>ERZ1292633.1326-Hain-H41-02um-R1-1326-length-26919-cov-5_pt2 | contig 16225 bp, 17 predicted proteins | sample MGYA00564406_ERZ1292633 | MGnify/ENA primary metagenome ERZ1292633 (study PRJEB36523, sample SAMEA6512639) | groundwater metagenome | collected 2019-01-08 | study: AquaDiva: Metagenomics assemblies of 32 groundwater samples | reverse complement strand
ATAAAAATTTAGCTTTTCTACTTATTAAAGAAAATAATTATTTTGTCTTAGCAGAAAAACTAAATATTCAGTCTCAAGAATCTAAAATAATTTCTATAGTTCACGAGAATCCATTAAAAATATTTAGTTTTGGTGGTCTAGCAATAAATAAAAATGAAAAAACAATTTCTCAAAAAGGTTGGTTTGGTAAAAACACAAAGTTGCTAATTATATATTTTCTCCTAAATAAAAACGGTGCAACTAAAGAACAGATTTGTAATATATTTTTTCCTGAGGGTGATAAAACTCGTTCAGCTTTCCACGTTTTAATTAAAAGGCTAAGAGATGTTTTTACAAGTCTTTTTACTGATAGAGAAATTATTCAATTTAAGAATAACTTATATAGTTTTAATTTTTCTATTGATTATTGGTGGGATGCAGCCCAATTTGAATTTTTACTGAATGAAGCAAGAAATTTAGAAAATAATTTAGAAAGATATGAAAAAACGGCTGAAGCTTTATCTTTGTACAAAGGTCATTTTATGGCAGGTATGGAAATTGAAAGCTGGCTTTTTAGTACGCAGGAATATTATCGTAACCTTGCCTACAAAAACTTTACTGAATTAAGCAATTATTATTTCAGTCAAAAACAATTTGAAAAATTATTAAATTTAAGTGACCATTTCTTTAATATTGACAATTGTTATGAAGATGCCTGCAAATTTAAAATGAAAGCACTGGTTAGCCTTAAACGTAAAAATGAGGCTTTACAGCAATTTTTAATTCTTGAGAAAAACCTCGAAAAAGTTTTAAATGATAAACCATCCTTAGAAATGCAAAAATTTAAAGATAAATTATTTAATCTGTCAAATATTGATACATTGGAAGATAATACAAATTCTGATTTAGTATTTAAAAATGTTCAGTTGCAAAATGAAATAAATGAGCAAGAAAAAGCAATGGAAGAATTAAAAAAAATTCAACTCCATCTGATCCAATCAGAAAAAATGTCTGGTTTAAATACATTAGTTGCTGGTGTTGCACATGAAATAAATAATCCCACTAATTTTGTTAATGGTATTGCCCATAATCTTCAAACTGATATAAATGATTTAAAACGTTTTATCTTTGAACTTGCTGGTGATGATGCAGACCAAAAATTTGTTGAGATGTTTAGTCATCATTTTGAAAAAATTGAAACCCGTTTAGGTGATATAAGTCAGGGAAGTGCTCGTATTAAAAATATTGTTCAGGATTTAAGATCTTTTTCAAGATTAGACGAAGCTGAACAAAAAAGAGTTGATATTATTGAAAGTATTATGAGTACTCTTAGATTAATTAAGGTTCAATATAGTAAGCGAGTAGAATTCGTAACAGATTTTCAGGAAAAAAGAATGATTGAATGTTATCCAGCCCAACTTAATCAGGTATTTATGAATATTATTATTAATTCATGTCAAGCTATACAAATAAAACAGGATAAAACCAATTCTGAAACTCTAGGAAAACTGATTATTAAAACTTTTCTCAAAAAGGATAATTCTGACAAAGAAGAATTTTTAGGAATAGAGTTTAGAGATAATGGAATTGGTATACCTGAAAATATAAAAAATAAAATCTTTGATCCTTTTTTCACCACTAAAGATGTTGGAGATGGAAAAGGTATGGGACTTTCAATTACTTATAGTATTATTGAAAAACATCAGGGAACAATTGAAGTTAAATCAGAACTTGGAGTAGGAACTAGTATTACTTTATACCTACCTTTAATTATTAAAAATAATATTCCTTAATTATATAAAATACAAAATTCAGTCAGCAATTTAGTAAGCACTCATTAATATAATTAAATTTATAGATATAAAACTAATAAAGTTTTTTGTTAGACCAAAAGAAAATAAAGAAATGAAAAAGAAAAATTTATTTTGTATACCTTATGCTGGAGGCTCTTCAATAATATATAACTCATGGCATAAATTTCTTGATATAAATTTTGAATTGTTTCCTGTAGAGTTGGCAGGTAGAGGTAAAAGATATAAAACACCTTTATATCTAACTTTTGATCAGGCAGTTAATGATATTTTTACAATTATTGAAGAGCAAATAACAAATTTGCCTTATGCTATATTTGGTCATAGTATGGGTGGACTAATTGCTTATGAACTCTATTTTAAAATCATTGAAGAAGGTTATAATCCACCATCTCATATTTTTCTATCAGCTATTAAGCCTCCGCATCTAAAAAATAAAAATATAAGTGATTTATCAGACGAAAAATTTAAAGAAGAAATAATGAATTTTTCTAATATACAAAAAAAAATATTAAAAAATCAGGTTTTATCAGATATTTTATTGCCTATACTAAAAGCTGATTTTAAAGTTTTTGAAAATTATTCTTTTAATAATTCTAGAAATAAATTAGATTGTCCAATAACCGTTTTTTTTGCTGAAAATGATCTTATCACAGATGAAGAAATTTTACAGTGGAGTGATTATACAAATTTAAATTTTAATATGTATAACTTTTCCGATGATCATTTTTTTATTAATAAAGAAGAAAATAGTAATAGAATTATTGAATTAATAAATTCTAATATGTTAAAAGTTTAAATATTAGTTATTTTCATTTATAATTTTAATAGACTCAGGTTCATTAAATATTTTAGCTTTTATCCATATATCAATAATATTTAAAGCATTTTTTCTTATATTTTGAAGATCCCTGTCTATTTTGCCATCTGCACTTAATTCCTCTTTAGTAAAATTATCTGTCCAAGCATAATGATTCATACCAGCTATTTCTGCATAAACTTTTGGAGCAGAAAATGAATTAAAACCTTTTTTTACAACTTCAGGTAATGCTTTTTTATCATTACTACCTGTTAGGAGTTAATTCCGAGTTAGGAGAAATTTTTACAATTTTATTTTCAATAATTGAACAAGATAAAATAATTAAAGAAAGAAAAAAAAGAAATGAGTTTTTTAATATTTTTTTCATGTTTAATTTTACCTTTTATTGATTAAAAATCTGATAATTTTAAATCATTTTAATTTTACATAACAGCGATAAATATTAGATATTCAGAAAGTTTATTATTTTCAAGTTCAATATCAGTAGAAATTCTATCAGTTACTAAATGAACTATTTTTACTAAATCATTATGGAGCATTAAAGTAAAAACTATTCAATTTTCAATTATAATATTTATCTATTAAATATACAATCTTTTGAAGTTTTAAAGAAAGTCATTAAAAAAATTATTATAAAAAAAAAGTAACAAAATTCAGTTAGTACTTTAAAACTAAATTACTCTAATTATTTTACCTTCTTCAGCTGCTTCAGTGGAAGGAAATTGCTCTTGAACAGTTTTTTCAAGATTAGCAATAAAATTATCATCATGCATTGGGTCATGATGCCATAAAACTAATTTTTTAGCACCTGATTCTTTAATTATTTTTAAACCTTCATTCCAAGTTGAGTGCCCCCAACCTTTTCTCATTTGATATTCTTCTTCAGTATAGTTGCAATCATATATAAAAATATCAGAATCTTGAGAGGCTTTTACTAAGTTTTTATCTATCTCTCCAGTATGTTCAGTATCAGTTGCATAAACAATAGATTTCCCAGCATAATCAACTCTATAAGCAAGGCAACCATCAGGATGATTAACTCTATAAGAAGTAACTTTTATATCACCTATTGTTATTTCTTGATTTTCTTTTAAATCATTAAACGTAATTTTAGAAGGACTTTTAGGAATAGGAACAGGAAAAAAAGGATACTTCATTTGTTTTGATAAAATAGTTTCAAGATCTTCGTCAGTTTTTCTTTCACCATAAAGATTAAATTCATTTCCTGGACCATAAAATGGAGTGAAAAATGGAAATCCTTGTATATGATCCCAATGCAAGTGAGAAAAGAAAATATTAGCATTTACAGGAGCTGTTTCTGCTCTTAATGCAACGCCCAATTCTCTGATACCTGTACCAGCATCAAATATCAATAACTCTTTACCACATCTAACTTCAAGACATGATGTATTTCCGCCATACTTAAGGGTTTTAGGACCAGGTGTAGGAATACTACCTCTTGCTCCCCATACTTTCAAATAAAACTGATTGTCTGACATAATTACTTCTACCAAAAAATAAGGCAAATTTTATATGAACTAATATTATAACAAAATACTAAAAATTTATAAACACTACATCACAATTAAAGATAAATTTAATGTTTTTTATTTTAAAATTCAACTAACGCAGGATCTAATTTTTCTATTTCTTGAATTTTAAGAAGCTCTTCTTCTATTTTAGAGGAGTTAATAAAATCCCTTTCTGGCTGAAAATCTTGATTTTGTTCTGATATATCAAGTAAATCAACCAATGCTTTTAGATAACCTCTTGGGACTGATGATATTTTACCAAATTTATTAGCAACTCTATCTATTAAACAGTCTATAACATCTTCATCGATATTCTCTGCTTTCCAATCATAGGCAGTTTCATGAACTTTTATTACTTTTCGGCTTACTTCTTTTAATCTTTTTTCATCAAAATTATCTAAGTAAATTAATGAAGCACGAAGATCTTTTATTTTTGATTTATTTGTATTATCACTTTTTATTCTTGAATATAATGCTTGATAAGAAGGTATGCCCTTCATTTCATCTTGATAAATGTCTTCAGTTCCTGCAAAAACAAGATAAGTATAAGGAAGTTCATTAGAAGCAGTTAGATCACATAAATATCTAATATTTTCATAAGCTGCATTTCTAAGATCTTGTCTAACATTTCTAATTAGTTCAAGCTCATCAAAAATTATAATTAAACCTTTGTATCCAATATTTATCATTAATTGAGTTATAGATTTTAAAAAATTGACAGCATTATCTTTATCGATATTACCTTTTACATTAAACTTTGCTTTATGTTTTGCAAGTATATTCGATTCACCTTTTATCCATCCTAATGCAGATGTTTCTATTTCTTTATTTTGTTTTCTGACAGCTTCATAATATCCTCTTATAGCATTTGATAAAGAAGAATCAAAATGTCTTATTTTTTCAAGTTCATTATTTATTTCATTAGAGATATGTTCTTTTATTTTTTCTCTATCTTTGTTATTTAATGGGTCTAAATTGTGTTCTCTTTGTACTTTTACTTCTAATTTAAAAAGCCATTCTTGAAGAATAAAATCGAATGCAGGAATATTTTTATGGTCTTTTGTTCTAATTCCGTTTATTACTTTGGTATAGATTTTTTCAGTTCTATTCATTGGTAATTCTCTTGGATCAATATTTACAAAAGAAACAATAAAATCTTTTTTGAATGCCTCATTTTTTATTAAATTACACATGAAAGTTTTTCCACTTCCATAATCACCACCATAAAACTTAAAACCTGAAGAAGCATCTGAAACATCATCAAAATCCATTTTAAGTTGTTTTATAATATCTTCTCTTCCTACTGCTATTCTTTCTATTCCATCTGAAGGAACTAATCCAGATTTTAGAGCTTTTATAACAGAACGGCATTCTTTATTTTCTATTCTTTGCGACATATTATTCCCCTAATTTTATTAGTGTATAAGGCTCATAATTACCAAATCTATCTTTTAAATTTACAAATTTATCTGGTTCTCTACCTTTTTTAGGTTCAAAAGATAGATGAATAAAAAGATCTCCAAATTTTTTTTCAAGTTCAGAGAGGGAAATATTATAGCCAGACATGGAAAGGTTTAAATTAAAAAGTTTTATAAAGGTTTTTATTTCAAAAAAATCTTTTTCTGGAAAGATAGATGCTATAAAAGCTTTGAAATGCTTTATTGAAATAATAAAGGTTTCATCACTTATGATTTTTGAATCTTTAGTTTGTTTTCTGCTTTTTTCATTAATCAAAAGACCTTTTTTTAAGACATTTTGAATTGGTTCGTGATCATTAAAATAAGGAGCTATTTCTTTTACTTTTAATGCAAGAACTTTAGGATCTATCTCAAAATCATCTGCAATATGCCTAAAATTTCTAGTTTCATTAAACTCATCAAAAACAAAAAAGGAAATAGAGGCAAGATAAATAATATCATCGCTCAATAAAAAAGAGTCAACTAATGGGTATATTTTATCCCATTTATCAAAAGCACTGATCTTTTGTTTTTCCGTAAAATAATTCTCGGAAAACTTTTCTTCAATCAGCCCTTTTATATTTTCATACAGCATCTAAGGCTAACACCAAACATTTATTTGAGCTGAATTTTATCAATAAGGTTTTTATTAATCTGTGATATTTTTACTAAGATGAAGAAAAATTATAAATCATATTATTATAGATTTTCTTAAATACAATAAATTATTCAATGTGTTTGTTTAGGAACGTTTTTAAAACGTTCCCTACATCTAAAAACCTACTGCAACAGAACCAATAAGTTGATTTCCTAATTTTTGTTTTGTAGAATCATTTCTAATTAAAGCTTCTGTATTTATATTATGTTGATATTCAAATTTAAAAGCAACACTTTCAATTGGTCTATAATTAAATCCAATTGTTCCTTGAAGTTTGTCATATTGATTTAAAATAGTCATATCTCCGTCAGTTTGGTCAAAACGACCAAAAAGAGTAATTGTTGGTTTTTCAAAATCTTTACCTAAAAAACTCATTTTAAGAAATTCTGGACGTAATCTATATCTTGTTTCTAAAGTATAGCCAAACATAGGCCCTTTTACAATTGCAACTACTTTACCATTATTATCTTTTACTTCTGCTGGTGTTATGGAAACAAAACTACCTTCACCTAAAAGCTCTAAATCACCTAACGTATATTTAAAATCACCTACACCCATACCTAAATATTTGTCATTGTTTTTATCAAATTTACAAAAATAAGTTGATAGACCTACTTCTAAATTATTAAATGGTATAAATGATACTTTTCCGGATAAAGCTTTATTATTGTTATTGTCATTAAAAAGGAATGGTTTTGAATCTTTTAAACCTTCTTCATCATCTATATCATCTGTAAGCCCTTGTGTTACATAAAAATCATATTTAATTTTCCAAGTGTTTGTTGGTGAAACTTCTCCAAAAAAACCAAGACCAGGTTCTATCCAAGCCGCAGGAACCATATATCTACTAAATAAAGAAAGAGAGGTTGTTTCTCTTTTTGATGGATCATATAAAAGATTTGTGTTTCCTAAAGGTAAGAGAAAAACACCACTTCTAAATCCTAACCAATCAAATAATTTAAAATCTAAAAAAGCTTTATTTACTTTTATTTCTCCGTCTTTATTTCCATCCCATAATCCACCATGTTCAAGTTCTACTTGTGTATTAAATGATAATCTTTTATTAAAATTTCCTTTTAACTTAACCCCGATTCTACGTTGATCAAAAAATATGTCTTTACCTAGTGGGAAGTTATATTCTGTATCAAAAAAACCGCCTAGAATAATATTTGGTTTATCAGCATCAGTAGATTTTTTTTCTTCAGCAAAGGAATTAGAAGAAAAAAAGTTAACTAAAAGAATAGACAATAAGAATTTTTTTATCATTTTTTTACCTATAAAGAACATACCTTTTTATACAAGGAATAAATTATATCATTTTTATATTGTAATGATAATTTATTGTATAAGCAAAAAATAATTATCTGATAATTTAAATAGATTTTAAATTTTGTTATTTTCTAAACTTTTAGTACTCATAATTATGATACAATTAATTTTTAAGATTTAATTCGTAAGGTTTTAGAGGATTCTATGACATTATTTAATTTAAATATTAATAATAAAAACTTAAAAATAATATAAAATTAAATACAGTATATTTGATTAGAAATTATATTAAAGATGTATTTGAATAAATTAACTATTAATAAATTTAGAGGAATAAATTCACTAGAAATCGATGATTTCCAAAGAATTAATTTATTTGTTGGAAAGAATAACTCCTGTAAAACATCTCTTTTAGAAACAATCTTTTTATTAGCAGGGGTATCAAATCCTCAATTACTTATTAGTATAGATAACTTGAGACGCTTGAGACATATTAAAAATGAAGATTTTAATTATATTTTTTATAATTTAAATCATGAAAATCAGTTAATAATAACAGGTGAGTTTAATAATGGACATTCAAGAAACTTACATATCACTCCCTCTATTAACCAAAACTTTAATGAAAAAAATACGGAAGTATTTAATAAAGATGAAAATAAAGAAATGGATTTTGATACAAATTCTTTTACTAATAAGATTACAGGGATTGTTTTTAATTTTGAAATAAAAGATCAACATAAACATAAACAAAATTTTAAATCAAGCATTATTAGTCAAAATAATATTACTAGAATTGACATTGCAAAGAATTATATTGAAACTCTGAAAGGCTCTTTTATTAGTTCTAATGTTAATTCTAGTATTAGTAATAAATTAGAACGATTAATTATTTCAAAAAAACAAAAAATTTTAGTCGAAATATTAAAAAATATTGATAGTAGTATAAATGATATTTCTCTTGGAATTTCTGGAATGATTTATATTGATATTGGAATAGAAAAGCTTGTGCCAATCAATATTCTTGGCGATGGAATCCAAAAATTATTAAATTTAATATTAACTATTATAGATACTCCTAATGGAATTGTTCTTATTGATGAAATTGAAAATGGTTTATATTATTCTGCTTTAAAAGTATTATGGAAATCTGTAATAGAGGTATCCGAAGAATATAATGTTCAATTATTTATAACTACTCATAATTTTGAAACTTTAAAATACTTAAAAGAAGTTCTAGAAATGGAAGAAATGTTAAAATATAGGGATTATATAAGGAGTTTTACATTGAGAAAAATGCAAGATAATATTATTAAACCTTATAAATATAACTTTGAATCTTTTGAGTATTCTCTTGAACAAGGTATTGAAATAAGATAGATGTCTTCGATGTTAAAAATATTTGTAGAGGGTAAAGGTGATGAAAGCTTTATTTATGCTTATATAAAACACCTTTTTGGTAAAGATAAAGCTGATTTTATAAAACCTAATATAATAAAAACAGGTGGTTGGACTAAAATTGATCTAATTGTTCAGCAATTTATTGAAACAATTGATTCTAATGGTAAAAATTTAATTATTTTTGATTCAGATAGTGTTTCCAATAATGGAGGTTTTACTAAACGAAAAAATGAGCTTGAGCAAAAAAAAGAATTTCTTAGTATTGATTTTGAGTTATTTTTATTTCCAAATAATAAAGATGATGGAGATTATGAATTTTTGTTAGAAAACATTATAAATCAAAATCATTCTGTAATTTTCCAATGTTTTAATAATTATGAAACCTGCTTAAAAGCACACAAAGATGATGAAGGAAAAAATATTTATAATTTACCTATAAGAAAATCTAAAATTTTTGCTTACATTGATGCTTTTAATTTTAGTCGAAAACAGAAAGAAGAAATTAAAAAAGGGAACCTATTATTTGATGATTCAGCTTATTGGGACTTAAATTGCCAATATTTAATTGATTTAAAAAAATTCTTAGAGAAATATATTTAAAAATAAATATTAGTTAAAATATTTATTTTTATTATAGACTTTATTTAATAGTAAATTTATTTTTAATAAGTATAAAAAATTGGAACCATATCTAAAATTTTATATCTGATTTTTATTACCCTTTTATACAAAGAATTTGCTTTAATTCTGTAACAACTTCAATTAAATCTTTTTGATTAGAAATAACTTCTTTAATATCTTTATAGGCTGATGGGATTTCATCTAAAACACCCTGATCTTTTCTGCATTCTACATTTTTTGTTTGAGCGATTAAATCTTCAACATTAAAAGTTGCTTTAGCTTTTGTTCTTGACATTTTTCTCCCTGCACCATGAGAACAAGAATTAAAAGAATCTGGGTTTCCTTTTCCTTTTACAATATAACTGTTAGTTCCCATAGAACCAGGAACAATTCCCAAATCTCCAATTTCAGCTCTTATTGCACCTTTTCTTGTTACATAAACTTGTTCACCAAAATGTTCTTCTATCGAAACATAATTATGATGACATGAGGTTATTTCTCCAATTATTTTTGTATCTGGTTTTATTTTTTGAATAGCCTCTAAAATATTATTAAACATTGTTTTTCTATTTTTCAAAGCATATTCTTGGCACCAAAAAACATCATTTACATAGTTTTTAAACTCTTGAGTTTGTTCTGTCAAAAAGGCTAAATCAGGATCTTCTAAATTTTTAAAAGCTTTTTTCATTTCACCTTTGGCAATTTTTATATGCATACTGGCAACTTCATTTCCTATATTTCTTGAACCAGAATGTAGCATTATCCAAACATTATTTTCAGAATCTAAGCATATTTCTATAAAATGATTTCCTCCACCTAATGTTCCAACTTGGGTTGATGCTCGTGTTATTATTTTAGGATCTAAATCATTATAAACACTTATATTCTTAAAATCTAACATATTTCCATAAAAATCATCTTTTTGGCAACCAAAACCAACAGGGACAACTTTTTCTATTTCTGAACGTAATTGAAATAAAGAATCAGGTAGATCTTTTGCATTAAGATTGGTTTTTGCCGCAAGCATTCCGCAACCAATATCAACACCTACAGCGGCAGGCATTATAGCTCCTTTTGTAGCTATTACAGATCCAACTGTAGCTCCTTTTCCTAAATGAACATCAGGCATTACAGCCACATGATCATATATAAAAGGCATTCTTGATATTCTTTCTAATTGCTGAATTGCTTGAGCTTCTATTTGTGAAATATCAGTCCAAACTTTTATTGGTTTTCCACCTGATTGCATTACTTCCATAATTATTTAAACTGCTTCTACTAACTTTCTTTCTGTCATTTTCATGATTTTTTCTTGCCATTCAAAAATCTTAGAATATTGATCATCTTCAGAAATATAAGGAACTTTTTGAGCTACAGTAAGATGAGATGCAACAGTAATATCCGCTAAAGTAAGTTGATTTCCTACTAAAAATTCTTTACCTTCAAGTTTATGTAATAAAATATCTAAATTAGCACGAGCTTCTTTTTTTATATCAGGTTTTTTATCTATAGAAGCACCATATTTTTTTGCCATCATTTTTAACATAAAAGGAAATACTTTATCTTTATTTTTATCAATTAAGTCAACACCAGTATCAAATTCTTTTGATTCTATAATTATTTCAGGATGTTCTGCACCATAAAGCATTGCTAATTTTGAAAAAGGTTTAACAAAAACTTCATCTGCCCAATCTTCAATCATCATAATTTCATTATTAAGACTTTCATTATCTTTTATAAAAAGACTTGGTTCAACTTTTACTTTTTCAAGAAAAAGAGCAATTCTTGTAGAATCAGATATTACCTCTTCTTTATATTTTATTACAGGAACTAAGTTTTGTCCTGAAACTTCTTCTAAAAACTTTTTATTAAGCATAGGAAGAATATCTATATTTTTATATGGAATTCCTTTGTAATCCATTATTTTTTTTACTTTTACGCAATAAGGTGAATAATCTCTTTGAAAAAAGATAACTACATTATCATCAAGATTAGTAGGTATTTTAGGATCTGGAGCTATTTTTTTCTTTAGAATAGATAATGCTCCAAATGAAAGCAATCCTGCTGCAACACCAAAAAGAAGTTTTGAACTTTTTCCCATAATTTTTTCCTAATTTATTCCATAATCATTTTTTTAAATTTTTTGAATCTTTTAATTTATAATTAATTAATCCATATAATTGCACTATGTCTTCCTGTAATTTGGTTATCTCTTCTATAAGAATAAAAGTAATAGCTATCACAAAAAGTACATAAATCTATATTATAATCTATATTCTCTTCAAGTAAACCTAAATTAATAAGTTGGCTTTTATTTATTTCTGTTAAATTTGCAAAAAGTTTTCCATCTCTGGTTTCAAAGCAGTTTTCTGAGTAAGAAACTCTTTCTAATTTATCTTTTGTATCTTTTTGAATTTCAAAACAACATGTTCCTATTCCTATACCAATAGCAACATAAATATCTTCTAATTTAGAATTATAATTATTAATCATCTTATTTATAGTTTCTTTTGCAATTTCTTGTTCTGTTCCTTTCCAACCAGCATGAATTACTGCTATGGTTTTAGTTTTTTTATCTGCCATAAGTAAAGGTAAACAATCTGCAAAAAGAAGCATTATTGGAATATCAGGAATATTAGTTATTAAAGCATCAGTTTCTGGAATTGCAGTATTATGATCAAAAAAACCTTTTGATTTATCACTTTCTAAAACTTGATGAACATTTTTACCATGAACTTGTTGAGCTAAAACAGCATTTTCAATATTTATATCTAATACTTTACCTAGTTTTTTTCTATTTTCCAAAGCATTATCTTTTTCTTCAGGTCTTATACTATAAATATTTAAAGAATCAAATGGTTTTGGACTAATACCACCAACTCTTGTTGTAAAAGCATGTCCAATTCCTTCTATTTGATTTAATTTTTCTGATTTAAAAAATTTAAGTTCATTTTTTTCTTCTAAGGTGTATGTTCTAAAGTTATTACTCATAATTTTTTTCTTATATAATTTACTTCTAGCTATTATATCTTAATAAATTTCAATTCTTAATGAAATTAATTTTTTAAGTTCTTGAAAATCATTTGGTAAATCAGAGTCTGGTAGTTCTAATAAAGATTTGCTTATTTCATATATTTTTTCATTTCCTTGAACTATATTTTCATTTCTATCAATTACTTTAAATAAAGATGAATTAACCAAAAATTTGAATAAATTTTTACCACACATTAAATCAATCCATTTACCAATTCCAATCTTACATTCAGTCTCATTACCTATTAATAATTTTACTTGTTTTTCAAAAAGTAATTCTAATGTATCTTTTTTAAAAAAATAAGCATCATTCTTTTTTTTGATATCGAATTCAGGTTTTAAATTTATTAATTCTTCTAATGCTTTTTCATAAGTATCAAATTTACTTGAATTCGGAAATACTTCAATCCATTGCTTTCTAAGATTATCTCGTATATCTATTATTACTCTATTTGCAGCATCATAATAGATTTGTTTTGAAGCTGCATTTTCAAGGCTTTTAATAAAATCATTTTTAGTTTTCTTTGTATTAAACCATTTTGATTTAGTTACAAAATCAGGAGCTAAAAAATAATTTTCAAGTTCTTTTTTTCTCCAAATTATTCTATTATGAGTTCTTGGATTTGGAAAATTACGCCATGAATCTTCAACTTCTTCTTCAGATTGTGAATCTCTATCTATTAAAAAATAGTATTCAGGATGGTATTCATATAAAGCTTTTGCAGTACTATTTATATGAAAAGAAGCACCCAATGCTTCAATTTTTATATTAATATCATTAAAAAGTACCGATAACACTTTTGGATCAAACGAATTAGAACTATTTCCTTCTACAAATAAAGTATGTTTTAAAGATTGTTTTATTTCTACAGATTCAACGCCAGTTTTTACTTTTACCACTTCTTTTTATTCCTTGTCGGGTACTAAAAGTATTCTATGTTCTTTTTTAACAGATGAAAAAATTTCTTCAGAATGAGTAGAAATAATATATTGGTTATTAGGAGCAATTTTATATAAATTTTGAATAAAATTTTTATGCCATTCAACATTCAAATGTAATTCAGGTTCATCAATTAATATTATTCCAGATTTGTTATGTGTATAAAACCAAATAAGAAATAATGTTGAAATAATTTCTTTTTGACCAGAACTTAAGCCATCAAACGAAAAGGATTTTTTATTTTTGTCTAAGGGTTTAATTCTAAAATCAATTGTATTATCATCAGAAGGTTTTAATTTATCTATATATCCATAAGCATATTTTTTAATTAATGAATTTAATTTCTCAAGAATATTTTCTGCTTCTTTTTCATTGCTATTTTCAAAAAGTTTATTTTTATTCATCATAGATCTTAAAACTTCTATTTTAAAAGAACTTACAGGATTACGATCATAATTTTTATGGTTATATTCTTCTGAAAACATCATTCTAAATTCAGTTGAACCTTCTTGAGTTTTTCTATAACTATGAAAATATGATAATGGAAAACAAGTAAATGGCTCTCTGCTTATTCCTGCTAAAACTAGGCAAAAATCCAAAACTATATTCTCTTCAAATATCTTTTTTCGAGAGTTTTTTAGAATTAATTTTTTTATTACGGACGTATCACCTTTTGATATTATTAATCCATCTCTATTTAATAAAACACTTGCTTTAATTATTTCTTTATTATAAAAAAAAGTTCCTTCTATTATGGTTTCATTGCACCCAGCACGTATTATTGTATCGGGTATATTTATTGCTTTTTTATAAAATGGTAAGTTATTTAGTCTTTCTTTATCTGATATTATACCAACAAATAATAAAGCAATTGACTCAAGAACTGATGTTTTTCCAATACCGTTTTTACTTCCCATTAAACAAACATCTGGTTCATCAATCATTTTAGGTTCATTAAAATCAATTACAAGTTCTTCTAAAGATTTAAAATTCTTTATTTTTATACTTTGTAGTCTAATGCCCAAATTTTCTATCACTATTAAATATTTTATCGCTAATTAAAAAATACTAAAAAATATTTCTAAAAACATAATATAACCATTTTTTTCAATTAATTATTAATAATATCATAAAAATATTTATGAGTCTTTAAAGATTTTAAATAAAGTAAAACACAACAATAAAAAAACGCTCTGATTTTTTCAGAGCGTTTAAAAAATTTTAGAAGTTAAACTTATTGTCTAACAAGTTTTGAAGAAGCATCTGAAATGCTATATGAACCAAATATTTGAATGCCACTATTAAAATAATCATAATAGGTAAAATGTAATTTTGATTTATATTTATTATCTATATTCATATAAGAACTTAGAATTGTAAAATGACCATTAGATGTTTGGTAAGGCACACCATTTATAGTTCCACTTCCAATATTTACTTGCTCTAATATTCTTTTTGTTATTGAAGATGAATCTAAACTACGAACTCTTGCGGTTGTTTTTCCTGTAAAATAACCAATATTAGACGCAAAGCCATAAACTTTTCCGCCATCATTAGAAGGATCTTTTACTAAAACATTTGCTAAATTACTTGCAATTTTTTCTTTATTTTTTTCAGAAAGTTTACTTCCGTAAATAGATAAATCTCCACCTTGAGAAATAGAATTAGCTATTTCATCTACAGACATTGCTTGTGTTGGAGCGTAATTTTGAGAACTTGAATTATAGTTATATTTATAATCTAAAGTATTTTTTGGACCACCACCAACATGAAAAGGAACTTCTGTTGCATCTACTTTTCCATCTTTATTAATATCTAACGCTGAAGCTATTTGTTTTGCAAAAGAAAGACTTGTAAAATTACCACTAACATCATTTTTTACTGGTTTTTGTACATTAGCAGAAATTGTTGAATTATTTTCGTTTAAATCAGCTTGAGTCATATCGTTAGGTGAAGAACAAGCAAAAAATAAAGAAGATAAACCCATTAACAAAAAGGTTTTAGAAGAAAATTTTCCCATTTACAATACCTATATTTAAGATTTTATATACTAATATTGTACTTTTTATTTTAAACCTTGTCAAAAATACATTAAATGTAAAATAACATTATTATGTATAAATTTATAGAACCCAATTAAAAATAGGAACAGCAAGTAAAAAAACAATATAAATTGCAACTAAAAAATAAATTCTTAGCTTTATTCCTCTGCTTTGGTTTTCTGCAAAAATAACTGCAACTCCACAAAAAATAGAAATAATCATTTTTATTGCAAGCATATTATATAACCCTAAATTATATTAAATATTTAAGTTAAATCATAAACTGAAAAAATAGATAAGGCAATTTTTGATTAATCATTAAATTACAATAAAAAATAATTCAATTTTTTTTGATTATATTTAATAAAAATCTTTTTTTTAATTGATTTTTCTTGTACTATATAATAAATTTTTACATAATAATCATAGAATAAAAAAATATGAAAAAAAGAGCATTAATTACATTAACCTTATCAGTACTATTAGTCTCTTCTTGTGCAAGTAAGATAAAAAATATGGAAGAAAAAAAAGAGTCCCCTACGTTTAACAACAATAAAAGATACATAACTAAAGCAAGTGCAAGATGGATAGATAGGAATACTATCACATGGAACACAGGACACGATTTTATACATAAAAAGTTTTTTTTACATTAAAATTTT
>ERZ1292633.3178-Hain-H41-02um-R1-3178-length-16245-cov-5_pt1 | contig 16245 bp, 11 predicted proteins | sample MGYA00564406_ERZ1292633 | MGnify/ENA primary metagenome ERZ1292633 (study PRJEB36523, sample SAMEA6512639) | groundwater metagenome | collected 2019-01-08 | study: AquaDiva: Metagenomics assemblies of 32 groundwater samples | reverse complement strand
CTCTAAATTCATAAGTTAATTTTGTTCCTAAAAACTTACTTTTGTACTTTTTATACTTATGCCTATTTGTTTTGTATGTGTAAACTACTATGGCTTCTACTTCCTTATCAAACTTATCAAAAATTCTTGCGTAGTGTTGATACATTCTTTTTGCAAAATTTTCATCTTCATAAGACTGTACTTCAATATTTAAAAGTATCCATTTATTTTCACCATTTTTTAGATGAACTTCAAAAAGTTTATCAACCCTTCTATCATTTGATTCAGATTCTGGAAACAATGTTCTAAATTCATTATCTAAAGATTTTGGTAAGACACTAAAATCAACCTTTTCATATAAATCAGGCATAAAAAATTCTATAAATTGTGGAAGTAAATAATCTATAATAAACTTCCAGCCCACATCAGTCTTCAAAAATCTTTTACCTTATAAAAATAATCTATACTTATATTTTAGCTTATTTTTTTATTTTATGAATAATAATATATAGATATAATTAAATAAAAGAGGTTTAACCTTTACCTGAAGCAGAACTATCGAGGTATTACGGGATTTTACGACCAAACTAAGAAAATATCAAAAATAAAATCCGAAGCAAAGCTTAGAGGTATTTACCCAAAAGAGAATAAAAAATGACAGAAATATACAAAATAATAAATTTTTATTTTCTTATTGAGTTATACTCACTTTTTGGGAATTATTTATATCAATATTTGCGAATGTTGATGAATTACCCTTATCAATAATTCGTCCAGAAGGATTTGTTATTTGAATAAAATTAATACTATTATTAGCTAAAATTGATTTTAAACTTGGAACAAAAATAGAATTTATTTTATCGTCATATTTTCCATCAATTGTTTGTCCAACAGCAATTATAACTCTATCATCCTTATCAAATGCTCTAGGGTTAAGCTCAATTATAATATTATTTCCATTAACTTTAACTGATTTCAAAGGTTTTTCAATTCCTCCATATTGTGTAAAAGTGTTTATAAATCCACCATCAAGAGCTTTTGTACATAAATTAGAAGATGATTTATTTACGGCATTTTGTAAATCACTAGATGTAATTCTTGCAATTGAATAAACACTTTTAAAAAGACCAGTAGATTTTTCTTTAAAACCTAAAATAGTTACATTATTCGAATTTATATTATTTGTATTGTAAGCAAATAATTGAAGAGTTGAATCATTAGATGTTGTAAAATCTGTAGGATCTGATAATAATGCCTGTGGAACTGTTTGGTTGATAACATCCATTGATTCATTGAATGTTATTTTTAATGTATCATTTGCAGAACCTCCATCAATTGCTTGACAGCTTGTTATAAATGGATCTAAATCTTTATTTTTTACAGAAAAAATTGTAAAATCATTTTTTTTATTTGAACCAAAGTTAAAATATTTATTTATTTTAGATGTATTACCATTTTTGTCTCTAAATACTTGTTTGAAATCAATCATATATTTTGCTTCATTACCAGCCTTATTGGAGAGAACTCCTTTTATTGTTTTCACTGTAACAGATGCTTCATCAGCACTCCATATAAATGATAAATATGACGAAGTTTTATCAATTACAAAACTTGATATTCTATTATCGAAATTAGATTGAGATGTAATTCTAAAATAATTTTCAACATCATCTTTTATTACAGGTTTAATAAAAGTAATATTAATATTTAATAAATCAGATGAAACACCAGTTACATTAGGAATTAATATATCAGGTTTTCTAGGACTAGGGTTTAATGTACTTGAAGAATCAGAATCTGTTACAATTTTGTCATTAATTTTTATCATTATTATTTCTGGATCATTTTGTAAAATAGGTGATGTTGTCTGAATAGGACTAGGAGGTGTTGTTGGATTACTACTAGTAGGACTTTCAATTAATACAGGTTTTGTTGGTATTGAAGTTTCTCTAACACTATTTTTACTATTTATTGTAATATTTATAACTGTATTAATACTTGTATCTAATTTTGATGTTGCTGTTATTTGTATTTTACCTTCAGATATAGCATTTAAAACCCCAGATTCTTGATTTATTTTAATTATGGAACTGTTTGATGAAAACCAAAGTATATTATTATCAATACTATCATCATTATACTTTACAGTACCAACTAACTTTATTTCATCACCTACATTAATAGTAAAATTAGATGGTAAAACGCTTATAGAAATTGATTTTTTTAATTTTTTATCTTGTAAATTTGTTTTTATATCACCTGTTTTAACATTAGTATTTAAATTTGCATTAGCATTTGCTTGAATATTAGCATTTGCAGTTATTTGAGAATCTACTTTTGCTTCAACTTTAGAATCAATATTATTGCTTACTGAACCAATACAAGAAGATAATAAAAAAGATGAAATAGACATAAAATAAAATCTTCTTTTATTTTTATTCAAAATAAAAACCTCCCAACAAAATCAATAATAAATCTATTGATGTTAGAAGGTTAATTTAAAAAAAATCTTCCTTATTCAATTCTTAAAAATATGCCACTCTTACTCTGGCTTTAATCTCTGAACATGCCACAAGTCTTTATTCTTGTCTTTCATGCCACATCTTATTTTCTATTTCAAAAGTTGCCACTAACGATCCAGCTAACTGCTGGCCTCGGTTTCTTCCTCCGAGGCTTGCAGTTAGCGGATGTTAGTCGACGATTTTAATTTTTTTATAATTTTTTTCTAATAACTTTTTTAAATTTTGATTTTGATTTTCATCAACCATAGAGCTGTCCAAACTATTTAACAGTTTGTCTTTATCATAGGTTGGACTTATTAATAAAAATGTTAATATTGATAGTCTTGTGTATTCTAAAATGCTCTTAACAATTTCTTCTTTTTTCTCTTTTTTTTCATCATTATATGAACCATGAATATAGTCACTTCGTATATCGTAGGCTTTTGTTACTTTCCCTAAAACTTCTAATGATTTTAATTTACCAACTTCCCGAATTAATAATGAAACTCTTTGAGCTAATCTTCTTGTAATTTCTCCTCCCTCAGTTTTTTTTAAATATAAAGACTCTAAACTTGATATTGATAAAGCGATTCTTTTATCTAAATTTTTTTCATTTAAGCTGTCAAAATAGCGTTCTAATGCTAATTCCACAGCTTTGTCATTAAAGCTATTAAGGCCATTTAAAATAGGCAATATAATTTCAAAAAATTTATTTAGTTCTTTAACTTTGCCTTTTTCTAAAAAATAAACTTGATTATTAAAACCTTCTCTGCTTTTTTTATTTTTTGAGGCAAATCGGGTAATTGAATTTGATGTTATCTCATATTTTCTTTCAATAACATTTCCAATTTCAAAAAGGGATAATACTTTCAATAAATTTTTTGAATATTCTAAAGCTTCATGGCTTTCTTTTGCTTTGTAAGTAAATTCTATTATCGCTGGTGTAATTTCAGCTTTATCTAGACCAGTCATTAATTCTAAGCTGATATTATTAAGGTTGTATTCTTCATTAAGATCGTTACATATTGGCCTTCTTAAAGTAATATTATCATTTAAAATTAAATTTTCATCTTCTAAATAAATTCCTTCAATCCATAACTTAACTTTCCATTCAACAGGTAAATTATGAATATCCATAATAAAGGTAATTATTAATGAATTTAGTGTTTTTTCAAGAAGGACTTTATTTTCTTGCAAATCTATTATTTTTTCGGCTATTTCCGATAAAAGCTTTGTAAGGTAAAAATTAGCATTTACTTTATGCTCAGTTAATTCATCATATATTTTTTTTGAACATTTTACAAAAACTTCGGAGCTTTTTATTTTTTCTAAAGCCTCAAACCATTCAAGCCAAACCCATTCTTCTTTTTCAACTTCTTCGGTTGAGGATGAAAATCCATGAGAACCATTACTATAATTTACTTCTGTACAATTAATTTTTATGAAAGCAAATTTTTTTTTGACAATATTATTGGTTTCAAATCCTATTGAAATTAAATTTTTTAGTTGCTCAATTAATTCACTTATTAAATTTTCAATTGTTTCTTTATTTTCTATCATAATTTTTCATTTTATTTTAATGGCGACTAACATCTCTACATCTGACACATTGCCATTATATCACAATTATAATCACTAAAAATTGCCATTGTTCCTAAAAAAATTTTGTACAATGGCAACTTCTTATTTATTTAAATTTTAAATATCCAATAAAATTAATTCTATCAATCTATTTTATCAAGTTTTATATTCTTTCTAATTTTTTAAGGATAGTTCTATTTTTAACTTACTATTTTTTGAAATTTGTTTTAATTATAAAAAAACTTTGCAAAATATTTTTATTTTTAACTTGATAAATAATAAAATTTGATATAAATTAGGTGTTTAATTTAAATTTTAATTAAAAGAGGTTATATGAATACAGAAAACATAACTATAGATTTATTAAAAAGACTTCCAAAAACAGATCTTCATGTTCATTTAGATGGATCTTTAAGATTAGAAACTATATTAGATCTTGCTGATCAATATAGCATAAGACTTCCTGCTAACGATGTTGTAGGATTAAAAAAAGAAATTGTTGTTGGTGAAGATTGTGCTAGTTTAGTAGATTATCTAAAAGCATTTGATGTAACTCTAAAAGTTTTACAAACCGATGAAGCTCTTGAAAGGGCTGCTTTTGAATTAGCTGAAGATGCCGCAAGAGAAAATGTAAGATACATGGAAGTAAGATTTGCTCCTATTTTACATACAAATAACCTAATGTCATTAGAACAAATAATTTCTAGTGTTGTAGAAGGTTTAAAAAGAGCTGAAAAAACTTATAATATACAAACAGGTTTAATAATTTGTGGAATGAGACATTTTAATTCAGATGTTTCTTTAATGTCAAAAAGATTACAAGATAGATTAACTACATATAGTGATCATGAGTTATCAGAGCTTTTAGCCTTAGAAACTGCAAAAATAGCCGTTAAAATGTCAAAAAAAGAACCAAGAATAATGGCATTTGATCTTGCAGGTGCTGAGAATGGTTTTCCTGCAAAAGATTTTTATAGATCATTTCAAGAAATAATTTCAGGTCATTTATCTATTACTGTTCATGCTGGTGAAGCTTATGGGCCAGATAGTATGGAACAAGCTGTAAAATATTGCCATGCTCATAGAATTGGTCATGGAACAAGATTAGGTGAATCTAGATCAGAAGATGAAAATTTACCAACACTTTATAGATATTTTAAAGATAAAAGAATTCCTTTAGAAGTTTGTGTAACATCAAATATTCAAACAAAAACGGTTGCTTCAATAAAAGAACATCCAATTAGAAAGTTTTTTGATGATAATTTAAGACTTACAATATGTACTGATAATAGATTAGTTTCTGATGTTACTGTATCTGATGAATATATGAAATTAGTTAATGAATTAGATTTTAAAAAGAAAGATATCGAAACACTTTTGATATATGGTTTTGAAAGTATCTTTTTACCTTATGAGCAAAGAAAAAAACTTTTTGCTGAAGTAACACCTGAAATAAAAAAGATTTTATATGAATAAAAATATATATGAGTCAATCAAAGATTCATAATATTTTTGATAAAAATAAAATTTCTATAAGTGTTTGTATACTTGCTAAAAATGAAGAAAAGAATATAAAAACGCTTATAGAAAGTGTTTATGGATTTGCATCAGAGATAATTATTTTAGATACTGGTTCTACTGATAAAACAGTAGAAATTGCACAAAGTTATGATTCTAAAATATATTATCATCCTTGGAATGATGATTTTGCAGAAGCTCGAAATATTTGCTTATCAAAAGCCTCAAAACCTTGGATATTATTCCTTGATGCTGATTTTGTTTTTTTACAAGAATCTATAAAAGAATTAATTTTTTCTATAGAATTAGGTTTTGATCTTTATTATATAAATTGTTTAGAAACATCTGGAATCTCTCATCTTTTACCATTTTTATTTAGAAATAATTTAGACATAAAGTTTTCTGGTAAAATCCATGAAAAAATAGTTTTTGATACAAAAATAAAAACCTCTTTTTCAAATATTTATGTTTTACATACTGGTTTTTCTGATGAAAAAATAATAAAAGAAAAAATTATTAGAAATACAAAAATAATAACTAAAATAAAAGATTCAAATGAAAATATAGATATTTTAGAAAAAATTAAATTAGATATTTATGAATTTTATAGTATTTCTACTGAAAATAAACTTAATTATGATATTTTAGAAAAAAGAATAAATGAAATTGATAGACAAATTTCTTTTTTACCTAAAGAAAAAATTAATATAAAAAGGCAATTATTAGAATCTTTTTACTTTTTTTGTATTAATATAATTAAAAATAATGTAGAAATAGCTAAAATAGAATATCTAAAACAAATAATATTAAAAGCTTTAAATTTATTTCCAGATTCTTTGAATATTTTGTATGAATATGCAGAAATAGAAATTTATCAAGATTTTTATAAATCAATAAAAATACTTAATTTTATATTGTATTTAATTGATATAAAACATGAAACCTTAAATTATTATGCAACAAACATAAAATTTAAAAATAGAGATTTTATTATTGCACAAATAGTAAAAAAATATTATATATTAGGTGATTATGATTCTTGTAAATATTATATTTCTAAAATAGATAAGTTATCTCAAGAAATAGAAAAAATAGTTAAGGTTTTAAATATTGAAGAAAAAGAGTTTTTTAATGATTTTATTGATTCTGAAACACCATTATTTTATTTTAGAAAAGCTAGAGAATATTTTTACCTAAATATTGATAAAAAATTAATTTTTGAAACTTATAACAAAAGTATAACTCTATCAAAAGATACAAATGATTTATATATAGAATTGCTTTGTTATGCTGATTTAATTTTAAATTTTAGTTTTTTTTATGAAAAAAAAGATTTAGATGAAATAATTAATACTCTGAAAAAAAATCCACTTAGAACTACTTTTATCTTTTTTTCTTTGGCTAAATATTATAAAAACAATAATAATAATGATGAAGCATTAAATTTTTTAGAAAAAGCTCTACATTTAGAAATTGAAAGTTTAGATTTTACAGATAATTTATTTTTTAATATTTATCAAAAAGATTCTAATACAAAAAATTATGAATATCTAAAAATAACTGAAGAAATATGTTTTTTATTAGAATAGAAAATCAAAGTTCAGACATTAAGTTTTAGAAAAAATAAGGCTATGTCTTTTTCCAAAAAAGAAAATTAGTGGAATATGTAATCTTTGTCCCCAATGATGTTCATTATGTTTACCACCTCTATCTTCAAGATAACCAAGGTTATAACCTTCTGCATATCCTTTTTTATGTAATTCATGTTTCATATAAGAAGTAAGCACTAAATTAGGATTCTCTCCATTTACCTTACCACCTTCTTTTGTTCCCATATCTAACCATATTTTTAAATCATGAGAAAGATGTTTAACATCATTCAAAACTCTTGCATTTGCCCACCAAAAAGAAGGCGACATAATTCCTATTTTTCCAAAAACATTGGGATAATAAAGACCCAAATAAAATGATATTAAACCACCTAAAGAAGAACCAATTACAGAAGTATTATTTTTATCTGATAATGTTCTAAATTTTGAATCAATTGATTGTTTTAGTTCATGAATAATAAATTTTGCATATTTATCTCCACCTCCACCTTCTCTAAAACCATTTCTATAACTCATTTCATGCCAAGTATATTCATAGTTCCTTCCCATTGTATTATGAATACCAACAACAATAACTTCTTCTATTAAAGCAGTATTTATAAGTTTATCTACTGTTTTATCTGCTTTCCAAGGATAATTACCAAATGCTATTTCATGATAAAAAAGGTTATTGCCATCATGCATATAAACTACAGGATATCTTTTATTTGGGTTTTTAAAATAACTAGGAGGCAAATATACATCAATATTTCTATGATTATTTAAAATATGCGAATATATATCTAATCTTATAATGCTACCTTTTGAATTTGATTTTATATTTTCAAAAATTTTATTATTTAAGCTTAGTTTTTTTGTTTTATATCTCATTAAATATTTAAAACCCAATTTTTTTCTTTGTTATAAAATAAAGAGCTATTTTTTATTTCTAAAGGAGAAACAATGTTATTTTCATATAATTGACCAGTTCCAAGACCTTGAGGTATTTTTGTATCAAAAGAAGAAGTCCATTGTGCAATTGCATTTAATCCAATATTAGATTCTAATGCAGATGTAATCCAAAAATCAATATTTTTTTCATGAGCTAATTCAATAAAATCTTGAGATTCTTGAAAACCACCTAATAAAGTAGGTTTTATAATTAAAAAAGCTGGTTTTATAATATCTAATAAAAGATTTTTACCAGAAAAAGTACTTATTCCAATTAATTCTTCATCAAGAGCAATTTTTATTGGTGATAATTTACAAAGTTTAGCCATATCAGACCAATTACCTTGTTTTATTGGTTGTTCTATTGAATGTATGTTAAATTCTGATAGTATTTTTAATTTTTCAAGAGCTGTTTTTGTTTCAAAAGAACCATTTGCATCAAGTCTTATAGTAATATCTTTCGCTTTAAAATCTTTTCTGATATTTCTTATTAATTCAATTTCATCTTCAAAGTTAATTGCCCCAATTTTAAGTTTTATACATTTAAAACCATTATTTATTTTAGTTTTAATTTGTTCAGCCATTTTTTCTTTTTTATCCATCCAAACCAAAGCATTTATTTCTATAGGCTTTTGATTGTTAAAAAAATCTGTATCTACTATTTTTCTTATTCCACCATTTTCTAAATCTAAAATAGCTGTTTCAAAAGCAAACTCGATAGCAGGGTATTTTGCTAATTCTAAATCATCAGGCATATCATTTATTTTATTTATTTCATTACAAGTATCTATCAATTTTTGTTCAAAAGTTGCAAAATCATCTATGCTCAATCCTTCTAATGGACTTGCTTCTCCTAAACCAAAAATATTAGGATTTTCAAGGTTTTCTAATTTTAAAAAATATGATGCTTTTTCAGTTAAAATTCCTCTTGAAGTTCCTGCTGGAAAATTAAATTTTAAGATTTTTTTTTGATAACTAGCTTTAAACATTTATTATATTACCTATTCCGAATGTTATTACAAAAATGAGTGTGGTTATTGCTGTTTGTTTTAGAAAAAGATCAAGTTCAGCAGGTTCGTTACTTTTTTTTATTCCTTGTATATTTTTTATTATAAGAGGTAGGGAAAGAAAAAATAAAAACTGAAAAGGTGATTTATAGTTTAAAATTACATAAATTAAACCACAAAGAAATGCAGAAATTAAAAGAAAATAATGATATTGTTTTGCTTTTTTAAGACCTAATCTAACAGGAATCGATTTTTTACCAGAAATTCTATCAGATTCTATATCTCTCATATTATTAACATTAAGAACTGCAGTAGAAAAAAAACCTAAAGATGATGCAGGTAAAATAATATCCCAATCAAATCTATGAGTTTGTAAATAATAAGACCCAATTACTCCAACCAAACCAAAAAAAGTAAATACTGATATATCACCTAAACCTAAGTAACCATAAGGCTTTCTACCAATTGTATAAGTAATGGCACATAAAATTGAAGCGAAGCCTAAAGGAATAAAGATTGCAAGATTTTCACCATATATCAAACTTAAACCACTTATTGCAGATAAAATAGCAAAAAGTATAATCGCATTTTTCATTGAGCTTGCTGATATTTTTCCAGATTGAACAGATCTTTCAGGGCCTTTTCTATGTTGGCCATCAACACCACTTACATAATCACCATAATCATTTGCTAAATTTGATAGGATTTGTAAAAAAAGTGTTGTTAAAAGACACAGAAAGGTAACTCTAAATGAAAAAAGACCTTGAGAAGTTGCAATGAAGCTCCCTAAAGCAATACTAGAAAGTGCTAAAGGCAATGTTCTTAATCTTATTGCCGATATCCAAGGTTTTAATTCCATAATTATTTTTTCAAATTCAATTTTATATCATATTTACTTTTTCTAGGTTCTTTTATTTTTACCGAAAAAACTCTAGAAACAAAATCTTGTTTAGATATTGTCATCTTGTAATTTCCTGAAGGTATATTTTTCAAAGAATAATTTCCATCAGCATCAGAACTTACTACAAGTGTAATATTATCACCTTCCAAAGTTATTCCTGCACCTTTTAAAGAACCTTTAACATCAGTAATTTTACCGTACAAATTAGATTTTGTTAGTTTTACTTCTTTACTAGTCTTCTTTTTAGGTTCAATTTTAATTTCTTTTTTTGCAACTGGTTTAGTCTCTTTTTTAGGTATATTAGCTTCAACTTTCTTTATTTTTTCTTCAATTTTCTTAGTTTCAATTTTATTTTTTATAGGATCTAAAATTATCTCTTTAGATAACTCTGTTCCTGCTATTATTTCAATATCAACGCTCTTTATCTCTTTATTTTTATTTAAAATACTTATTGTATGAGAACCAGCACTAATATCTGCAATAGAAAACTTACCATTTTTATCCAAAGTTATTTTTTTTGTTTTATCTAATAAAGCCGATAAGTTAGTTGTAGAAATTCCTGAAGAATCAACTACTTTACCAACTATTGAGCCTTTTTCAGAAAACATATCACTAATAATTTCAGTTGTTTGCTCAGCTTTTATTATTAAATTTTTTTTTATGGTTGAAAAACCATCTTTTTCAAAAGTTATAGAATATTCGCCTTTTTCTAAATCTTTAAAAGTAAAAATTCCTAATTCATCTGTTGATGTTTTTTTTTCAAAATTAGAATTACTTGACTTTATTTTTATTGAAACATTTTGCATTTTTTTAGAATCAGAAACATTCTTTACATATCCTTTTAAAAAACCTGTTGTTGCTTCTTTTTTTACTTCTTCAGATACAGCCACTTTTGTTATTTCAGGAGCTTTAGTTGGTGCAGGAGTTGGAGTAACTTTTATCCCTTCATCAGATTTTTTAGATTTTTTTTCATTATCAGATAATACTTCTTTTTTGATTATTTCAGGTGTTTTAGTTGGAGCTGGAGTTGGAGGAGGAATTGGTATTTTTTTTATATTATCAAATTTCTCTTCTTTTTTTTCTTCTACTTTATCTTTGATATTCTTTGTTTTTTCATATTCATTTATTTGCTCTATTGTCCCAGCCACTTTTATATCTTCAGTTTCAGCTTTTTGTAAAGGCATAATTCTAGCAGAATAAGCCATACTAAGAAAAACTTCTGTATTTCCAAAACCTTTTAAGCTTGTTCCTGAAGATAATAAACTAATAGTAAAATCGGGTAATTTAGGAATAGGCTTTGCTTTTATACCAAAATTAAACATTTCATCAAGAGCTTCTATTTTTCCTAAATATTCAGCATTAATATTCACATAATCAGTTACAGGAACATCAACTCCAAGCATTAATCTTGAACCAAAATGATTTCCACCAAAGCCTAAATGACCACTAAAAATATTATAATTACTATTATCTTTTAGTTTCAAATTAAAATCATGACTTCCTACCATATATAAATAATTACCATTTGTAAGATAGGTATTTGTTGCTAAACCAATTAAATTAACTCCGATTGCAAAAGAAGTTGGATTTTTTTCTGTAGGTTTCAAAAGTTGATATTTTAAATTTCCAGCTAAACCACTAAAACCAGCATTAGGGACACCACCAACAATTCCTAACTCTAAACGGTCAAAAATACCCATGTGTCCATTCATAATAAAACCTGGTTTTATGAATAAATAATTAAGGTTTACATCAAATTCACCCGTTTTTTGAATATCACCTGTAGGCATATTTATTAAACCCGTAAAACCCCAAGGATTTGAATTTGTACTTTGCTTTGCTTCTACTTGATTAACACTTAATAAGCAAATAAAAGCTGAAATTGATGCGGTTAATATTTTTTTCATTTTTAGTCTTCTATATCCCTTTTAAAAATTTGCCAACCACCTTCAGTAAGAATAAGGATATCCTTAACTATTAGGTTTCTTTTTTCATCATTATTTTTTACAGATAACATATATTCTACATTCATAGTAAAAAGTCTGTGCTCGATATTTATATAATCAATAAACTCAAAATCTAATTCTTTAGGAGGTAAATCAAATTTTGCATCTTTATAAATATAAATACGAGTATCTTTTTTATTTTTTATATCTTTCCAATAATTTTTTACAGTTAAAGCTGGTTTAGAAAGTTGTTTGTTTATAATAGTTGAAGGTGTTTCAGGTTCTGTTTCTAATAAAAATTTAGCAACTCTTGAATAATCTTTTGATGTTACAGGAGAATCTTTTGAAGATAATGAACCCAATAATTTATATAAAAGATATAGTTGGTATCTATGATCTGGTGTAAATCGCTCATAATTATAAAGATTAAAAATAGGAAAATTAGATGCACCTGTTTTCAAAAACTTTATTGCTTCATAAGGTTTATTCATTTGAATTAAATAAAAATCAGCCACTTGTTTATATAATTTAGGGTGCATATAAGGATTATAAGTTACAGCTGTAATTAATGTTTCTAATGCCATATCTTTATGTTTCACAGGATCTATTTTCATAAGAATATCGGAGTATGTTTTATAATAATTACTACTATATCTATCACTAATTATTGCTTTTTTTGAAAACTCAAGAGCTTCTTCAAATTTATTTTCTTTAACGAGTAATTCTGAATAACTATTTAAAAATTTAGCTGAATTTACAGGTAAAACACTTCTTGCCCAATAATTATATTTTTTTGCATTTTCTAAATTATTTTCTTGAGTAAAAAACATACTTTTAGCATATAAAATACTAGCTTCATAATTTGAAAAAGATATAAGTATTAAAAAGATTGCTATTACAAAAGAAACAGGCTTTTTTATATAATCAAACCTATCAGAAAGAGTTGTAAATCGAGTTTCTTTAAATCCTACGGCTCCGTATATAGAAATAAGTATTCCAACTTCTATCCAAAAAAGGATTGGTATTGCAGATACACTCCATTCTATATCTAAAGAAATATGTATTAGAGATGAAATTATTCCAACAAGTAATCCTAAAGATATACCTTTAAAAATATTTTCTGAATTTATAAAAGCCTTAAAACTCATATAAAGTATTGATAATATTAGTATTATAAAAGTAAAAAATCCCATTATTCCTGTTTCTGCTAAAAGTTGTAAATAATAATTATGAGGATTTATTGAATAATAACCAGCAGTATCTTGATAAAAAGGAAAAACCTGAGAAAAAGTATTTAATCCTGAGCCAATAATAGGATTATCATAAAACATATTTAAAGCCCCTCTAAGTAAGCTTTTTCTCCATTCTATAGAATTTTCCGAAGTATTAAAAATATTTTGTATAGATAAAAATCTATTAACAATAGAATCCCATTTTATTACTATTGGTATAAAAGCAAGAATTCCCATTACAACTAAAGAAATTATATTTTTTTTTAAAATTCTAAATCCAAAAATTAATATCAAAATAACTGAAAAAATTGACGTTAACCAAATACCTCTTGAAAAAGTAAAAATTATTGTAACAAGACTAAGGCAAGCTGTAAAAGCATAAAGAAATTTATCTAAATATCTTTTTTCTTCATATAAAAAATTTGATAAAGCAAGAGGGAAAATTAGTAATAAATATGCACCTAAATCATTAGATCTTGTCAAAGGCATTGCAGCTGCTTCCATATTTAATGTTTTTATATAATAAAAAAGGAAAAAAGCTATACCTATTATTGAAACTAAGCTACCAGCGCCTATTACGGTATAAGATAAAAGTTTTCTTCTACTTTCACTATCAGCCCAACCAAAAACAATTATTGGTAATGATATATACATTAGATTTCTTAGTAGTTCTTCCATTGATAATAATTTTGAGGAAGAAAATAATAAAGAAAGAGAAAGAACTCCTATCCAAAAAATAGAAATTGCCCAAAGAGGATATTTATAAAAAAAATTATTTTTTTGTTTAAATAATAAAAGAATTAAAGAACCTGTTATTATTTCACCAGCAGTTTGAACATTAATGTATCTAGCTCCATATTCTATTGGCATCCAAAAGAGAAGAAGTAAAATACCTAAAAAAAATAAAACATCAGTCCTAACATCTATAAAACAAATTTTAAAGAAATCTTTTATATCTAATTTTATTTTTTTTAACATTCAAACTTACAAATATTTTAATTAATATTCAACATACTCAAAAGACTAAATTTACAGTTTTTATAATCACAATATTTTTGTTAATACTGTTTTTAATTACCTTATAAAATACGATATTATCCTCTTCAAAGTATATTATAAAAATAACATATTTTTTACTTTAAACTATAAATACAAAACAAATCTATAATTATTATTTAATTCATATTACATATTTATTAAAGTATGATTTTGACTATTCCATTTATTAAAAAAAATGAATAGAATATAAATGATCTATATTTAAGTTTATGAGGGTATGTATGAATAAAATAATAAAATATTCATTTTGCTGTTTAATAGCTTCTTCTTTTTCATTAAGTCTTGTTTCTGACGCAACATCAAAATCAAATGCGGCAATGATTTCAACATTTAATAATAAAGTACAAGCAAAAACAAAATCTGATCCTACATGGAAAATGGCAGGATTGAATAAAATATTAGAATCTGGCGATTCTGTTAGAACAGGTTCACTTTCAAGAGCAGAAATAAAATATTCCGATGGAACAGTTACAAGAGTTGGTTCAAATTCTTTATTAAGAATAGAAGCTCATGGTGAAAAAAGAACTAATATAAAACTTTTAGTTGGTAAACTATGGCTAAAAGTAAAAAAAGGTGATGGAAGACTAGAAATAAGAACACCTAATGCAATTGCTTCAGTTTTAGGAACCGAATTACTTGTTACCAATGATGAAAAAAATATAAGCCATGTAACAACACTTGATGGGCTTGTTGAAGTTACAGGTGAAAATGGAGATAAAACTTTAGTAAAACCAGGTGAATGGGTTGAAATAGCTCCAGGTAAAAATATTGAAAAGCCAACTAAGTTTGATTGGGATGCACTTAAAAGAAATGAAAAGTTTATGTTAGATCCTACTTTTATGCCTAAGCCAGAAGAATTTAAAGACGAAAATAATTGGAAATAGTTTTTTAGAACAATAGGTTAAAACCCATTGTTTAGATATAGACTTGAAAATTAATTTTCTTTTAGTATACAAAAGCTTTGAATTAAATATTCTTTTTTTCAGAGCTTTTTTTGTTTGAATGTTTAAAATATATAAAAAATCTATTAACAAAAAAACTATTTTGTAAGATACTTGTTATTATTATCTATTGAAATGATAAATATATATAAAATAAATAAAAAATTATGAGTGAAAAACACGTTTTTGGATTAGACGAAATAGCAGAAGAGAATAATAAGGTTCCTACTTGGTTATTTTTTACATGGATATTTCTTTTAAGTTGGGGTTTTTATTATCTTATAACTTATTGGACTTTACCAATTGACAAAGTTCGTAAAGAAGTTTTATCTTCAACCATAACTTATAAAACACCTAGAGAAGAAGGTTATGTTTCTAGTTCTAAAGTTGAAGAAAAAAAAGAAGTTAAAAAAGAAGACGATGGAAAAGCTAAACTTGTGGCTGAAGGTAAACCAGTTTATGAAGCAAATTGTGCTGGTTGTCATGGTGTCGCAGGTGATGGAGCAGGCCCTGCGGCAGCAGCTCTAACTCCAAAACCAAGGAATTTTGTTAAAGGTGATTATAAGTATGGCGGAGATGACGCTGGGTTATTAAAAACCATACAAATTGGTGTACCAGGAAGTGCTATGCCTCCTTGGAAAGATTCATTAAGTAATGATCAAATAAATTCTGTTATTGCTTATTTAAGAACTTTTAAAAAATAGTTTTATTGTGTCTATAATTAGTAAGAAGTAAAAGATAAGTATAATTAAAAAATATTTTAGCCACGGATTTCACAGATAACACAGATAATACCTATTGTATAAAAATAATATTTGTGAGATCTGTGGCTATGTACTAAAAAAATATTTATCCTATAAAATTTACAAGGCAAATTTCTTTATGCTAAAAAAAAGTCTTTCCATTATTTTTATTGGTTTAATTACCATTTCTTGTAGTGCAAAAAAAGTACTTATTAAAGAACAAGATAAGCCTATTATAAAAAAAGAAATTGCTGATAAAACTATTAGTAATAATATAGAAAATAAAAACTTAAACAG
>ERZ1292633.3174-Hain-H41-02um-R1-3174-length-16264-cov-6_pt1 | contig 16264 bp, 17 predicted proteins | sample MGYA00564406_ERZ1292633 | MGnify/ENA primary metagenome ERZ1292633 (study PRJEB36523, sample SAMEA6512639) | groundwater metagenome | collected 2019-01-08 | study: AquaDiva: Metagenomics assemblies of 32 groundwater samples | reverse complement strand
CAGCCGCAAGCGCAAGCTCCTCGAGAAGCAGAAGGAAGGCAAGAAGCGCATGAAGAGCGTGGGGTCGGTGGAAATTCCGCAGGAAGCGTTTCTCGCCGTCCTGCAAGTGGATTAGCGTTCCGATTCCGGCTTGTACTGCATACCACGGAAGCACGGAGCGCACGGAGACAGCACGGAAGAACTGCAACAACCTTGAAGGGGGTGTGGTGGACGGTACTGTCCGCCACACTCCTTACATTGGCCGTACCCCGTGCAAACTCCGTGTGCCCCGTGCTTCCGTGGTGCGCAGTTCCCTCGCACCCCGCATTTCTTCGTTACTGTTGTACCGTGCCTTCCCTCGTCATCCAGACGTCTTTCCTCGGCGACACCGTCCTCACCACGCCGCTGCTCGCCGAGCTCGCCGCGCGCGGAGCGGTGGACGTGGTGGTGACGCCGGAGGGCGCCACGATCCTGCGCGGCCATCCGGCCGTGCGCGCACTGATCGTCTACGACAAGCGCGGCGCTGACGCCGGGTTGGGCGGCATGCGCCGGCTCGCGCGCCGCCTGCGCGACGGCCGCTACTCCGCCGTGTACCTGGCGCAGGGCTCCCTCCGCAGCGCCGTGCTGGCGCTCGCCGCGCGCATTCCGCGCCGCGTCGGCTTCAACACGTCCGCCGGCCGCGCCCTGTATTCGGCGCGTGTTCGTTATCGCGGCGACGCGCATCACGCCGAGCGGCTGTGGCGCCTCGCGGCCGGCGACGGCGCGCCCTCACCCGCTGCCGACGTCATTCGCCCTTGCCTGTACCCAGGGGCCGACGAACGCTCCGCCGTGGATGCCCTGCTCGGCGACTTCGCCCGGGGCAGCTCCCTGATTGGCCTGGCTCCGGGGAGTATCTGGGGCACCAAGCGCTGGCCCCACTTCGCCCAGCTCGCGGCGGCGCTCGAGGACGTGCGCTTCGTGGTGATCGGCAGCAGCAGCGACACCGCGCTGGCCGCACGCATCGCAGAGGCCGCGCCGGGGCGCGTGCTGGACGCCACGGGGCGCCTCACCCTGCTGGGCAGCGCAGAGCTCATCGCCCGCTGCGCGGTGCTGGTGGCCAACGACTCGGCGCCCACCCACCTCGCGTCGGGGGTCGGCACGCCATCGCTCACGCTGTTTGGCCCCACCGTGCCCGCGTTTGGTTTTGGGCCGCTGGCGCCGCGTTCGGAGTCGCTCGGCGTCGAGCAGCTGACATGCCGCCCCTGCCACCCGCACGGCCCGGCAACGTGTCCGCTGGGACATTTTCAGTGCATGCGCACCCTCGAGCCCTCGCGGGTGGTGGCGCGCGTGCGCAATTTGCTTGTACCCACCACCACGCCCTGATGCCTGCCTCGTCCACCCTCATTGTCGGCGTCGACCTCGGCGGCACCAACATCGTTGTCGGTGCGATGCCCGCCGACGGCAGCCGCGAGATCGGCGTCCACTCCCTGCCAACCCAGGCCAGCCTCGGCGCCGACGCCGTCGTCGATCGCATCTGCGCGATGGTCGAGACCACCATTGCCACGACGATGCACGAGACCGGGGCAACGCGCGCACAGTTCGCCGGCGTGGGTATCGGTTCGCCGGGCCCGCTCGACCGCGACAAGGGACTGGTCATCGTCACCCCGAATCTGGGGTGGACCAACTTCCCGCTGCGCAACCGCGTGGCCGACCAGGTTGGCCTGACGGCCACGCTCGACAACGACGCCAACTGCGCCACGCTGGGCGAGTGGTGGAAGGGTGCCGCCCGGGGCGGGCGTAATGTGGTGGGCATCACCCTGGGCACCGGCATCGGGGGCGGCCTGATCCTCGACGGCAAGCTGTACCACGGATCCAGCGACGTCGCCGGAGAGGTTGGTCACATGTCGATCGCCAGCACGGGGCGCCGCTGCAAGTGTGGCAACTACGGCTGCCTCGAGGCCTACGCTTCGGGGCCGGCCATCGCCGAGCGCGCCCGCGAGGCCCTGTCCGGTGACGAGCAGTCGATGCTTCGCGATCTCTGCGGCGGCGACCTGGCGACGCTGACTGCGGCAGTCGTGTATCGCGCCTCGGAGCAGGGCGATGCCGTGGCGGCCGAAGTCGTGCGAGACACGGCGCTCTTTCTTGGCACGGGCGTCGCCAACCTGCTGAACATCTTCAATCCCGACGTCGTGGTGCTGGCCGGTGGCGTCGCGCAGGCCGGAGACTCGCTGTTCCTGCCGCTGCGCGCCGAGGTGCGGCGGCGCGCCTTCAAGCCGGCCGTCGATGCCTGTCGCATCGTGCCGGGCGAGTTGGGTGGCAGTGCCGGGATGGTCGGTGCGGTGGCGGCGTTCCTCGCCGAACATCCGGTGGCGTGAGGAAGCGCCGGGTCGGCGTCCTCGGCACCTTCGTCTGGGACGTCATCTACGGGCGCGACGTGCGCACCGCTCCCGTGCAGGAGTGGGGGGGGATCACCTACGCACTGGCCGGCTTTGACGCCGCACTCCCCGACGACTGGGAAATCGTGCCCATCGTGAAGGTGGGCGACGATCTGGCGCGCGAGGCGCGCGAGTTCCTGTCGTCACTCCGCCGCCTCGCACCCGACGCGGCGGCGGTGTCGGTGCCCTGGCCCAACAACCGGGTGGAGCTGCGATACCTCGACGACGAGCGCCGGAGCGAGGTGCTCACCGGAGGAGTGCCCGGCTGGACGTGGGTGGGGCTGCAGCCATTGCTGACGGGCCTGGACGCCCTGTACGTGAACCTCATCTCCGGGTTCGAGCTCGATCTCGAGACGGCGATGCTGCTGCGCCAGCATTTTCGGGGGCCCATCTACTGCGATCTCCACTCACTTGCCCTGGCCGTCCAGCCCTCCGGACTCCGCACCCTTCACCCTCTCCCCCGCGTGGCCGACTGGTGCCGCTGCTTCGACCTGCTGCAGGTGAACGAGGACGAGCTGTCGATGATGGCTCCCGACGGCTTCGCGCTGGCGGCCACCGCGCTGGCCAACGGCGTGCAGTCGCTGGTGGTCACGCTCGGCCCGCGGGGGGCCGTCTACTTTGCGCCGCCGACTTTTTCGCGTCTCGCCGACCGGGACCGCGGAGCGAATTCGCTCTCCGTGTCAAGTGGCGCGCTGCGCACGGCGCTGATGGCGCCGAGTGCCGAGCTGGTCCGCGTCAAGGGGGACCCCACGGGGTGCGGGGACGTGTTCGGCGCAACCTATTACTCGCGGATGCTCGCGGGTGATATAATCACGGATGCGTTGCGTGCCGCGCTCGACGCCGCCGCCCGGAACGTCGAGCATCGCGGAGCCACCGGGCTCGCGCATTTCCTCCGTGGAGAATTGAGTCCCTCGTGACCGCCGTCATCACCGTCCCGACGTCGCTTGACGACCAGACCTTCGAGCAGGTGCTCGAACAGCTGGCGCAGCTGCCGAGCGACGAGAAGATCCTGATCGACGCGCGCTACACCGCGTGGTCCTCGCCGTACGGGTTGACCGCACTGCTGGCGCTGGCACAGACGCTCTCGGAGAAGCCCATGCTCCGCGTGCCGGAGAAGGACGACACGTCGTCGTACTGGTCGCGCGCCAACTTCTTCAAGTACGCCGGCGAACTGTACGAGCTCCACGGCAACGTGCCGCCGTCCCGCCCGGCCGGCGAGGCGGGCGGCCTGCTGGAAGTCACGCCCGTGTCGCGCAGCGACGACGTGCACACGGTGGTCGAGCGGATCGAGAAGAAGGCAGCGGCCATCATCACGCAGAACCTGCACCTCGAGTCGCGCGCCGTGATGGGATTCGCCATGTCGCTGTCGGAAGCCTGCCAGAACATCGTGGAGCACGCGGGCCGCGGCGGGTGGGTGGCCGTGCAGAACTACAACTACCGCAAGCGGATGGGGCGCCACGTCGTGCAGATCGCCGTCTGCGACGCCGGCGTCGGCATTCGGCAGTCGCTCGAAAGCGGGAACCGCCGGCCGCTCAGCGACCGGTGGGATGACGGGCAGGCGCTCGAGACGGCGGTCATCCAGGGCACGAGCCGTTTTCCCGATCCCGGGCGCGGCCAGGGCTTCAAGGGCATCCGCGGCTACCTGCGCAAGTGGGAAGGCAAGCTGATGGTGCGCAGCGGCACCGCGCGCGTGACCGAAGTGCCAGTGTGGGACGACGACGTGGCCCGGAGGGACCGGCTGGCTCCGATGCCGGGCACGCAATTGCTCATCATGATTCCAGAAAAGGTCGATCGGTGACCATGGTCCGACACACCATCGATGTTTGCGCGGTGCTGCGCAGCGCCGTCAACCAGACTTACGGCAACCTCCTTACCCGTCCCACCGGAATGGCGGTGCGCCACCAGATCGAGCGCGAGCTCGCCGCCGTTCGCGAGGGGGGCATCACGTCGCTCGACTTCTCGAGCATCGGCATGATGGACTACTCGTGCGCCGACGAGGTGGTGGCCAAGCTGCTCGTGCTGCTCGAGAACGAGGACCCGACCCGCGGCGGCTTCGTGGTCTTCCGGGGCATCGGCGAAGACCACCTCGAGCTCGTGGAGTCGGTGCTCACGAACCACGGGCTCGCGCTGGTCTGCGTCTGCGAAGACGGCAGTCCGCAGCTGATCGGCGCCGTGAGCACGGCCGAGCGACGCGCGTGGGAGATGGTGCGCTCGCACGGGTGCGCCGCGCCCGCCGAGCTGGCCGACGCGTTCGGCTTCGGCGAGGACTTCGTGGCCGAGGTGCTGGACGCGCTGTCGCGCCGGCGGCTGGTGCGCCGTGGCAGCGGGGGGTACCTGGCGCTCGTCGCAGCCGACACGGTGCAGTGATGGTCGGCACCAATCCGCCGCTGCAGGTGGTGGGCTTCGTCGGCTCGCATCGAGGCGACGCCGAGCGCGGCCCGGCAATCCGGCTGCGCTCCGACGACGCGCGCATGCGCGGCATCGCCGACGGCGACCTCGTGTGGATCTACGGGCCGCGCCGGCACGACCTGGCGCCGGCGATCATCGACGACACGCTGCCGCGCGGCGGCGTGGTGGTCCGCGACGTCGCGGGCCTTGCACCAACGGAAATCGTTCGGCTTCTGCGCGTGGACGACGAGCGTCCCCTGCTGAATCCCCCTCCGGTCTGACCCATGGCCACTTCCCGGAAACCCGCACGCCCCCACGCCCTTGCCACGCTTGCCATTCACGGCGGCGAGGGCCCCCACTCCCCCGGCGACCCGGTGGTGCCGCCGCTCGTGCAGTCGGTGAACTACGTGCAGGAGCCGGGCGGCGACGACAACCTGATGTACACGCGGTATGGAAACACGCCGAACGCCGACCGCATCCAGAAGCGCATCGCCCTGCTCGAGGGCGCCGAAGCGGCGCTGATGCTGGCGAGCGGAATGGGCGCCACGGCCTGTGGCCTGCTGGCCCTCCTGCGCCCCGGTGACCACCTGCTGGCCAGCCAGTTCATCTATGGCGGCACGAACCGGCTGTTCACCGAAGAGTTTACGCAGATGGGGATCAACGTCACCCTCGTCGACCCCTTCGAGCCGCGCGCCTGGCGGCGGCGCCTCCGCAAGGAAACGCGCGCCATCTTCATCGAGTCGCCCGTCAACCCGACGTGCCGCGTGCTCGACATGCGCGGCGTCTCGCTGCTGACCAAGGAACTCGGCATCGCGCTGGTGGTCGACTCGACCTTTGCCAGCCCGGTGAACTTCCGGCCGCTCGAGCACGGCGCCGACGTCGTCATTCACTCGGCCACGAAGTTTCTCAATGGCCACCACGACATCCTCGGCGGCGTCGTCTGCGGCACGGTGCCGTACATCGATGAGGTGCGGCAAAAGGAGATCGTCTGGGGCCAGACCCCCGACCCGTTCGCCTGCTGGCTGCTGGAGCGCGGCCTCAAGACCCTCGATGTGCGCGTGAAGCGGCAGAACGAGAGCAGCATGCAGATCGCCAGGTGGGCCGAGACGCGCAAGGAAGTGCGCCGCTGCCACTATCCGGGCCTCGAGAGCCATCCCGACCACGAGATTGCTGTCGACCAGCTCGACGGCTTCGGGGGCATGGTCGCCTTCGAGCTCGCCGGCGGCGCGCGGGCCGCCGACCGCTTCGCCAAGCGGCTCAAGATGGCACGGTACGCGGCCAGCCTCGGCGGCGTCGATACACTGGTCAGCGAGCCACGCTTCTCGTCGCACGCACGCCTGACGGCCGACGAACGCGCGCAACTCGGCATTCCCGATGGCTTCATTCGACTCAGTGTGGGACTCGAGGACGTCGATGACATCATTGCCGACCTCGAACAGGCCCTTCGCTAATACCTGATGATCCGATTCTCGCACGTTCACAAGTCGTTCACCCGATCGGGCGTTGCCCTGCAGGACGTGTCGTTCCAGGTCAACAAGGGAGAATTCGTGTTCATCACGGGCCCCAGCGGCGCCGGGAAGAGCACGATCCTCAAGCTCTGCTTCTTCGAGGAGCTGCCGACCAGGGGTGAGGTGAAGGTCTGCGGCACCAGCTCGGTACTGTACAAGCCGGTCGAGGTGCCCAGGCTGCGCCGACGGCTCGGCATCGTCTTCCAGGACTTCCGCCTGCTCGAGGACCGGTCGGTCGAGGCCAATGTCGCCTTCGCGCTCGAGGTGACGGGCACGCCGGCCGCGCAGGTTTCGGGGCGCGTGTCGCGACTGCTCACGCAGGTCGGGCTGGCCGCCAAGGCCACGGCCCTGCCACGCGAGCTCTCCGGTGGCGAACAGCAGCGCGTCGCCATCGCCCGCGCGCTGGCCAACGATCCCGTGGTCCTGGTGGCCGACGAGCCCACCGGCAACCTCGACGAGCGCGCCACGCGCGGCATCTTCCAGCTGTTCCGCGACATCAACGCCAGCGGCACCGCCGTGCTGATGGCCACGCACGACCTCGACCTCGTGCGGCGCTCGGAGTGCCGCACCATCGAGGTCACGCGCGGGCAGATCGTGTTCGACTCGGCGGCCGACGGCGGCATGCGCCCGTCGCTCGCCCGGCCGGCCGTGGAGGTCGACGAGTGAGACTCGCATTCCGCGAGGCCCTGCTCGCCTTCCGCCGTGCGCCGATGCTCAGCGCGCTGTCGATCACGACCATCGCCTTTTCGCTGTTCGCCTTCGGGCTGTTCGGGCTGGTGGCGCTGAATATCCGCAACGCGCTCCGCGAGGTGGAAGACCGCGTGGAGATCCGCGCATTCGTTGCCGACGGCACGGGGGCAGAGGCAACGAGTGCTGCGTTGGGCGACATCGGCGCCTTCCCCGAAGCGGCATCGGTGCGGTTGGTCACGCAGGCGCAGGCGCTCGACCGGGCGCGCCGGGAGCTCGGCGAATTCAGCGACGTCTTCGAAGAGGGCATCCTGCCGGCGTCGATCGAGTTGCGCCTGAAACCGGGATTCCGCGACCCGGCCACGGTGCGCGCCATCGCCAAGCGCATCGAGGTCTACGACTTCGTCGATGACATACGCTTTGGCGAGGAATGGGTGGAGAAGCTGCACCGCCTACGCAACATTGCCACGCTGGCGGCGGCCAGCCTCGGACTCACGTTCGCCGTCGTGGCCGTGATCATCATCGGTTCGACCATTCGCATGGCGGTGCTGGCGCGCGCGCGCGAGATCGCGATCATGCGGCTGGTCGGCGCGACCGACGGCTTCATACGCGCCCCGTTCCTGATCGAGGGCTTCCTCAAGGGAACGCTGGGCGGCCTGCTCGCCCTCGTGCTCGCCTGGGTTGCCCTGGTCATCATCAACCGCTTCGTCGTCCAAGCCACGTTCTTCGACCAGTGGATGGGCGCGGTGGGCGTGCTCGCCGGAGCATGCATCGGGCTGGCCGGATCGGCCCTAAGCGTGGGACGGCACCTGAAGCGCGTATGAAACAGATGACGGGTGACGGACGACGGATGACGGACGGCTGGGCACGCACGCTCCTGATTGCCGCCGTCGTGCTTTCGTCCGTCCTCTGTCATCCGTCATCCGTCATCGCGCAGGCGCCGCCAGCGCCGCAGTCGGCCGCCGACAAGGCCCGCGCCGATCGCGACGAACTCGACCGCATACGCGCCGAGCGCGAGCGCCTGGAGAAGCGCATGCGCGAGCTCCAGGGGACCGTGCACGACATCGGGGAAGAACGCACCAACATCGAACGGCAGGCCGACGCCACGGCGCGCGTCGTGCGCTCGCTCGACAGCCAGATCGGCGCCCTAGAGGGCGAGGTGGACGACGCCACCGCCAGCCTGGTGCTCACGCAGGACGAGCTGGTCATCAAGCGCTCCATGCTGCAGCGGCGCGTGCGGGAGATCTACAAGCGTGGCGCGCTGTACTCACTCGAGGCCCTGCTGTCGGCCCAGTCGTTCGGCGCCCTGGTGGCCCGCTACAAGTACCTGCATCTCGTCACCCAGCGTGACCGCGCGCTGGTGCGCCGCGTGGAACTGCTCAACGACCAGATCACGGGCACACGCACGCAGCTCGTGCGCCTGCGCGGCGACATGGAGATCAACCGCGAGCAGAAGGCGGAGGAGGAGCGCCGGCTGCGTGCGCTCGATGAAACGCGCGGCCGGTCGCTGGCCCGCGCCCAGCAGTCGGCCCGGCAGACGGAACAGCGCCTGCAGCAGATCCAGCGGGACGAGAAGCGACTGGCCGACCTGCTGGCCACGTTCGAGGCGGAGCGCCGCCGCACCATCGCCGCCCGTCCCGGCGCGGCGACGGCAAGCACGCTGAAGACCAGCGACCTCGGCCGGCTCGACTGGCCGGTGGAGGGTGTCATCCTGTACAGCTTTGGCCGTGTGATCAGCGACAACAACACGACGACGCGCTGGAATGGCGTCGGCATCGGCGCGCCGGCGGGCACCACGGTCAAGGCCGTCTCGTCGGGGAGCGTGGTCCTCGCCGAGCCCTTCGGGACCTACGGCCCCACGGTGATCGTCAGCCACGGAGACGGCGACTTCTCCGTGTATGGCTCCCTGGCGCGGCTCGACGTGCGCAAGGGGCAGGGTATCCAGAAAGGTCAAGTGGTGGGAACCGTCGGGCGAACCGACCCGGACCTCGACGCCCACTTACATTTCGAGATGCGCCCCAAGGGACGCGCGGTCGATCCGCTCCAATGGCTACGCCAACGCCGCTGACCGCGAAGCGGTGCACCGTCTGCGGACGCTTCCGCGCCTACGAAGCGGACGACGTCTTCTGCATCGCCTGCGGATCGGAAGCGTTGGAAGCCGCCTGCAGCTGCGGGCGCACGTTCACGTATGCCCTGCACGAGGGCGGCGACCTGCTACACTGCCCGCGCTGCGGCAAGCGGTTGCGAGGACGGGATGAGGAGTTTGAATAGTCGATACTCGACAGACGATAGACGATGGACGACCCAGGCGGTACCATGACGGCGAAGAAGAAGACCCTGAAGAAGTCGGCAGCGGGAAAGACGGTCACGAGGGGCGCGCTCGCACGAAAGCCAGCCTCGAAGGCGGCACCCAAGCCTGCAAAGAGGGCCGTGAAGAAACCGGCGCCAGCCAAGCAAACCAGGCCGGCCAAGTCAACAAAGCCAGCCAAGCCAGTCAAGCCAGCCAAGCCAGCCAAGCCGGCCAAGCCGGCCAAGGCTGCCAAGCCAGCCGCGCCAGCCGCGCCAGCCGCGCCAGCCGCGCCAGCCAAGCAGCCGGTCGCGAAGCCGGCCAAGCCGGAGAGCAGCCGCGCCGTCAAGATGCCGAAGACCGGCGTCATCCCCGAAGGCGCCGGCCGGTCGCCCTACGACATGTCGTACGATGGCGCCCCGCTCGGAGCGCACGTCTCCACCTCGGGGGGTGTGGCCACGGCGCCGCCGCGCGCCGTGGACATCGGCGCGATTGCGATGCAGCTGTTCACCAAGCAGCCCAGCCAGTGGAAAGAGCGCTTGTGCGACGCCGCCGAGGTGAAGGCCTTCAAGGCCGCGCTGGCGGCCACCCCGGTCGCGTTCACCAACGCGCACGACAGCTACCTTATCAATTTGGCGTCTCCGGACCCCGCACTCCGCGCCAAGTCCATCGAGTCGTTCGAGTGCGAGCTGCGACGCAGCAACGCGCTGGGACTCGATGCCGTCGTCTCACACCCCGGCAACTTCATGGACGAGCGCGCCAGCGGCATCGCGCGCAATGCCGACGCCATCGCCGAGGTGCTGGAGCGCGTGGCCGGTCCCACGCGGCTGCTGATGGAGCTCACCGCCGGCCAGGGCACGGTCATCGGGTCGACGTTCGAGGAGATGGCCGAACTGCTGGGCCGGCTGCCCGCCGCGCTCCAGGAGCGCGTCGGCGTCTGCCTCGACACGGCGCACGTCTACGCGGCTGGCTACGACCTGGCCAACGACTTCGATGGCGTGATGACGCGCTTCGCCGACGTGATCGGGTTCCATCGGCTCGGGATGCTGCACCTCAACGACTCCAAGGCGCCCCTCGGCTCGAAGATGGACCGCCACGAACTGATCGGATTGGGGTCCATCGGCGAGGGGGCGTTCCGGCGCATCATGACCGACCAGCGCTTCGCCGCGATCCCCAAGGTGCTGGAGACCCCGAAGGGCGACGACATGATCACCAACGACCGGCGGATGCTGCGCAAGCTGCGGGGGTTCTTCGGAGGGCGGTAGGCGGGCGATCCCGGATTGCGGATTCCGGAATCGCTAGACAAGCTCGCCTCGCCGCACGCTCACGGCGATCGTGACCACGATGAGTGCCAGCCCGCACGCGCAGACGATCGCGGCCCCGGTCGGCAGGTCCATCACGAACGAGGCCCACAGCCCGAGCAGGCTCGCCGCCGCGGCGATGCCCCAGCCAACCAGCAGTCGTCCCATCCATTTCTGCGCGAGCATCACGCCACAGACGGCCGGCACGATCAGGTACGCGAACGTCAGCAGGACCCCGGCCACGCGCACGAAGAACACCACGACCACGGCAAAGGCGGCATAGAACAGGAAGTCCCACAGCCGCACGCGCAACCCGTCGGCCGCCGCCTTCGCCGCGTCGGCCGAGATCAGCGCGAAGCGCCGGTGGAACGCGGCAAAGAACCCCGCGAGCACCGCGAAGATTGCCGCGCGCTGCGCCACGTCGCGCGCCGTGACGTTCAGGATATCTCCGGTCAAGAGGTGCTCGAGCTCCTCCTTGCCGCCGGCGACCCGGCTCAGCAGCAGGATCACGCCGGCGGCGGCGACGACAAAGGTGATGCCGATGATCGCCTCCTGCGGCACGTGCTGCTTCACGCTGTTGCGCGACCAGCTGAACAACGCCGCACCGAGGAATGTCACCCCGAGCGATATCCAGAAGGCGATGCGGTCGTTGAAGCTGTAGCCCATGATGAGCGCCACGCAGGTACCCAGCGTCGCCAGTTGCGCGAGCGCGAGGTCCACGAAGATCACCTCGCGCTCCACCACGTGCAGGCCGAGGTACACCAGCAGCGGCGGCAGCACGAGACACGCGGCCAGCGGCCATCTCATGACCTGCCAGGCGACTTCGAAGTCGACGTGCATCATCTCTTCTCCTGAAGGGCGGTGGCCAGCGTGTGCACGATCGAGTCCATCAGGTCGAAATACGTCGCCGTGTTCTTCAGCGCTCCGGGTTGCTGCGCGACATCCAGCACCACGGCGTCGGTCTGCCGGGCCACTGTCTCGGCCGTCTTCCGGCTCTGGAAGGGCTGGACGAGGATCACGCGCACCTTCTCCGAGCGCATCCGCGAGATCACCTGGGCCAGGTGCGCGGGCGACGGCGAGATGCCCGGCTTCGGCTCGAGTGTCTCCACCACCTCCAGCTTGAACCGTTCAGCCAGATAGACGAAGTCCTTGTGGTAGGTCACGATCTTCGCGCCGCGAAACGGCTCGAGCTCCTTCTGCCACGCCAGGAGCTTCTGGTCGAGGGTGCCCAGGAACCACTTGAGATTGGCGTGGTACAGCGCCGCGGAGGCCGGGTCGACTTTCGTCAGGCGATCGGCGATCTGCGTCACGATCACCCGCACGTTGAGCGGGTCGAGCATGAAGTGCGGATTGCCCATGGCGTGCACGTCACCCTTCGCGCGGTCGAACGACGTGGGGACGTCGAGCAGGTGTATGCCTTGCGAGACCGAAATGCGGCCTGGCGCGCCCGCGGCGATCTTGCTGTTGCGCGCGCTCTCGAGCAGTGAGGGCAGCCACCCGAGTTCGAGTTCCGCGCCGCCGTCAATCAGGACGTCGGCCCGGTTGAGCGTCACGATGTGGCTGGGCTTCGCATCGACGAAGTGCGGATCTTCGGTCGGCTTGGCCAGCGCCTTCACGTCCACGGCATTGCCGCCAATGGCCTTGGCCAGGGCCGCGAGGTCGGGCGTGGTGGCCACGACGATGAGTGGCTTCGCCGCGCGGGGCGTCTCCGCCCCGGCCGTGGTGAGCAGGGCGCCGAAGGCAACCACCAAATGCGTCAGGGGTGTCATGTTGTTCCGCGTGATTCCTAGAATTTGTGTGCGGCGTGTGCGCCGAGCAGGAACTCGAATTGCAGCAGCAGCGAGTGGTCGTTGCCGATGCCGGTGCGGTGATCGTAGTTGTACTGGAACCGGAACTTCGAGTACTCGGATGGAAACCAGGTCAGGTTCGTCGAGTAGCGCGACCGATTGACCCCCTCCGGCGCATCCAGGACCGGGTAGCGCGCGTGGTCGCCGTTGGCGTAGTCGGCACGCACGCCGGCCACGAGCATCGGCTTGATGCCCCACAGGAGCTGGGCATACACGCCGCGGTCGCGCAGCGACTCGGAGGGAAGGGTCAGCGACGGGTTCGCTTCCCCGTCGCGCGCCGCCGCGTCGTACCGTCGCACGAGCGCTTCGCTCTGGAACGCGACGAATGGGAATCCCTGGTGCGCCGTCGGCGACTTCCACTTCCAGTACAGGTCCGTACCGAAGATCTGCGTCCGGGCGCTGGATCCCGAGTTGTTCGGGCCGAACGCCCCCGACACTCCCATCAACAGGGTCTGAGTACTGGTCAGGTCCACCGACGTGGCGACGCGCGGCACGTACAGCATGTCCCCCGCACCCCCCACGGCGCGCTCGATCGGCAGGCCACCGTGAATCGCCGACGACTCTTCCGAACGGAAGCTGTACGTCGTGGTGCCGGCACTGTTGAGCACGGCCATCGTCGCTTCCGTGTAGAACGACGTCGGCAGGAGCCACGAAATCCGCAGGCCCTGGCTGCGCAGCCCCTCGGGACCGAACATGCGATTGAGCGCCAGCGGCTGGTCGGCAAACGCCCATGAATGCGGGTGCTGCACATTCTGCCGGCCGAATTCGGTGAAGAACTGCCCGCCCTTCACCTGGAGGTTGCCGGGCAGCGACGTCGTCAGGAAGAACATCTCCTCGAGTTCGACGCCCGTCTCGCCATTCGAGTCCAGCTTGTAGACGACGTTGGCGAATGCCTTGAGGTACGGGTCCACCGTGCCGTCCAGCGCGAGTTCCGCGTTCGGAATGGCGAAACCGCGAACGTGCGGCTCGTGGTCGCCAACCTGCAGCGCACCCACATCCTTGCTGGTGGACCAGTCAAACCCCGTCAGGCCGACGAAGCTGACGTTCATGTAGGCGCCTGACGCGCGCATCGGGGCCATTGGGGCCATTGGGGCCATTGGGGCCATTGGGGCCATCGGTGGCGCCGGGGGCTTCGCCGCAAGGCTGTCGAGCCGCGCGTTCACCGCAGCGAGCGCGGTGGAGAGCGAGTCCAGCGTTCGCTGCTGCCTGCGGGCGGTGGAATCGGGAATCTGTTGGGCGCCGGCCGTGCTCGAGACGCAAAGCAGGGCACCCATCAACAAGGTGGTTCGCATGGCGGAGACAAGATGTGAACTGAGGTCGGGCGCCGAAAAATCACGCGCCACGGGGAACACCACCGCCGCGGCGACGCCGCAGCGAGCTCAGCCCAGTACCGGCGGTGCCCGGGGGTGATTGTCTGGTGTCGCTCCGGACGGCAGCACGACCGTCGCGTACGCGATTTCGACCTTGCCGCTCGTGGCGGTCGCGACGAGCGCCGGAGACTCCGCCGGCGCAGCGCCCGACGCGGTGCGCACCGCGCACACGGCGCACGTCGACTCGTCGTGCGCGAAGAGGTGCCTGCCCCCCTGCGCTTCCACGTGCGTATCGCGCCGCACCTCGTCCCGTCGCTCCAGCACGGGCGACACCGCGATCACGGCCTGCAGCGCGATCAGCGCGGCGGCGGCCGTGCGACGCCACGAAATCAGCGCCAAGCGGTTTCCCTGAGGAAGACGGAGCATATCTGGTGAAGATTAGGCGCTTCGACCGTCTGGCGCTAGGAGCGGCGTCCACGCGTCGATCATGGACCGAGCCAGTGCTACCCCATTCAGACCGCAGCGATCCATGTTGGCCGTGGCGGCGCCCCGCTCTAGCTTTCCGGTGTGCGATTCTCCCGACCCCTCTCGGTGATCCTGCTGATCACCGCTGCCTGCTCCGAGCCGGCGGCGCCGCGCCTCGATCCGCCGGCCTACGATCCGACTCAACTGTCGGGCGTGCTGTATCGCTGGCCGACCGGACGTACCGTCGCGATCTACACCGATCCCACGGCGGTGCCCGCCGGCATCGACCTGGCAGGGGCCACCGGCGCGGCGATGGTTGCGTGGAAGAACGCGCTCGGCGGCAACCAGTTCGCGTTTCGTACGGCGACCTCGGCGGCCGATGCCGACGTCATCGTTCACGTGAGCGCCGCGCCGCGCCTGCTGGGACTTGCCGGCTGCGCCGAACCGCCGACCTTTGCCGGCGGTGTCACGTTCTTCTGCCCAGCCTCCGACAGCGCCCTGACCCTGCCGCTCGCCAGCGGCGTCAAGGGGCGCGTCAAGGTCGACATCAGCATCAACCCGGCGGCCACCAGCGCGGCCAACCCGCTCGCGGCACTCGTCGCGCATGAAGTCGGCCACGCGGTCGGCATTGGCGGCCACAGTCCCGAGGCGCTCGATGTGATGTACGGATCGCCCGCAGTGAGCGCGCCCAGCGCGCGCGACATCACCACGCTGAGATGGATGGTGCGGCAGAAGATCGAACTGAGGCTGTAGGCGGGTTTCCCGGACTCCATTCGGCGAACGTTCCGGCCGTCCGTCGCGTTTTTCTGTTATCTTCATCCTGCACATCATTCTTCCTCATTCATATGAAACGCGAAGAAGCGCTCGAATACCATTCTCGTGGCCGCCCGGGCAAGATTGCGGTCGTCCCCACCAAGCCACTCAGCAACTCGCGCGACCTCTCGCTCGCCTACTCCCCGGGCGTCGCTGAGCCCTGCCTCGAGATCCAGGCAAACCCGGAAGACTCCTACAAGTACACGGCACGCGGCAATCTCGTGGCCGTCGTCTCAAACGGCACGGCCGTGCTCGGCCTCGGCAACATCGGGGCGCTGGCCGGCAAGCCGGTCATGGAAGGCAAGGGCAACCTCTTCAAGCAGTTCGCCGACATCGACGTCTTCGACCTCGAAGTCGACTCTGAGGACCCCGAGGACGTCATCAGGTTCTGCCAACTCCTCGAGCCCACCGTGGGTGGCATCAACCTCGAGGACATCAAGGCGCCGGAGTGCTTCTACATCGAGGAGAAGCTCAAGGCGACCATGAAGATCCCGATCTTCCACGACGACCAGCACGGCACCGCCATCATCTCGGGCGCCGCCCTGCTGAACGCGCTGGAGATCGTGGGCAAGAAGCTGGACGAAGTGAAGGTCGTGTTCAGTGGCGCCGGCGCCTCCGCGATCTCCACGGCCGAGCACTACGTGCGACTTGGCGTGCGGCGCGACAACATCACGCTGTGCGATCGCAAGGGCGTCATCTATGCCGGACGCGACACCGCAATGGAGTCGCACAAGGAGAAGTTCGCGCACCCCACCACCAAGCGCACGCTCGCCGAAGCGATGGTCGGCGCTGACGTCTTCGTCGGCCTCTCGGCCGCTGGCGCGGTGACCGGGGACATGGTGAAGGAGATGGGCGTGAATCCCATCGTCTTCGCGCTGGCCAACCCGACGCCCGAGATCCTGCCGCACGAGGTGAAGGCCGTGCGTCCCGAAGCCATCACGGCCACCGGGCGCAGCGATTACGCCAACCAGATCAACAACGTCCTCTGCTTCCCGTTCATCTTCCGCGGCGCGCTCGACGTGCGGGCCAGGTCCATCAACGACGAGATGAAAGTGGCCGCCGCCAGAGCGTTGGCCGCCCTGGCTCACGAAGAAGTGCCCGACAGCGTGCTTCACGCTTACGGCGTCGACTCGATCAAGTTCGGCGAAGAGTATCTGATTCCCAAACCGCTCGACCCGCGGGTGTTGTTGTGGGAAGCGCCGGCCGTGGCCGAAGCGGCCATGCAATCCGGGATGGCTCGAACCACGATTGATGTGAAGGAGTAC
>ERZ1292633.1912-Hain-H41-02um-R1-1912-length-21830-cov-6_pt1 | contig 16270 bp, 12 predicted proteins | sample MGYA00564406_ERZ1292633 | MGnify/ENA primary metagenome ERZ1292633 (study PRJEB36523, sample SAMEA6512639) | groundwater metagenome | collected 2019-01-08 | study: AquaDiva: Metagenomics assemblies of 32 groundwater samples | reverse complement strand
GGTAAATGTCGTTTATGTCCTGCGTTTCTTCCGCAGAATTTCGCTTGATGCCAAACCAACCGAAAACAATGGTCTGATTTTTCCGCACGATATCCATCTTGCAAAGGGCAAGGGCGTTGCGCGAATGGCGCAAACGATGCGTGGCGAACAAGGGTGGGGCGCAAGCCTTGTCTGCAAAGACTGTCACACGCCGTCAAAGGATGGCCACCGTTTTCAGCCGGTTGATATGGAGAAGGATTGTCAAGCCTGTCACAGCCTTGGTATCGGGGGCAACACGCTCAAGCATGCCGAGCCGGGGCGGGTTGTAGCCCAAATCCGCTCGTTCTACGCGTCTGGCCCGGCCTATCGTCCCGCGAGCCTGGGCGAAACCGCCCGGCGCCGTCCGGGCGAATATGCCGCAGTTGAAACCGCGCAGGATTATGCGATTGGCAGCCGCATATTCCAGGGCCAAGCTTCCGAGGCTATTCGCGGTGTTTTTGCCAAAGGTGGTGCCTGTTATGATTGTCACATCATCACCCCGACGCCGAGCCGGGGCGCACCGGTAAGCTTTAAGCAGGTCGTTCAGCCTGCACGCTATATGAAAAAGGGCTGGTTCGATCATAATGCGCATAAGGAAGAAACCTGCGAAAGCTGCCACGCGGCAACAAAATCAGCCAAGGCGACCGATTTGCTATTGCCCGGTATCTCGACATGCCGGAACTGCCATGTTGGCGAGAATGGTGGGAAGTTGAAACCGGTCAAAGATCCGCTGGCCTCAAGCTGTGCTTTATGTCACGACTACCACCTTGATACTAAGGCACCATGGAGGTCGAAATTGAAACAAAAACGCCTCGACCGACGACCGAAGGCAAAAACAACGATTCCGAGTCGCAATTGAAAAAGAATAGTGTAGTTATAGTGATTATGAGTTTGTTAGGGTTAACGGGCTATACAACTTTGCAGCGTGGAGCAGCGAACAAGGCCTTGAAGTTATGTTGATCGCGCAAGTCACTGATGTTCATTTGGGTTTTGAACCCAACAATCCGGTCGAATTCAATCGGCAGCGGTTGGATCAGGTGATTCGTAAGCTTAAAACGACCGAGCCTGTTCCTGATATGTTGATAATATCCGGTGATCTCGTGGATCGTGGAGACGTTGTGTCTTATGAGCGACTTAAATCTGTTGTTAAAAACTGTGATTTTCCGGTGTGGCTTTGCCTCGGAAATCACGACATGCGGGATAACTTTAGTATCGTTTTCCCCGATATTCCGGTCAACGATGGTTTCATTCAATATGAAGTAGAAACTGATTCATTGCGGATATTGTTGCTCGATACATTGGAAGAAGGGCGACATGGTGGCGCTTTTTGTGAAGCGCGGGCTGATTGGTTGGGACAGCGCCTTGCAGAAAAGCCTGACGCACCGACGCTCATTGTGATGCACCACCCGCCGGTTGATGCCGGCATTGAATGGATGGCAACAGATTCGCGTGAACCATGGGTGGCGCGTTTTTCTGATGCGATTGATGGTCACAGCCAGATCGTCGGGATCATTTGCGGGCATCTCCACCGGCCGATTTCTTCAATCTGGAAAGGCACGTCGGTTGTCGTTTGCGCTTCAAGTGCGCCGCAAACCGCGCTTGATCTCTCACCCATTGACGCCGAAGAGCCTGATAGCCGTGCGATGATCATTGCTGATCCCCCCGGCTATGCGTTGCACCGCTGGAATGGTCGCGAAATGGTCACCCATTTTGATAATGCTGATGATCATGTCGTCATCGCGCGCTTCGATCATAAAATGCAGAAGCTCGTGCGCCACTTGCTTGAAGAGCGCCCCCCGGCCGAAGTGGCAGAGCCGACATTTTTCTGATTATTCCATCGCGAACGCCCGGCCTTCGCTCCGCGCAGCTTGGGGCGCTATCCTTCCACGCCTGACCAATTCGCCACAGTGCAGCGCATGATGCGCCTTATTTGCCCTGACGCTCTGCCCGCAACCGATTCCAATGCGCCAGCCGCTCGGTCACCTTGGCCTCGAAACCGCGCGGGGAGGGGGCGTAATATTGGGCCGGGGCCATATCGTCAGGCCAGTAATTATCGCCGCTAAAGCCCTCCTCTTGATCATGATCATAGGCATAATTCTTGCCGTAACCGATGTCCTTCATCAGCTTGGTTGGCGCGTTGAGGATGTTGGCGGGCGGCATCAGTGATCCGGTTTCGCGCGCGGATTTCCATGCTGCTTTCTGCGCTTTATACGCCGCGTTCGATTTTGGAGCCGTTGCGAGATAGAGGCAGGCTTGAACAATCGCCAGTTCACCCTCGGGCGATCCGAGAAAGTCATAAGCATCCTTGGCGGCGAGGCACTGCACCAGCGCCTGCGGATCGGCGAGGCCAATATCTTCGCTTGCAAAGCGGACAAGGCGGCGGAGCACATAAAGCGGCTCTTCGCCCGCGACCAGCATCCGCGCGAGCCAGTAAAGCGCGGCCTGCGGATCGCTCCCCCGCAAGCTCTTATGCAGCGCTGAAATCAGATTGTAATGCCCCTCACGGTCTTTGTCATAAACGGGCATCCGACGGTGGAGCAGCGCCGAAAGTGCTGCGGGATCAAGCGCTTGCGCAATCGTTACCGAAAACAAAGTCTCGGCCTGATTGAGGAGAAACCGCCCGTCGCCGTCCGCACTCGCGATCAGCGCGGCACGGGCATCTTCGGTCAATGGCAGCGCGCGACCCTCAACGCCTTCGGCGCGGGTGAGCAGCGTATCAAGGGCTGCGGCATCAAGCCGGTGGAGGATGAGCACCTGCGCGCGGCTGAGCAAGGCGGCGTTCAATTCAAAGCTCGGATTCTCGGTCGTCGCGCCAACGAGGATGATCGTGCCATCCTCGACATAGGGCAGGAAACCATCCTGCTGCGCGCGGTTGAAGCGGTGGATTTCATCAACGAACAGCAAGGTGCGCTTGCCCGTGCGGGCATGGTCGCGCGCGGTGGCGAACAGTTTTTTGAGATCGGCCACGCCCGAAAACACCGCCGAAATCGCTTCAAAGCGCAGGCCAACCGCGTCCGCCAGCAACCGTGCAATCGTCGTTTTGCCCGTGCCCGGCGGCCCCCACAGGATGATCGAGGCGAGCTTGCCCGCCGCCACCATCCGGCCAATCGCACCGTCATCGCCCGTCAAATGATCCTGGCCGACAATATCGGAGAGGCGCGCAGGGCGCAGCCGTTCGGCAAGCGGCGCACCCGCCGAAACAGGCAGGGCAGGGGCTTGATCGGGGAACAGGTCGGGCATTGGGGAAGTATAGCGCGCGCGGCGAGGGGCGTCACCTGATCGATTATCCGCTGTCCCTAAAGCAACAAAAGATACGGCCACTCAGAGTAAGATTGTATCCTTTGTAGCTTTAACGCTGCTGTTGTTGGGGTAACCGGATCGACATGTTTTCTAAGGTCTGATTCATCACCACATGATGATCAGATGTTGAGGAAATAGGACAGCGTTTTTTTGGAGGGCACCCGTCGCCCCGTGTCGAGCACGGGGCGACGGGGTGTGAGCCTTGACATTCTGTGTTTAAGATATATCTTAAGACTATCAAAAACGAATCAAAAGGCGCTATTTATGTTTTTTAATACCCGCCACGGGCCGCTTTATGTGAGAATGGGCTTTAGCAATAGACATGGAGGTGGAGGCCATTTTGGTGGTGGTGGCGGCGGACGTGGGCGCGGCGGTGCGCGGCGGCGGATATTTGTTGGTACATCTCTGCGACTGATCTTGCTCAGGCTGATCGAACAGCAGCCGCGCCACGGATATGAGCTGATCGGTGAAATTGAAGAATTGAGCGGCGGTGCTTATGCGCCAAGCCCCGGCCTGCTTTACCCAATGCTCTCAATGCTCTCTGCAATGGAGCTGATTGAGGAAGTCGCATCAGAGGGCAGCCGCAAACAGTTCCGCAATACAGAGGCTGGCAGCGCTCATCTCGTTGAGAATCAGGAAGCGGTTGAGCAAGCGTTTGAACAACTTAGGGGACTCGCCTCTGACGGTGAAAGCGCAGATCACACGCCCATCGCCCGCGCGCTCGAAAATCTGAACAGCGTGTTGCGCCACCGCCTCTCACGCGAAGGCACCAGCGTTAGCAGCATCCACGATGCGGCGGCGTTGATTGATGAGGCCGCGCAAAAGATTGAGCGGATGTAGGAGATCTTTTGAGCGTGGTGAATTTAGCTTAAATCATCGCCCCGTGCTCGACACGGGGTTAGGCTTTTCTTTTGGAGGCGGTCGAAAGAAGAAGCCCAGCCCCGTGTCGAGCACGGGGCGACGTATGTGGTTTAACCGCTCTAAGCTACAACAACCGCTCCTGCTTATCGCTGTCCCCGACTGCTGCCGCGCTTTTTACCGCGTCGGCGCGGGCCATTGGTAGATCGAGCCGCTTGTTCAGCGGCGCGAATATCTCGGCGACGGTGACGACTTGCAACCGGTCATCCTCGCGGTTGAGCAGGGGGTGCTGATATTTGCCAGCGGCGGCAATTTCATCGCGCATCGCTTTGGTCGGCATATCCATGCAGAGCAGGATGCCGAAATCGGCCTTTTCGCGGATACGGTCAGAGTTTAACTTGGCGAGATCGCCGCGCCCGGTTTTGCCCGATTTGACCTGGAAGATCGCCTTGCCATTTTCTGATTTGTCTTTGAGGAAATAGGCAATGCCATCAACGCCGCCATCGGCACCCTTTTTCTCGTTAATCCGCGCCTGATTGCGTGAGTAAGTGAGGATCATCCACTTCTCGAATTCCTTGCGCGTTTTATCATCCTTGCGGTTGGCGAGCGCAATGGCAGACTCCTTGTCGCGCGGTACGCCGTCGAGCAGGATATTGGCCTCAACCTCGGGCCAATCGGCGGCATATTTATCCTCTAGCCGTTTGAGGATCAGCGCGATTGATTGGTACGTGATATCAATCCCGATCCACTGCCGGTTGAGGCGCTGCGCCACGGCAACGGTGGTGCCGCAGCCGCAATAAGCGTCAAGGATGACATCGCCTTCGTTTGACGAGGCTTTGATGATGCGCTCCATCAGCGCTTCGGGCTTTTGCGTGGGGTAGCCTAGGCGTTCTTGGGCTTGGGAGTTTAATTCTTGAATGTCAGTCCAAAGATTCTGAACAGGCATGCCTCGTAGTTCATCCACAAAACTTTTCCTGCGCAATCGACCTTCTGGTGATTTAGGGAAATGGATTCGGCCTTCGGCGTCCCAAGCCTCCATTTTTTCGCGCGAGATCATCCAGCCATTCGCTGGCGACTTGTAGCCCTTATAATCGTACATCAAATTAGGTCGCGGGGCGGGGTTCACCAAACTGGTAGCCTGAAATCTACGCCCATTTTCGTCAACTGATGTGAATCGCTCAGTAATGTAAGCCTGATAATCTGGATCGTTCAGATTGTATTGAGGAACAAACTTAGCTTGATCAGACTTGGCATAGAAAAAGATGTTATCGGTAATCGTACCAAACCGATTTGAAGAATGTACTGCGCTGCTCATGCCAACGCGTCGTTTCCAGATTATCTCATTCCGAAAATCCCCGCCCTGCCCACAAAACACCGCATCGAGCACCAGCTTCAAATAATGCGAGGCGGTGGGGTCGCAGTGGAGGTAAAAGCTGCCCGTGGGCCTCAGCACGCGGTGGATTTCGACGATGCGCAGCGTCATGTGGATCAGGTAAGCGAGCAAGCTGCCGCGCTTCAGCACCTTCTCAAGTCCCCGGATTAGCTCGACCGTTTGTTCGGTGAGCTTGCCGTTTTGCAATTGCGCAATGTCTATAATCCACGCCAGCCCGGCATCGGCCTCATCGCCCCATTCCCATGTATCGACAAACGCCTGCGCCTGCGCGCGATCTTCGCCGCCCTGATTATTGTAAATCTGGAAATAGTTGCGTTTTGAATTGAACGGCGGATCAATATAGCAAAGATCAACGCTCTCGCTCGCGATCTTGTTGCGCAGTACGTCGAGGTTATCACCGTAATAGAGGCGGTTTTTGCTGCTGTTACTATCAATCTTCGCCACGCCGCGCCCCTTTAGCCAATGCTTGATCATCTAACAGGCGGTGACGATAACTCAAGGGCGCGTGCTTCAAACTCTTGGCGGCTTGGCGATCTTGGCGTGAGCCATTCCAACCTTGGCCCTACGCGGCATCTCGCTGAATTTATCTCACGCCAAGATCGCCAAGTCGCCAAGAAGAATTATTTCACCAAACCCAGATAAATATCGATCAGCGCTTGGTTGATCCGGCCCCAATCATAGCGCTCGGTTGTGCCTTGCGCGGCGGCGGCGTGGGTTTGGCGGAGGGCGTTGTCAGTGCAATAGCGTTCAAGGGCATCGGCAAAGCCCGTAATTGATCCCGGCGCGACCAATTGGCCGGTGATGCCGTTTTCGATGATGCTGCGGCTGCCCGTGGCGTCTGCCGCGACGACGGGAATAGCGCAGGCCATCGCCTCAAGCGTTACATTGCCAAAGGTTTCGGTGATCGACGGGTTAAACAGCACATCCATCGATGCGACCGCGCGGCCAAGCGCTTCGCCTTCCTGAAAGCCGGCAAAGCGCGCTTCGGGCAGTTGTTTGGTGAGCCAATCGCGCGCGGGGCCATCGCCGATGACGAGTATTCTGTGCGCGACGCCGCGTGCCTTGAGCGCAGCGATGCTATCGCAAAACACATCAAGCCCTTTTTCCATCACGACGCGGCCAAGGAAACCGATGACAATGTCACCGTCCGCAATGCCGAGGCTTTGCCGCCACGCATTATCGCGGCGGGCAGGGGTGAAGCGCGCGCGATCAATCCCGCGTGACCAGATGCCGATGCGGTCAGCCATGCCCTGCGCGTGCATTTCCTGCGCCATCGATTCCGACGGCGCGACAACGGCATCACAGCGCCTGTAAAACCGGCGCAAATCGGCAATCATTATCGGTTCAAGAAAGCCCATTTTATAGTAGCGCAGATAGGTTTCAAAGCGGGTGTGCATCGACGCGACCACGGGAATATGATGCTGATGCGCGTAGCTGACCGCGCGCCGCCCGACGATATCAGGGCTTGAAACATGGATGATATTGGGCCGGAAGCGCGTGATATCCTGACGCACCTGCGCGGATAATTTGATCGGAAAGCGGTATTCGCTGCGCCCCGGCACGGGGAAGGGGATTGAGGGGATGCTCACCAAATCGCCCGTTGGGGGGAAGGCCGGCGTATCGGTTGTCGGCGAATATATGCGCACCGCCGCACCCTGTTCAAGCAGCGTGCCGACAAGGCGATTGAGCGCTTGATTGGCCCCGTCGCGGATATAATTATAATTGCCGCTGAATAGGGCAATGCGCAGGTCTGAGGCCTTCATTTATCCGTCTTTAGCGGGTGCAACATGAACAGAACAGTATTGACCATGAAATAATGTCAGCAATGTGGTGGATCACATTCGGGTCAATCGAAATACAGATCAGCCCAGACGGGCAGATGATCCGATGCACTGCGTGCGGTGGCGCTATGATGCGTGCCCGATGCTCCGACGGTGATGCCGGAGCCGGTGATAATCCGGTCAAGCTGCGCAATCGGGCGCTGTGCGTGAAAGCTCGGTTCGCTGTGGGCAATCCGGTACTCGTGCGGAATTTCTTTCAGAGCGCCGCCTTTGCGCGACCATTCGTTGAGATCACCCATCAGCAGCGTCGGCATCACTTGCTTGCGCCGCTTGAGATAGGTGAAAATCGTGCGCAATTGCCGCCGCCGCAACAGCCCTGACAGATCAAGGTGCATCGCAACGATCCGCAGGTGCCAGTCACCCCGGTAAAGCTCGGCAAACACCGCGCCGCGCGGCTCAAGCGAGGGAATGTCGATAATGTCATGATCCGCAATATGGATTGAATCATCAACCAATATGGCGTTGCCGTGCCAGCCAATTCCATCCGTTTTGGTTTCAAATGGCACGACGTGATAGCGGCTGTGATGGATGATAAGGTCTTGCGGAATTGCTGACACACGCGAACCAAATCGGCGATCAGCTTCTTGCAGTGCGACAATATCTGCACCGACTTCACCAATTACTTCAAGGATCCGCGCGGGTTTGCGCACCCGGTCAGTGCCAATCGCCTTGCGGATATTGTAAGTGGCGACCCTGATCACGGATCACCCATAGCGCTGCGTTTACTTGCGGCCAAGCCCGAGCGATGAGAAACTGTCCTGGTCAAATTTCAGGCGGAGCGTGACGTAAGGCCCGCTGCGGGTATAGCGGCTGTCCTGGAAATCGCGATCTTCAAAGCCAACCACGTTGTAGCCAACGGTGATATAGCTGTTTTTGATCGGCGAGATGCTTAAGCTCGGCCCGCCGGAGTAGGAGATTGCGCGCCCACCGGGATTTTGCCGCACGGTGCCCGAAAGCCCAAGATCAACATGCTTGCCAAGATCGAAACGGATATCCGCGCCGATCACGTTGCTCAGCCCTTTAAGATCATCCGCGCCAAACCGATCAAACACATAGCGGGTGCCGATGAAGGCCGAAACTTCGCTGCGGCCAAGATATTCGGTGCCTTTGCGGCTGGTTGGTGACCAGTTGAGGCTGAAACTGTTGATGACGCGCTTTGATGTGACATCGCCCGACACGGTGAGTGGTGCGCCGCCAATCGGCCCAGCCTGACCGAATACAGCGCCGCGCACCCGGTCTTCGCGGAGCTCAAGCTTTTCGAGGAAAGCAAAGCGGCTGCTGTCGGGGCGGTTTGCCCAGCTTAGCGCGAGGTTGGTGGTTTCGGTGCTTGGCCCACCATTCTGGTTCGCCCGGAAATAGCTGAGCGCGCCGCCAAACGCGCGGCCTTCACCGATTTGGCGAAGCGCAGCAGCGGTCAGGCCGTAGCGGTTTGAAATGCTGCCATCGCGATATTCGGCGCGCCCCGTAACGCTCCAATCCTCGCCGCGATAGGTCGCGCCGGTGGTGATCGCGGTGAAATCTTCGGTCAATACACCGTCAGTGCCGATAAATCCGCCCGATGCAACGGGCTGTACGGTGTTGAGCACGCGCGCCGCGTCAATCCCGCGCAATGTTTTGTTGCCTTCAAGGCTGAAATCAACCGTTACCTTGCTACTGACCGGAAGCGATTGCGACAGGCCGTAAGCCGCAAAGCTGCGCGGGCCGAACTCATTGGTCTGTTGCTGGTTCGCGCTGGCAACGAAGCGGCCACCGGCCCAGGGCTTAATATCAAAGCCGATCCGGGCGGTGCGCGCATCAACCTTTTCCCCGTCGGCAATTTCGTAGCCCGCGACGAGCGAGACATCATTGGTTACAGCAAAGCGTGCGCCGATCTTGTGGCGGGCGGGGAAATCAATGCTTTCATCCTTGCCGCCAATCGGCAGCTCGGTTTGTGCATCAAGCTCAAGCTTGTTGTCGAAGAGTTTCTTGGTCGCCCCGAACTGCGCGATGGTTGAACTGGCGGTGTCGCCACCCGTCAGCCGGTCATTGGCAATGGTGAGCCCGGCGCGCAGATCAAGCGCTTTGCCGCGATATTCGACCAGCGCACGGCCAGCCTGACGGCGCGCATCACTACCCAGATAATCTTCCTGATAGGCGCTGCCTGCAATTGAGAGTTCAGGCGTAAGGCGGACGCGGCCTTCAACGCCGTATTTGCGCGTGCCATTTTCGGAAAGATTGTTCTGGCCAACGCCAAAGCCTGCATCTTGCTGGCGTGCATAGGCCAGCGCATCGAATTTTTTGCCGTGATGTTCGGCCTCAACCAGCCAAGCCAGCGAACGGCCGGTATCGGGAAGGCCGCTGCCCGCCTTGGCGCTCGCGTCGCTCACGGCGATTTCGGCGCGGATTTCGGTGCTGGCATTGGGGGTGAAGCGCAGGTCAACGCCGCCCATGTTGGTCGTTGCGCGGTCGCTTTCATCATGGATCGCAGTGCCGCCAACGGTGAGCGTTTTTGATTTGTTGGAGACCGTGGCACGGCCACCAGCATTGGTGACGCGCGCACCAACGCCGTCGACATCATAGTCAACCACGATGAATTGTGGATCAAGCAAGCTTGACCGGCTCAGGATCGGCTCACGGAAACGCAGCGTTCCCGCGATATAATCAATGTCATAATCGATATTGCGGACGAGCGCGCGGCTTTCAATGATCCGGTCAGAGCGCAGCCGGTCACGCACTTCGATCACGACCCGTTCGCTGTTCGGAAGGATGTCACGACTGCTAAGCGCATAAGGGCCGGTCAGGCCGTTGCCTTGAATTTCCTGACGAACATGGCGGAACGGGGTATCGGCAACGAACGCAGTCGCTGCAACGCGTTCATTGCCAAATTCAGCCTTTACGCCGTTGAAAGCACGCTGATAGCGCGTCAGTTGCGGTTCGTTGATGCCGGTTTCATAATCACCAAACAGCGCATAAAATTGCGGGCGTTCAAGCCGGAGGTAAAGTTTGCGGACGCTCGCGGCGTCATAGCGGCGCTCGCTGCGATCAGCATAGATTGTGTAATAGGATGCCGGATCGATGACACCGCCAAAGCGCGTGTCATCGCCCTGCTTGTCGCTATCATAGGCGAGTGTGAGGAGCCATTTGCCCTTGACGCGACCCTTGGCATAAAGCGCAAGCCGTGCGTCGCTATAGGTGTGCTCGCCATTCTCGCCGAGCTTTTCGGTGCGCGCATCAAGCTTGTTAAAGCCAACAGTGCCAGCGGCAAAGCCAACAATTGTCCAAGGGCGATTGCCCGGCGTCAGCCATGTCTGGATCCGCTGCTTGCGCGTGGTATCGGCATCACGGAACGGGAAGGTGATCTGAAGACCGCCCGAAGCGGTGGTTGGCTCAAGCTCGATATAGGCAATGCCGTCTTCGCCGGTTACGTGCCAAACGGGCTTGGCGCGTTCAAGGCCCGATAGCTGGCGCGCGGCCTGGGTATCGGCTTCGATTGCGGGCGAATAGGGCGCGGGGACTTCAAAATCGCCAACCAGCCCGTGATGCACAGGGCGGCCGTCGCGGTCGATCATCCGTACGGCGATCACCGGGCGGGTGACGCCGTCAGCAACCAGCACTGATTGCGCAGGCAGGAATTCGGCACGCAGCGCGCTATTGGCATAATGCACTGTGCGCTTGATTGTTTCGGCGAGCGTGCCATCGGCATTGCGCACTTCGGCGGTCAACTGTGTATCGCGCTGATCAAGCGGAATTGAACGCCAAACGCTGACGGCCACCGTTTCAAGCCCGTTTTTGCGCGTGCTATCAAAGGCAAGTGGATTAACCGGCTTCCCATCGGCGAACAGCGTCACGGTTTGGCCGGGCAAATGCTTGATCGCAACGCGCACAGCCTTGGTGCGCGGGTTGTGATCGGCTTCTGGGAACAGCCACTTGATTTCGGGTGTTTGATCGGCAAACCAGTCCAGCTCGGCACCGGCCGCAACCGGATCGGATGCAGCAATGGGGCGTTTGATCTGTTCTGCAACGGGCCGCGCGCTGTTTGCGCCGGTTGTGCTGCGGAAATCAACGCGGAGCAGCGCGCCGCCTTGTCCTTCGACGAAGCGCGAGATCGCACTGCCACCACTGCGCGCATTTTTCGCGCAATCCGACGGAATTTGGCCAGAGGGCAGGGTGGACGCATCCATCTGCACCACATGAAGGCCCGGAATTACGCCCTCAAAATGATAGCGGCCCTCAATATCGGTAACGGTATAGCTGCCATCCTCAAGCATCACGCGGACACCCGCAATGCCATTGGCGGCACTGGGGTCAACCGTGCAGCCACCATCGGTGATCCGGCCAATGATCGTCATCCGATCGCTAATGCCGTCACGGGCGATGCGGACGGCGGCGTCAATGACCGGGCTTTGCGCACCGCGATCATCGCGTGCACTCGCTCGGTTCATCGCGGTGCCGGGGCGGGCATCGGGGCGAACTTCGGCAACATAGGTAAGCGTGCGGGTTACGCCGCCAAGCAGCGGAGGCAGGGTGACGCTGAACTGGCGGCCATCGGGCGCAACCGTCGCTGCAACCAAAACCGAATCAATTCTAACCGTATTGGTGCGAAGGCGCATTTCGCGTGGCAGTATATCTGTAATCGTCACCGGGCCAGTGGCGCGCGATGCGCTGCCGTTCTGGAGCGTGATCCGGTATTGCAGCGCATCGCCGGGAACGACAACCGGCGAAGACGCGGCCTTGCTGATCCGTAGGGTGCCGCCCGGTTGATCGACGGGAATGTCGATGCGGACGGGAGCAGGGTCATTGAGCACGAACGGCGCGCCGTAAGAGCCCGGTACAATCGTATAAGCCGGGCCATCTGGGCGGTGCAGGTTTGCAAGGCTGGCGGCGTTTGATGTCGAAGGCGCGGTGAACGGCGTTGGCGGCTCAACCCGCAGGCGGTAGGTTCCGGCGCGTGCGAACGGGAAGCGATATTCCCCGGGGGGGAAGGCGTAAACCGTGCCGCTGCTGTCCGTTACCGTTGAGCCCGTAACAATTGACGACGGGAAGAGCGCCACGCCGTCATCACCGAAAACCTGCGCAGGCTGGCCTGTTGCAACATCGATCAGGGTAACGCGGGTGCCGGCAACAGGCGCGCCATCGGCTGAATCGAATACGATACCGAATGGATCGATCAATATCTCCACGGGCGACGCGGCAATCATTGTGCCATCGCTGGCGCGCACGCCGTTGAGCATCAAGCTGTCGCCCGGCTGCACCGTGAGAACGCAGTCGCCACGAACAGGCACGGCAGGTTGCGCCGATGTGCGGATAATGCCGATGAATATGCCGCTGTTTACATCGCTTTCCGAGAGTTGCAGCGTTTCGGAATCACCAGCCGGCGTTTCCAACCTAACCATTATGGTGTCTATAATAGAACCATTCTGGTTGTCTTGCGGTGATGTCAGCGCAACGACTAGCGGTTCGCCAGCGCGGATCTGCGTAGAGCGATCCAGCACGGCGGGCGAAAGCGGGGTTCCTGCAAACACACCCTCAAGCGTAATCGGGGTGCTGCTGCTGCTGCCGTGACACTGTGTCGCGGGAACGGCAATGCGTTCTGAACTGGTTGAACGACCAAGCTGATAGGTGACCAGTGACGGCAGGAGCGGCGCTGGGCGCGCAACCTGGATATCGACACGGTTTGAAGGGCGCGAGACCCGGCTTTCACCGGCATCCCACTGAAAACTGGCGACGTTCGAGATCGTCTGCGCGTGGCTAACTACCGGCGTTGCGCATAAGAGCGCCGCCGCAAATCCCAGTAGCCGGGAAGAAATATGGTTTACAACGCTGTACATAAAAAAAGCGGATTGGCCGTCGGACCCCCCTGAAGCGCCCGACGGCCGACCCTTTGGCCCCTAGTTGATCCGCACTTGGAAATAGAGCGTGCGCGTGGTGTTCGCCGCAACAGATCCAAGTGTCCCACTCACAGTGCCAGCGGCGAACGAACCACCGGCGGTGCCATCAAGGTTGCAGGTTCCGCTACCGGGTGTGCCGGTATAGGTGCCGCTAACGAAGATACCATAACTGGTCTCGTAGGTCGTTTGCGCGGGCAGCGGATCGCTGATCGCGACGCTATTCGCAGCGCTTGACGCGGTTGCGGCGTTGCTGACAACGATGCAATATTCGACCAGAGCCCCCGGGATGAATTTCGGATTGGTGGTTCCATTTATTGGATCCGAAATCACGCGGCTTTGCTTGGTGACGGTCAGCACTGGCGCTGAAACCGTATAATCGTCATCATCGCTGTGACGACCATCGGAGGCTGTGTCTGTTACGCCTGCCGCATCGGCAAAAACCGTATCGACACCGGCAGTATTGGCACCAGCTGTTTGCGTGATGAGCGTGCCTTGCGTTGCCGCCGTGCCCGCTTCAAAGGCTTGCGCGGTCAGGCGGACGCCCGCCACATCGCCGTTGACCTGCGTAATCGGGATATTCGCTACAACGAAGACGGTGCGCTGCGTATCTGCTGCGACTTCGTCAAGGAAAGTGACGGCGGTATCGGTGCCAGCATCATAGCTGCCGTTGCCGTTCGTATCGACAAACAGGCTTGGCGCAGTGACGTCGAAGGTATCGGTGCCCCCATGCGCGGTGGTTCCACCGGTCTGCTGCGTAACCGCAAGACCAAGATCAAGCGGCGCGTTTGACGTGTTGCGCACGGTAAAAGTTGTCACCTGCGCTGTCGCGCCAGGCGCGACTGACGTTGTGGCATTGCCGACTTCGGCAACAACCAGATCAACCTTGCGGTCAACAGTGATGTTGTTGCTTGCGTTGATTGCGGTCTGCGAAACCCCGCCAACCTGATAGTTGACGGTTGCGGTGTTCGTGATCGTGCTACCAGCGGTCGTTCCCGTCGCAAACGCCGGTGTTGCCCCCAGCGCGACGACAGAAACGCTCGTCGCCATCGCGATGCGTTTGAGTGTCTTATTCATATTGGCCTCGTTCCTTTTTTCTGGTGCCGGTTAACATTCCCGCTGGCACCAAATGGCGGGGGGATTTTTCAGCGGACAATTCCGCGAAAACTGAGTTTGCCCTGTGCGCCCACAGGGATGGCTTGCTTCATCGTCCAGCGGACGTGCGTGACATCCTCGGGTCTCGCGCTTCGCCATCGGTTTGCGCCGTCAGCGACCTTGAGCGCGGCCAGCGCGCCCCAGATTTTGCCGCCATCGATCGAAACCTCTGCCGCTGCATCGGCCGTACCTTGATAGGCGACTGCGTTTGGCAAAGGATTGGTGACCACAAAATTGCGTGCAACCGCAGCTCCGCGATTTTGATAGTTGACTATGAAAATCAGGCGGTCACCTGGCGTTACCACCTTGGGCTCATGCAATGTAGTTTTGGCTTTTCCATCAGCATCTGAGATCGTCTTTTCAACGAACACCATGCTTGAAAGCGCAACCGAGTCAGTCGCAAAGGCAGTAGCTGGCGCGACCAACGCCATAAATGCGAGCAGGAGTTTCAACATAATAATCCCCCTCAATTGATGCGGACGCGGAAGGTAACGGTGCGGGTTTGCCCGCCCGATACGCTGCCAAGCCCCACAGTGATCGCGTTTGATGCAAAACTGCCGGTATCGCCGTCCGCTGCATCGGTCAGCGTAGTTCCCTCTAACGTGATTGAACCGTTCTGGTACGTGGTTCCCGTGGGAATGGCGTCGCTTATCGCTGCATTGGTTAGCGTTCCGCTACCGGAAATCGTGGCGATAAGCCGATATGTGATGATCGACCCTGGAACCGAAGTGGTTCCGCCAAACGGATCAGCGACAACCGCGCTTTTGGCGAAACTGATCGTTGCATTTTGCACTATGTAGCGCCCGCTATCGGTGCCATCGGCACCGGTTGACCCGACGACTGCATTACCGCCGCCTTGGCCTTGGCCTGCAAATGTGGTTCCGGGTGCGCCCGTTCCGGTTGTTGCCGCCGCAGTCAGTTCAACAATGCCGCGATCATTATCATTCTGGCCGGCCGGGATTGATGAAAGCACGAAAACGCGGATCGAAGCGTCTGACGCAAGCACCGGATCATTCGTGCCCTGCGTGTAAACTGTGTCAATGCCGGCGTCATAAACGCCGTTGCCGTTGGTATCGAGAACAATCGAAGTCGTGGTTGGATCAAACTGATCACCGCCCACGGCCGCATTCGGGGTCAGGCGAAATGCTTCGCTGCCATTGCCCGTGTTTGTAACGGTAAAGCTCAGCACCCGGTTGATGGAACCGGGGGTTACGACGATGTCGCCCGCATCTGCAGTTGCAACGGTAACGTCAAGCAACTCGTCAACGACGATATCGACCGTGTTCGATGGGACTGAAACCTGATTGCCGCCGGGATCGTCGTATGACGCAGTGGCGGTGTTGCTAATCGTCGTGCCTGCTGTCGTGCCAACCGCCATTACCGGGCTCGCAAAGCCAATCGTTGCGCTTGCAATTATCAGCGGCACTGCTCGCGAAAGCCGCACGTTGATAATCGACCAATTTGAACCCTGTTCCATGCTAACCCCGTAAAATTACTACTCGATAGGGCTGCATTGCATCAGAAGGAGCAAAGAAAGAGTTAAGAGACGTCAAAAATACTGGCGTCAAATAGGGCGAAAACCCTTTGGATACGGGCTGCGATTGTCGAATGGAGAGGGCGTGATGATGACATGACGTCAAATATCGGCAGTTTACGTGCCAATTCTGGGCGGATTCGGGCTTTATGTGCACGACGCGCTGTTGTTTTAACAATGATCGCCGTTATGCCTTGATCGTGCCTTGACAGGCAAAACCGCCTCGCCTAACAGCCGCTCACCGCATATCAGCGGGTGTAGCTCAGTTGGTTAGAGCGTCGGCCTGTCACGCCGAAGGTCGCGGGTT
>ERZ1292633.3172-Hain-H41-02um-R1-3172-length-16272-cov-6_pt1 | contig 16272 bp, 12 predicted proteins | sample MGYA00564406_ERZ1292633 | MGnify/ENA primary metagenome ERZ1292633 (study PRJEB36523, sample SAMEA6512639) | groundwater metagenome | collected 2019-01-08 | study: AquaDiva: Metagenomics assemblies of 32 groundwater samples | reverse complement strand
CGGCGTGAACCAGATCCACGACCGACCGGTCGCGATCGATGGCCAGGTCGTCGTTAAAGTAGCTGCTTAAGAAACCGAACATAAGTGCTTCCGTGTAAAGCGGATAGTGCCCCGCATAGTGCCGGTATGATACCCTATACCGCTTGGCTTTTTAAGAGTTTATCCGGGGATTTATGGCGCTCACCATCGATGATGTCAAGCGCGTTGCCCACCTTGCGCGGATTGCGGTGGACGATGCGGAGGCCGGGGCTGCGCTCGAGGTCGCCATGGAAAGAGCGGACCATGAGCGCCGCCGGAAGGCCGACCAGCGCGATCGTCACGATCCACAAGACGTTCGCCGCGCCGCCTCCGTCCAGGCGCCATCCGCTGAGCTTCTGCAGTCCCGCGTAGACCGCCGCACCAGCGAGCGCGAGCGCCGGCGGCTTGTTCGAGTACGACCGGTCGCCCAGGCGTACCTGATCGACGGTGGCGGCGAACCGCGAACGCTCGATGGACATTCGCCCGTGATCGACGATCGATTCGATCGTCGCCCAGCGGGCGGCGTCGTTTCCGGCGCTGAAGACGCGGCGGTGGGTGGTCGCGGCGTAAAGCGCGAGCGCGAGCAGAAAGACGACCAGCCCCGGGCGAACGGCGCGCATGACAAGAGCATAGAGCGAGTAACCTCCACCGCCCCGGCTGCGTATCTCCTCCCGAAGTCTCTTCGCCCGGAGGTTCACTGCGCTTGACCCACCCACTCGACCGCATCAGCGCCGCTCTCACCCTGGCAGCGGCCTGCCTCTCGCCGCTGTTCGCGCAGGCGCCACCGGCGGGTGATTCGTCCGCGACCCGGCGTGCGGAGTTTCGCGCTCTCCGCACCGCCCTTCCGATCACGGTCGACGGCGCCCTTGACGACGTGGCCTGGTCCGGCGAGCCGACCTTCGAGCTGCTCCACGAAACCCGGCCCGGCGACAACACGGCGGCGAAGGTTCGCACGCTCGGGTGGGTGGCGTTCGACGACAGGAACCTTTACTTCGCGTTCCAGGCGTTCGATCCCGACCCGAAGAGCATTCGCGCGCGATTCACCGACCGCGACCGCGCCTTTCAGGACGACTTCGTGGGCCTGGTGCTCGACACGTTCAACGACGAGCGCCGCGCCTTCGAGTTCTTCGTCAATCCGCTCGGCGTGCAGATGGACCTCGTACAGGACGACGTCTCCGGCAACGAAGACGAGTCGTGGGACGCAATTTGGGACTCCGCGGGCCGCCTCACCGAGAACGGATACGTCGTGGAGGCGGCGATCCCGCTCTCGACTCTTCGCTTTCCGGACGGTGCTGCCGCCTCCGGAACCTGGGGCATCGACGCGCTCCGCGTTCAGCCGCGCTCCAGCCGCGTCCGCATCGGCCTCAATCGCATCGAGCGCGGTCGCAACTGCTACCTCTGCCAGGCCTCGAAGCTCGTCGGACTGACCGGAATCCAGCCGGGACGCGATATCGAGCTCGACCCGACGCTCACTTCGGTCCGCACTGAGGCCCGAGAGCCGTTCCCGACCGGAGGGTACGAGACGATCGACGATCCCACGGAGGGAGGCCTCACAGCGCGCTGGGGGATCACTCCCAGTCTGACGCTCCAGGGCACACTCAATCCCGATTTCTCCCAGATCGAAGCCGACGCGGCCCAGCTCGACGTCAACAACCAGTTCGCGCTCTTCTACCCCGAGAAACGGCCGTTCTTCCTCGAAGGGGCCGACTACTTCGAGACCGAGATCAACGCCGTTCACACCCGCGACATCGCCGATCCCGACTGGGGAGTGAAACTCTCCGGTAAGCAGGGAAGGTTTGCGGTCGGCCTGATTCTCGCCGAAGACCGGACGACCAATCTGCTGCTTCCGTCGAGCCAGGGAAGCCGCCTCGCGAGCCTCGACGATGCGAACTACTCGGCGATCGCGCGCGCCCGTCGGGACATCGGCGACAATTCCACGCTCGGTCTGCTCTACACCGACCGCTCCGGAGGCGCCTACTCGAACCGGCTGCTCGGCGGCGATGCCCTCCATCGTGTCGGTGAAAAGCACACCCTGCGCTTCGAAGGGATGTTCTCCCAGACCCGCTACCCGCAGGGGTTCGCGCTCGACTACGACCAGCCGCTGGGAGCTTTTTCCGGCCACGCGGTGAACGCGGAGTACGAATACTCGACCGAGAAATGGCGCGGCTACGCCGAATACCGCGATCTCGCCGACGGATTCCGCGCCGATCTCGGTTTCATCGGGCAGGTCGATTACCGGCGCATGGAGGTCTGCGGCCAGCGGATCTGGAACGGCAACGGCGAACGCTGGTACGACCAGATCTCTACCGGCGCGAACGTCGACGAGACCCGCACGCAAGCCGGCGATCTGGTCGAGCGCGAGCTCGAAGCCTGGTGGTACGCGAGCGGCCCACTGCAGTCCGAGATGAATTTCGGTGGCGGCGGTGGAACGGAGGTCTTTCAGGGACTCGAGGTGGACAAACTCTTCGTGTTCGGCTACTTCGGAGCGCGCCCCGCGAGCTGGTTCAACTTCTATGTCGAAGCGGCCGCCAAGCAAGGGATCGACTACGCCAATGTGCGCGAAGGCGACGAGACCAGCATCTCGACAGGGCTGCGCTTCGATATCGGCCGGCATCTGCGGTTGACCGTCGACGACCGCTTCGAGCGCGTCGACGTCGAGGGCGGCCGGCTCTTCGCCGCCAACGTCGTCGAGGTCCGCGCCACCTACCAGTTCAACTTGCGAACATTCGTGCGCGTGATCAGCCAGTACTTCGAGATCGACCGCGACCCGGGTCTTTACACGTTCGAGGTCGAGTCGAACGAACAGGAGCTCTTCAATCAACTCCTGTTCAGCTACAAGATCAACCCCCAGACCGTGCTGTTCGCCGGTTACTCCGACACCGCGTTCGGCAGCCCCTCGATCGACCTGACCCGCGAGAGCCGCACCGTCTTCTTGAAGCTCGGCTACGCCTGGCGGCTGTGAACGGCGCGGTCCGCTACCTGCAGATCTCGGCGCCTGTGCCGGCGATCTGATAGAGGTGGAACGGGCCTTCGCCGACGATCGAGGCCTCCTCGAGCTCCTTGCCCTGCTCGGCGGCGATGTGCTTCAGATACTTGAGGTACTTCGGCCGGGTCATCTCAAGGCGTTCCACCTTGCCCTGCGCGATCGCCTGTTTTCCGCGCGAGCTCATGGGGAACTCGATCTCGCCGTCCCTGACCTTCACCTTGAGGACGCGCCCGTCGGCCGACGGATCGCCAGCTTCGATCTCCAGCCAGCAGCCGGCCATCTCGCAAACCTCTTTGACCCTGCCTTCGACCCGCACCTCCTTGCCGACGAAGCTCTCCGGAGCGTCGAGGATCGAGCTCACGGAGGTCGTCTCGGCGAGCCGGACCCCGGCGCCATAGGTGGCCGACTCGCAGACGTTGGCGACGGCATTGCCGGCCACGGCGGCAACGGCGAACAGGGCGAGAAGCGTGGAAAAGCGCATCTTCATCTATCTATCTCCAGGTGGGTCCACTCTTCCGTGTCGAGGCCGGCCGGCCGCGAAATGCTACGACATTCGGCTCCCGGGAGGCCCAAAGCCGCACTTTTCCGATAGACTCCGGATCTGGCGTTCGGCTTGCATCCGAGCCGCCCCAAGCCATTCCGGCGCTGGTTCATGAGGCCCCGGAAGTTCCCGAGAGGAGAAAGACCAAGATGATTCCGACGTCGCATTTCAAGCAGGGTCCGCGTGTGCGCGCTTCCTGGCGGGCGCTGGGCGCCCTCGCCGTTCTCGGCCTGGTGGGCTTCGTGCTGCCGGCCTGCGCTGGCGAAAAGAGTGCCGCCGCCAAGCCCGCCGCCGCCGACAAGAATGCCCCGGTCGCCGAAGTCAACGGCAAGACTTTCACCATGGCCGACCTCGAGGCCACCATGGCGCCGCAGCTGGCGCGTCTCGACCAGCAGCGCCAGCAGCTCCTCGAGCAGGGTCTCGACAAGCTGATCGAGCAGAAACTGATGGAGACCGAGGCCGCCGCGCGCGGCATCGACGTCCTGGCCCTGCAGCAGGCGGAGATCCAGGGCAAGATCGCCGAAGTCACCGACGAAGAGGTCAACACCTGGTACCAGCAGAACCAGGCCCGCGTCCAGAGTCGCCCGCTCGACCAGATCGCGCCTCAGATCCGGCAGTTCTTGAGCCAGCAGCGCAGCCAGGAAGTCAAGGACGTTTTCATGAAGTCGCTGCGCGGCAAATACAAGACCCGCATTCTCATGGATGTCGCGCGCGTCGAAGTGGCCGAGGCCGGATCCCCCGCCAAGGGCGGCCCGGCCGGCGCTCCGGTCACCATCGTCGAGTTCTCCGACTTTCAGTGCCCGTACTGCTCGCGCGTCAACCCATCGATCGCCAAGGCGCGCGAGACGTTCGGCGACAAGATTCGGGTCGTCTTCCGCCAGTTTCCGCTGGGCATTCACCCGCAGGCGCCGAAAGCGGCCGAGGCTTCCCTGTGCGCCCATGAGCAGGGCAAGTTCTGGGAGATGCACGACGCCCTTTTCGCCGAGCAGCAGAAGATCGCCGTGCCGGATCTCAAAGCCAAGGCCGCGGCGTTGGGCCTCGACCCGGCGAAGTTTGACGCCTGCCTCGACGGTGGTTCGATGGCCGCCAAGGTCGCCAAGGATCTGGAGGACGGCCAGAAAGCGGGCGTCTCAGGAACCCCGGCGATGTTCGTCAATGGTCGCTTCATCAACGGCGCCGTGCCTTACGAGGATCTCGCGAAGGTCATCGAGGACGAGCTCGCCCGCAAAGGCGTCTGAACCGGCCCCGATCGTCGTCGGATGAGGGAAACCTTCGCTGGCGCTTCCTCCAGGCTGGCCCTCTTCGGGCTGGAATGGGCGAAGCGCCTCGAAGCGGAGCTCGGAGCGAGCGAGGCCTACCGCGCCGCCGCGGCGTCGTGGAAAGGCTCGCTCGCATTCGTGCTCGAACCCGATGGCACACCCGGATATTCCGAGCGCCGTTGCGTTTTCCTCGATCTTGCGTACGGCAACACGCGCGCCGTGCGCCCCGCCCTGAGCGGGGACCTCGACACCGCCACCTTTCAATTGAGCGGCCCGGCGGCGGTCTGGCTGCGACTGCTCACCGGTGATCTCGAGTCTGGGGCCGCCCTGATGGGCGGCGGCCTGAAGTTGACGCGCGGTTCGCTTTTCTCCCTGCTCCCGCACCTCAGAGCTGCCGAAGCCCTGCTCGAATGCGCCCGCCAGGTGCCCGCCGCGCTCCCCGCCACGACATAGAATCTCGGTGATGGCGCGCGAGTTTCAGCTCTTGACGGCACCAGGAGAAACGCTCGACGCGCTCGCGAAAGCGACTTCATGAAGACTTACCTCGTCACCGGCGCCTGCGGCTTCATCGGCGCCAACTTCGCGCACTTCGTTCTCGACCGCGAGCCCGGCGCCCGGGTCGTCGCGCTCGACAATCTCTCGTTCGCCGCCAACGAGCCGAATCTCGACGGCGTGCGCGACCGCGTCGAACTGGTGGTCGAGGACATCTGCCACTTCCAAGGGGTGCTCGACGCCTACGAGCGCTACCGGCCCGACTACGTCGTCAACTTCGCGGCCGAGAGTCACAACGACCGCGCGGTAGTCGATCCGTCGTCCTTCGCGCGCACCAATGCCCTGGGGGTACAGACGCTGCTCGAAGCCTCCCGGCGGCAGACCGATCATCCGCTAAAACGCCACCTGCACGTCTCGACGATCGAGGTCTACGGCGAGCTTAGCCCCGAAGCGGCCTTCTTCACCGAGGGGAGCCCGCTGAACGCCAAGACGCCCTACAGCGCGGCGAAGGCGGCCGGCGACCAGTTCGTGCGCGCCTACATGCAGACCTATCGCGACATGGACATCGCGATGACCCACTGCGCGAACAACTACGGCCGCTTCCAGTTTCCCGAGAAGCTCGTCCCGCTGATGATCACCAACGTCCTGCGCGGCAAAAAGGTGCCGGTCTACGGCGACGGCCTGCAGATGCGCGACTGGCTGCACGTCGACGACCACTGCGCGGCGATCTGGGCGATTCTTCACGCGCCGCGCGTGCCGGTGACCGACGAGGCGGCGATCCACCCCGAGCTGCTGCCGATCTTCGACATCTCCGCCCGCAACGAGCGCACCAACCTCGAGATCGTCGAACGGGTGCTCGGTCATCTCGGGAAGAAGCCCGCCGACTGGGTCGAGCACGTCCCCGACCGGCCGAACCACGACCGCCGCTATCTGATCGACCCCGCCAAGCTCGAGAAGCAACTCGGCTGGCGACCGGCGATCGACTACGAGCGCGGCCTCGAGGCGACCGTCCGCTGGTACGTCGATCATCGCGACTGGTGGGAATCGATCCTCTCCCGCAAAGGCGAGCTCGCCTTCGACTGGTCAGCCGGTACCGCGCGGCGCGGCTGAGCGCGAGCGTCGGAGGTACCTCCGACGGGATCGAGAACACCGGCGTCATAGAATGCGACGGTCATGACCGACCTCCTTTCGACGCCGACCGGCCTCGCGGGGCTCACCCGCGCCGAGGTGCTCGCCGACTACCGGATCGGCTGGGAGAGCCGGCACGCGAGCCTGCTCGGGAGGAAAGAGGCGCTCACCGGCAAGGCGAAATTCGGCATCTTCGGCGACGGCAAGGAGCTCGCGCAACTCGCCATGGCGCGGGCGGCGCGAGCCGGCGACATCCGCTCCGGCTACTACCGCGACCAGACTTTCATGATGGCGGTAGGCGAGCTCACGACCGAACAGTTCTTCGCCCAGCTCTACGCCGACACCGATCCGGTGCGGGAGCCGCACTCCTCCGGCCGGCAGATGAACGCCCACTTCGCGACGCGGATGCGCGACCTCGCCGGCGCGCCGCTCGATCTGACGCAAGGCGTGCACTCCTCCGCCGACATGGCACCGACCGCCGGGCAGATGCCCCGGCTGGTGGGCCTCGGTTACGCGTCGCGCCTATATCGCGAGGTGCCGGAGCTCGCGAAAGGGTTCGAGAGGTACTCGCAGCTCGGCGACGAGATCGCCTTCGGCACGATCGGCAACGCCTCCACCGCCGAGGGGCATTTCTGGGAGGCGGTCAACGCGATCGGCGTCCTCGGGGCGCTCTGTCTCATCTCGATCTGGGACGACGGCTACGGCATCTCGGTGCCGAACGAGCATCAGATCTGCAAGAGCGACCTGTCGGAAATGCTGTCCGGTTTCGCGAGCCGCGATGGCGGTCGCGGCTACTCGATGTACCGGGTCCGCGGCTGGGACTACACTGGACTGGTCGAGGCCTACCGCGATGCGGCGGCGACGATCCGCCGCGAGCGCCGTCCGGCCCTGATCCACGTCGCCGAAGTCACCCAGCCGCAAGGTCACTCGACCTCGGGAAGTCACGAGCGCTACAAGTCGGCGGAGCGCCTGGGCTGGGAGGTCGAATTCGACGGCCTGAAGAAGTTTCGCGAGCTCCTCCTCGCCGAAGGGATCGCGGAAGCCGCGCAGATCGACGCGATCGAAGCGGAGGCGGCAAGAGCGGCGCGCGAAGCGCAGCGGAGAGCCTGGGAGGCCTTTCAGGACTCGCTCCGCGGCGAGAAGGAGGAGCTTCTCCGGCTCGCGCGGGCGGTGGCCGATGGCTCACCGGCGAGCGAGAACGTCGCCGCGAAGATCGCGGCCTTCGACCGCCTGCAGCCGATCTCGCGCCGAAACCTTCAGGTGGCCGCGCACGACGTGCTGATCGAGACGCTGCCGCATCCGTCGCCGGCGCGCAGCGCGCTGGCGCGCTGGACCGAGTCGCATCGCCTGGCGAACGAAGAGCGCTACGGCTCCGACCTGTTCGCCAAGGGGGATCGATCGGCGCTCAGCGTCCCTCCGATCGCAGCGGCGTACGCTGACGACTCCCCCACCGTGAACGGATTCGAGGTCCTGAACGCGACTTTCGACGCGGCGCTCACCCGGATGCCTGAGCTAGTCGCCTTCGGCGAAGACCTGGGCAAGCTCGGAGACGTCAACCAGGGATTCCTCGGCCTGCAGGACAAGCACGGCGTCCTGCGCGTCGCCGACGTCGGGATCCGCGAGCAGACGATCATGGGACAGGCCGTCGGGCTCGCCATGCGCGGCTTGCGGCCGATCGCCGAGATCCAGTATCTCGACTATGTCCTCTACGGCCTGCAGACGCTCTCCGATGACCTCGCGACGCTGCGCTGGCGGACCGCCGGCGCGCAGGAGGCGCCGGTCATCGTGCGCACGCGGGGTCACCGTCTCGAAGGGATCTGGCACTCCGGCTCGCCGATGGGCGGGCTCCTGCACCTGACACGCGGCATCTGGCTCTGCGTGCCGCGCAACATGACTCAGGCCGCCGGGATGTACAACACGCTCCTCGCCGCCGACGATCCGGCGATCGTCATCGAAGTCCTGAACGGCTACCGCCAGAAGGAGCGGCTGCCGGCGAACGTCGCCGAATACCGCGTGCCGCTCGGCATCCCCGAGACGCTGCGCGAAGGGTCTGACGCAACGGTGGTCACCTACGGCGCCTGCTGCCGAATCGTTCAAGAGGCGGCGGAACTCCTCTCGAGGGTCGGAATCGAGATCGAGATCGTCGACATTCAGACACTCTCCCCGTTCGATCGCGAGCATCGGATTCTCGCGAGCCTGAAGAAGACCAGTCGCCTCGTCGTCGTCGACGAAGACGTCCCGGGAGGCGCCTCGGCCTACATCGTCCAGCAGATCGTCGAGCGCATGAACGGCTTCTGGTGGCTCGACCAGGCGCCGGTCACCGTCACCGGCCGGGAGCATCGCCCGGCTTACGGCTCCGACGGCGACTACTTCTCCAAACCCTCGCGCGAAGAGATCTTCCGCGCCGTCTACGGCCTGATGCGCGAGACCAAGCCGTCGCGCCTGCCACCGCTCTTGAGCTAGGTCGGCCTTCCACACAAGCTCGAACAAGGGGAAAACTGCGCTGGAACGGCGTTCGGTGGGGCGCGGGTCGCTCTCGATCGACCCAGGCGATCATGTCGCGATGACAAGCAGCTCCTCCGACGCGGCAAGATCGAACGGCTCCCCCGCGAACCCGCCGAAAACCTCGACGGTACGAAACCGCGCCACGTCCAGCAGGATCAGGAGCTCCTCGCATCGCCAGCCCTGCAAGTAGCGGTGACGCCGGTGAACGACTCGGCCCTCGCCCTCGGCGCCGGCCTCGCGATGGAGGACGGATTCGGTGACCTCGACGACGCCGTCGGCGCGGAGATCGAGCGCGCAACGGAACACCAGCTCACCATCTTCCCGGGACAGCCGGCGCTCCGGGAGCTCGCGGACCTGGCGGCGAAGGAGCGCTTCGTAGTTGAGGAGCTGTGCGACGAAGACGCCGCCGGGGAGGAACCTGCGGCGCAAGCCGATGAGCATGCGCGATAGCGCCTCGACCCCGAGCAGAACCGGAAGCGTGTTGCCGAGGCAGATCGCCGCGCCGAACTGGCCGCGGACCATCTGCTCTACGGCCCCGAAGTCTCCGATCAGGTGCTCGACATTCCGGACAGCGAGACGCTTCGCGACCTCCCAGCGTTCGCGGACGCCTTCGATGCCGACCACGGTGCATCCCTGCGCCGCAAGCCACCGCGCGTGCTCGCCCGTGCCTGAGCCGAGATCGATGACGCGCTGACTCGGGGCGCCGGCCAGCGCACGCCGCAGGAATGAGCCCTCGCGCTCGAGGCGCGCCGGCCAGTCGACCGCGGCGTCGTAGTTGACGAGGGCGGGGATGCCAAGGAGGTCGACGTTCATCGGGTCGCCGGTTCAGTCGGCAGTCGAGAAGAATCTTACTGCCGCCAAGCCGGAGGTGGGAGCCAAGCGCGGCGGCAACTGAGCCACGAAACCCGACGGCGAAACGGAGCACCGGCGGGGCGACGCGCTCGCCGGCCAGAGCGCCGCGCGCGCCCGGGACCGAGGTGGCGGGATCAGGAGGCTGGAAAAAAAGGGGCAACGCCGGGGTGTCGGTCAACCCCGGCGCTGCGGGGGAAAAATGAAGGAGGGTGAAGGGATGATGCGCGGGCGCGACACGCTCCGCTGTAAAGACCTGCACTGCGGGTCAGTGATCTTTCACCCGAGCTCGGCGAGCTCCCGGGGGCTGTTCGCGCCGCGAAACTGCTCGCGAAGGTTCGCAGGAATCAACGGAGACGCCACGCGGACGAGGTCCGGCAGCCGCTGCAGCGATCGCCGTCGACTCGCCTCTTGAGCCAGGACCCGGAGTGCTCGCGCGCTACCGGGTTCATAGATTCCGGGAAACGGCTCGACACAACCTTGGTCCAGCCGCGGCAGGATCGCATCGACACCCGGAAGGCGTTCGCTGACCAACCAACGCAGGGCCGACGCAGTCAGCAGCGGCTGATCGCAGGCCACCGCGAGCCAGGCGGTGTCCGGACGCTCGGCGAACGCGGCCAGGAGGCCAGCGAGCGGACCTGGCGGTCCAGGCGCGTCGGTCAGCCGGGTCCGGTTCTCGAGGCTCGCGGGAACGGCTCCGCCGCCGGCGAGGAATACCTCTTCAGCGACCTGGTCGACCTCCTTGGCGATCCTCTCGAGCCAGGTCTCGCCGCGCCACTCGATCAGGTGCTTTGGCGATCCCATGCGTCGACTCCCGCCACCGAAAAGGACGACACCAAGGAGCGGAGAGCGGTCCGAGGCGATCATGGAACGATTGGTATCCTGCCATGGACAATCAGGAGATTCTCCACCCGATGCGCCTCGCACCCGACACCGACACCCTCCGCCGCGAAAAGTCCCGCCGGCGATTTCGATTCCTGCTCTTCCTCCTTCTCCTCGGCGCTTTGGCGTTCGTCGGACTCGGCGGCTTCCGCGTCGGGCCGGCGCCCACGGTCCGCCTCGTGGCCAGCCGGGGCGCGATCGGCCGCTCGACCGCGATCGCGGTCGAGATAGGGGTGCCAACACGTGGCTTTTCCCGATTCGTCGTCGAGCTCGACCAGGGCGGAAAGCAGATCGCTCTGTTCGATGAAGCTCTGCCGACGCCCCCGGGATGGGCACTCTGGCGGCGTGGAGTGACCGCGAAAGCGATCGACGTGGCGGTCGGAAAAAATGTTCAGCCGCAGCTCGTGGAGGGACCGGCGACGGTGCGCGTCAAAGCGTGGCCAGCGCCAGCGTGGTTTCGCGCCGGAGCGCCAGCAGAGGCCGAGCTGCTGCTACCGGTCCGTCTGACCCCGCCGGCGCTCGAGCTCGTCTCCAGCCAGCACTACGTGACCCAGGGCGGCGCGGAAGTCGTGCGCTACCGCGTCGGCGTCACCAGCCACCGTGATGGCGTGCAGGTGGGCGAACGCCTCTTTCCCGGTGCGCAGCTTCCAGGAGGCCTCGCCGGCGACCGCTTCGCGCTCTTCGCGGTGCCTTACGACCTGGCCGATCCGTCGGCCGTTCGACTGATCGCCGAGGACGAAGTCGACAACCGGCGAGAGCTCGCCTTCGTCGACCAGTTCACGCCGCTCGCTCCGGGAGCCGACGACATCGCTCTCGACGACCGCTTCCTCGCCAAAGTGGTGCCGGAGATCTTCGCCCTGACCCCAGCGGCTACGGATCAGGGATCGCCGCTCGCCAACTACCTTTGGATCAATGGCGAGCTCCGCCGGCAGAACAACGCCGAGCTCGCCAGGCTCGCGTCGAAGAGCGCGGACGCCTTTCTGTGGAAGGCACCGTTCCTGGCGCTCCCGGGCGGGCAGGTGATGTCGTCGTTCGCCGATCGACGGACCTATCTCTATGGTGGCAGGGAGGTGGACCGCCAGGATCACCTGGGCTTCGATCTCGCTTCGGTCGCCAAGGCCGACGTGCCGGCGGCGAACGATGGCGTCGTGGTGCTCGCGGACTATCTCGGCATCTATGGCAACGCCGTGGTGGTCGACCACGGCTTTGGCCTGATGAGCCTCTACGCCCACCTCTCTTCGCTGGCCGTGAAGGACGGCGAGCGCGTGCGACGGGGCCAGGTTCTGGGCCGGAGCGGTACCACCGGCCTCGCCGCGGGCGATCACCTCCACTTCAGCTTCCTGCTGCAGGGACTCCCGGTTCGCCCGGTCGAGTGGTGGGATGCGCACTGGATCGAGGACCGTCTGAAGCGCAAGCTGGGCTCCGCCCTTCCCTTTGGCCTAGAGTGACCGCGATCGCGGGGGACAGCGGCTTCCAAAAGCACTCCCAGCCCGAAGGATTCTCCCGGCTCGGGTCTCCAATCGGTAGCAGCGGATCTCAGCGATTTTCGTGCGCTTCGGATGGATCTATCCAGGGGGGACCGTGATGACCCAGAGTGGCTGGAAGCTCTTCTGCTGGACTTGGCTCGCCTTCATTGCCTGGCCTCTCTCCGCCCAGGAGCAGCCCGCGACCTTCGAGTTCAGCTTCTCAAATCCTGGCGCTCGAAGCCTCGGCCTGGGCGGCGCTTTCGCGGCGCTCGCGGACGACGCCACGGCGGCCTTCGCGAATCCGGCGGGGCTGGTTCAGCTCCTCGATTCGGAGCTTTCAGCCGAAGGGCGAATGACGTCGCGCAAAACCGAGTTCGTGCAGGGCGGCCGCGTTGCCGGTTCGCCCAGCGGCCTCGGCGTCGACACCGTCGACGGCCTGCGGTTCGGCGTCTCCCAAGATGAGCGGACAGATCTTACCTTCGCGTCCTTCGTCTATCCCGCCGAACGGTGGTCGGTCGCGCTCTATCGCCAGCTCTGGGCCGACTTTGACCTCACGAGCCGGATCGATGGCCTTTTCGGCGTCGAGGAAGATGAGGAGGTGCGCGCCGGAGACATCCAGGCCCGTACAAGCGTGCGGGTCACTCACAGCGGCCTCGCAGGAGCCTTCGAGCTCGGCGAGAAATGGAGCCTCGGGATCGGGGTCGTCTACTTTCAAGCCCGGCTCGACTCGATCGCCAACGAATTCACCCAGCCAGAAGAAGAGTTCTACGACAGAAGCCGCTTCGAAGCGGATCAGTTGGACACCAACTACTCGCACCAGGCGGACCAATCCGGGTTCAGCTGGAACGCCGGTCTCCTGTGGCGTGCGACCCCGCACTGGTCCTTTGGGGCGTACTACCGCCAAGGGCCGCGCGTGACACTCCGGGTCGTCGAGACGGCGGGGCCCGCCGAGGAAGAGTTGCCTGCTGGAACGGTCGCCCTCGACGAGACCTCCCCGCTCGACTTCCCCGATGTCTACGGCGCCGGCATCGCCTTCCGCTCGCCGGACGGCGTCTGGACTGTCAGCGCCGAGTGGTCACGAGTCCTGTACTCTTCGATCACCCAGGGACTGGATGTCGATGTTCTCGACCCGGAGCAGATCGTTCTCGACGATGGCGACGAGCTTCGGCTCGGTTTCGAGTACGTCTTCGTGCGGTCTCGCCCGGTGGTCGCTCTTCGCCTCGGCGCCTGGCTCGACCCGGCTCACCGCGTGGTCGCCAGTGCCGACGCCGACATCTTCGAGGAGGCCGTGTTTTCGGCCGGAGTCGATCAGACGCACCTCTCTGGCGGTCTCGGACTGGTCTTCGAGCAGTTCCAGCTCGATCTCGGCTACGACCACTCTGACCGCGCGCAAGTCGCCTCGCTCTCGATTGTTTACCGTTTCTGAATCGCGACGAGCCAGGTCGGCTTCGGCGACCGGAGTGCGCTCTACCGTGAGCTGCCGGCCGTTCTGGCTCGCTGTCGCCATGGCCGGCGCGCTTTCGTCCTCGCTCTACGCCGACGAGTGGTACGAGTCCTACCACAAAGCCGAAGAAGCGCTGGCGCGTGAAGAATGGAACAGCGCCGTGCGCGAGCTCAACGCGGCGATCGAGCGCGCCCCGACCTCGAGCGCCAACGCGCGCACCTACGGCATGCGGTTCATCCACTACTACCCGTATCTGCAACTTGGAATCGCCTATTCTCATCTCGACCAGCCGGCCGCTGCTCTGCAGGCGTTCGAGACCGAGCAACGCCAGGGCGAAATCGGGAAGTCCCCGGATGCCCTCGCGAAGCTCCAGAGCTTTCGGCTGCGCATTGAGCAGCAGCAATCGGCGAAGAAGAGCGAGACCGAGAACCGCGCCACGACGATCCTGGCCGACAGCGTCGCCGCGGCGGAACGCTTGCAGCGGCAAGGCCGGCTCGACGACGCGCTCGCCGCGATCGGCAACGCGCTCGCGGTGGCTCCCGAAAACGGTCGCGCGCAAGAGCTTCATCGGCAGCTTCTCGCGGCGAGCGCGGAAGCACAGCGCAGGCAACAAGAAGACGACCGCATCGCCAGGCTCTTGCGCGACGGGCAGGCGGCACTTGCCGCGAGTCGCTTCGGCGAAGCCGCGGCAGCGTTCTCGGAAGCGCTCGCGCTGCGGCCCAGTGACCCGCTCGCGAGGCTCCTCCAGGAGGCCCAGGAGAGGCTCCGGGCGGGCGCCAGCCAGGCCCCGAATCCGCAGGAACGCCCACGGCTGGTGACGAGCTCCATCGCCCGCGCGATCGATCTTGAGAAAGCCGGCGACCTCGAGGGCGGCCTCGGTGAGATTCAGACGGCGCTTGCCCTGGATCCGCGCTCCACTGAAGCGTTGTCGGTAGAGCGACGCCTCCTCGAGGCACGGCTCGCGGCCGGCGCCAGGGTCGGGCAGGAGGCCTCCGTCCGTGAGCTCCTGGCCACGGCTGCCGCGGAGCTCGCAGAGGGGCGCCCCGCCGAGGCCCTGCAGGCCGCCAACCGGGTTCTCGCCCTCGAGCCCGCGAACGAAGCGGCGCTTCGCCAGATCGCCCGCGCCTATCGGGAGCTGAGCGATGCGCTCCTCTCGCCGGACAAGGCATCGCCCGTGATCGCGCTCAATCGGCTTGCCGAACCGAGCCCCGGAGACGCAGCAGTCACCCGCGTGGCCAGCCCGCTCTATGTTCTCGGCGGCACCGTTTACGACGGTACCCGGGTCAAGGTCACCGTGGAGAGCGCCGGTCAGGCGGTCGGAGCGGTCACCGTCCGGGAGCGCCGGTTCGAGGGCGTCTGGATCACCGACTTCAGCTGGCGGCACGAGGTCTCAAGCGGGCGCTCGCGATTCGAGGTCGTCGCGGTCGACCTCAACGGCAACGAGTCCAGAATCGAGCATGAGCTCGAGTACATCGTTCCCTTCGTCCGCTCGATCTGGTTTCCGCTGACGACCATCGCGGGCCTCGCGGCGATCGCCGGCGCCTGGTTCGCGGTCCGTCTGCGTCGCCAGCGTCGACTCCTGCGCGATCGGTTCAATCCCTACGTCGCCGGCGCTCCGATCCTCGAACAGGCGCGCTTTTTCGGTCGCGAGCAGTTGCTCGATTACGTCCTGCGCCGCATTCCCAACAACAGCGTCATGCTCTACGGCGAGCGCAGGATCGGCAAGACTTCGTTGCAGCACCAGCTGAAAAAACGTCTGACGGCGCTCCAGGACGCCACCTTCGACTTCTATCCGGTCTTCATCGACCTCCAGGGCACGCCGCAGGAGAAGTTCTTCGCCACCCTGGCGGCGGAGATCTTCCATGAGCTCGCACCCAAGCTCGGGGGGCTTTCGCCATCCTCCCCCACCGGCCAGCTTTCCTACGGTTACGCCGAACTGGTGAAGGACCTGCAGGCCGCGCTCAAAGCCCTCCGTGAGCGGAGCTCGAAGAGGATCAAGCTCGTGCTGCTGATCGACGAAGTCGATGAGCTCAACGAGTACGACCCGCGCGTGAACCAGCGCCTCCGCAGTCTCTTCATGCGAACGTTCGCCGACGACCTGGTCGCGGTGGTCTCGGGCGTCGCGATCAAGAAACAGTGGGAGCGCGAGGGAAGCCCCTGGTACAACTTCTTCCAGGAGATCGAGGTCAAGCCGTTCGACCTCGCGGAGGCGAGAGCGCTCGTCGAAGCGCCGATGCGCGGCGTCTTCGCATTCGAGAGCGGCACCACCGACGAGATCATCCGGCGCACGCTCGGCAAGCCGTACCTGATCCAGCGGCTGTGCTCGAGCCTCGTCGATCGCCTGCACGAGCAGCGGCGACGGACGATCACCGCGAACGACGTCGCCGCCGCCTGCCGGGCGGAAGGCCTGTAGGAGCGCGCGATGCCCGTGACGCCCTACGTCGTCGGACAATGGGTGCGCCAGGAGCGCTTCTATGGGCGCCGGGCGCTGCTCGACGAGATCCTGAACGGCCATCGCAACTGTCTCTGGATCCTGGGCACGCGCCGCATCGGCAAGACCTCGATTCTGAAGCAGCTCGAGCACCTCGCCGTGTCGGCACCAGAACCCCGCTACTTCCCGCTGTTCTGGGATTTTCAAGGTTCCGAGCGGGATGTCGAACAGGATCGAGTCGGCGGCGAACGCCGCCTCGTCGACCGAGCGC
>ERZ1292633.3171-Hain-H41-02um-R1-3171-length-16273-cov-6_pt1 | contig 16273 bp, 12 predicted proteins | sample MGYA00564406_ERZ1292633 | MGnify/ENA primary metagenome ERZ1292633 (study PRJEB36523, sample SAMEA6512639) | groundwater metagenome | collected 2019-01-08 | study: AquaDiva: Metagenomics assemblies of 32 groundwater samples | reverse complement strand
CGCCGAGCGCCGCGGCGCGGCGCGAGGTGCGTGAGGAGACCGGACTCGCCGTGCACAGGCTGTACTCGCTGACCGTCAATCCGTTCTTCGTCGTCTCCACTGGTACGGTCGAACTCGCGGTCGTCTTCGTGGCGGTCGTCGGGCGCGGCGCCCTGACGCTCAGCGAAGAGCACGACGACCACGCTTGGCTCGCGCGCGCCGCCGCCCGGCGCCGCTATCACTGGCCGCGATCACGCGACGCACTCGATCACATCGCCGTGCTGTTCAAGGGCGGGGATGCGGGCGCCGCGGAGGACGTACTGCGGATCGACTGACGTTTGTCGTGGGCAGTTGGCAAGGGGGTCTCCGTGAGAGACCTCCAACCTCCAACCTCCAACCTCCAACCTCCTACCTCCGACCGTCCAGCAGCGTCCCGCTCGCGACCTCCGTCGGCGCATTCGGCTTCACCCGCACGCTCTTCGCCGGGATCCCCACGTTCACGTGGTACGCTCGCACGTCCTTGGTCGCCACCGCGCTCGCTCCCAGCATGCCCTGCGCGCCGACGCGCACGCCGGCCAGCACCGTGGCGTGATACGTGATACGGGCGCCGTCCTCCAATACGGTCAGCGCGGTCGTCACGTCGGCCTGCTCCACGATGTCGTGCGTGTGGCTGTAGATGTTGACGTAGTCGCTGATGGATACGTTGTTGCCGAGGATGAGGCCGCCGCGATCGTCGAGCAGCACGTGCCGGTGCACCACCACGTCGTCGCCGACCTCCAGGTTGTAGCCGAACGAGAACTCGACGTGCTGGAAGCACTTGAAGTTGCGCCCGACGCGCTTGAAGATGTGCGGCGCCAGGGCGCGGCGCAGCTTCACGCCGAGGGCGACGTTTTGCCCGCCAATCGGCAGTCGGTCAAACGAGTACCACAGCCAGAGCAGCGGTTTCACCTGCGAAAACTGCGCGGCATCGCAGTCGGCGTAGTACTCGGGTTCCAGCGTGACGTTGCGCGCATCGAGCGCGGCCAGCGACAGCCGTGTCGCCACTGGCAGCGTCTCGTCGGCCACGGCCTCGGCGCAGTGACCGGCATAGGTGGGCGCAGCGAGCGCCACCAGCGCGTCGCGGCAGATGCCGTAGTGGTCGCTCGACCCGCTCGCCAACTGGTCGGCAAGTTCGCCGAGCCAGCGGGCTTCCAGGGCGGCGGTCGGCACCGGGGGCAGGGTGCGCAAGGGGCGGAACACCATCGGGGGGCTCCTGGTGACGGACTACGGCTTGGGGGCGGCTCGACTGCGGATGAGTGAGCGCTCGCGATCGACGCGCTTGAGCAGCGCGCCCCACGCGTCGCTGCGCCGGGTCTCGAAGGTGATCACCAAGGGCTGGTTGACGTCGACCGAGGGATCGAAGACGTACAGGCCGGCTTGCACTTCGCGCTGCACCAGGCGCTGCTCGCCGAAGCCCGGCGTGAGCGCAAAGACGTCGAGGGCCCGGAAGTCGCGTCCCGCCGAGTTGATCACGACCTCGAGCGGGCTGAAGCGCGCCTCGCCCTGCTCGGAATTGAAGAACTGCACGTACCAGAGGCTCGCGCCCGGCATGCCCGTGCGCTTCAGCACGCTGTCGACGAGCGCGCGCTTGCTCTCGCGCAATTCGTGCAGCGCGCGGTACGAGTCGGGCGACAGCGTGCGGATGACCGTCTCGTCGAGCGGGAGCGCGCGCACCTGCAGCGCATTGAACTGCACGCGCACGGCGATGTCGTCCTGGCGCAGCGTGCCGAATCCCGCGGGAAGCGACGAGGTATCGGCGGACGCACCGGCCTGCTGCGCGCCGAGTGCGCAAGCGGCGAGCGTGAGTGCGATCGTGGAGACCAGAAGGGAGCGACGCATGCTCAGCTGTCGTCAGGAGGGGTAGCAAGGAGTGCCACCAGCGAGGCCGCCAGGTCGTCGCGTCCTTCGCCGGTCACCGCACTGCACGGAATGACCTGATCCTCTGCTACCCCGCAGTACGCCGCAAGGGTCGTCACTCGCCCCGCGCGCTCGCGCGCCGACAGCTTGTCGATCTTCGTCACGGCCACCAGCGCGGGCAGGCCGATCTCGGCCAGCAGGTCGAACATCCGCAGGTCATCGGGGGTGGGGTCGTGCCGTGCGTCCAGCAGCTGCACCACGCCCCGGAGGTCGGGATTGTTGCGCAGGTAGCCCTCGATCAGGCGTCCCCACTCGCTCTTCTTCTCCTTCGACACCTTGGCGTAGCCGTAGCCGGGAAGGTCGGCCAGGACGAACTCCTTGTTGACGCTGAAGAAGTTGATCTCCCTGGTGCGCCCCGGCGTCTTGCTGACACGGGCAAACGCCTTGCGTCGCACCAGGCGGTTGAGCAGCGACGACTTGCCGACGTTGGAGCGTCCGCTGAACGCCACCTCGGGCAGGCCCGGCGGCGGGCGCCAGCCTCCAGACTCGGCCATGCCGCCCAGGAAGTCGAGGTGCCGGATGATCAGCGGATCAACCAATTTCTCCTCTGCCTCTGCCCCTGCCCTGATTGGTTTCATCAGTGCGTCACGCCGGGCGCCACCGCGCCGGGACTGGCCACCGCACCACGTCGCTTGCTGGACGCCACCGGCAGCGCGCGCAGCGCGATCGCGAGCACTTCATCCATGGACTTCACCGGGTGAAAACGCACGCCGGTGCGCACTTCGGCCGGCAGCTCCTCGAGGTCGCGCAGGTTGGCTGCCGGAATGATCACGTTGGCGACGCGCTGGCGCTGCGCGGCCACGGCCTTTTCCTTGAGCCCGCCGATCGCGAGTACGCGGCCGCGCAGCGTGATCTCGCCGGTCATGGCCACGTCGCCGCGCACCGGCGTGCCGGTGAGCGCGCTCACCATCGCCGCCGCCAGCGCGATGCCGGCTGACGGACCGTCCTTGGGTGTCGCCCCCGCCGGAAGGTGCACGTGCACGTCCCTGGTGCGCGCAAAATCCGCCGGCACGCCGAGCACCTCGGCGCGCGAACGGATGTAGCTGAGCGCGGCGCTTGCCGACTCCTTCATGACGTCGCCCAGCGTGCCCGTCAGCTGCACGCGGCCGCGCCCCGGGACGACCGTCACCTCGATCTCCAGCAATTCGCCGCCCGCCTGCGTGTAGGCAAGGCCCTGGGCCACTCCCACGCGGTCCTCCGACGTCACGACGTCGGGATCATACGGCGCCACGCCAAGCATTGCCCGCAGGTCGCCGGCGGCGACGGTATCGCGCGGATGTTCGTCGGCGGGACGCTCCGCCCGGCGGCGGGCCACCTTGCGGGCCACGCGCGCCAGGCGCCGCTCCAGTTCGCGCACCCCCGCCTCGCGCGTGTATTCGCGCAGCATCGCCGGCAGCGCGTCGCTCGCCCACGTCACCGATGCGGGCGCAATGCCGTGCTGCGTGAGCTGCCTTGGAATCAGGTGCCGCTGGGCAATGGCGAACTTCTCCTGGTCCAGGTACCCGGGAATGCGGATGATCTCCATCCGGTCGCGCAACGGCTCGGGAATGCCCGCCAGCGAGTTCGCCGTCGTCAGGAAGAGCACTTGGGACAGGTCGTAGTCGATCTCGAGGAAATGGTCGTTGAACGCGCGGTTCTGCTCGGGGTCGAGCACTTCGAGCAACGCGGCCGAGGGATCGCCACGCCAGTCGCTGCCCAGCTTGTCCACTTCGTCCAGCAGGATCACCGGATTGATGCTCTCGGCACGCCGCATGGCCTGCAGGATACGCCCGGGAAGGGCGCCAATGTAGGTGCGGCGGTGCCCGCGGATCTCGGCTTCGTCGCGAACGCCGCCCAGCGACATGCGCACGAACTTGCGTCCGAGCGCGCGGGCGACGCTCCGCCCCAGCGACGTCTTGCCCACGCCCGGCGGGCCCACCAGGCAGAGGATCGGACCCTCCAGCTTGCCGACGAGCGACAGCACGGCAATGTAGTCGATAATGCGTTCCTTCACCTCGTCGAGTCCGTAGTGATCCTCGTCGAGGATCACGCGGGCGCGCGTCACGTCGAGCAGATCATCGGTTCGCTCACCCCACGGCAGGGCGGCAATCCACTCCACGTAGTTCCGCGCCACCGACGCTTCGGGTGACATGGGTGACATGCGCCGAATGCGACGCAGCTCGCGGTCGGCGCGGGCGCGCGCCTGGGCGGGGAGCTGCCGGGCGTTCAGCTGGGCCTCCAACTCACTGAGGTCGTCGCTCTCGTCGTCGCCCAGCTCGCGGTGAATGGCCCTCAGCTGCTCCTGCAGGTAGAACTCGCGCTGGTTCTGGAACAGGGACCCGCGCACGTCATCCTCGATCTTTCGCTCGAGGCGCAACAGTTCCGTTTCGCCGGCAGTGAGCTCGGAGAGTGCGTGAAACAGGTCCACCAGGCGCGGTGCCTCGAGCAGCGTCTGCCGCGATTCGTGCCGAACCGCGAGGTGCGCGGCGATGCCGCACCCCTGCCGCTCGGGGCTCGAGGCGCCCTGCACGAGCGCGGCGACTTCCGGCGGAAGCCGGCGGTGCTGCGTGACGTACTCCTCGAACAACGCCAGCGCCTTGCGCGCCTCGCCCTCCACGCCGTCGCCGGGCGTGGTGAGGAACGGATATGGTGCCACATCGGCGCGCAGTAGTTTGGCGCCAGCCACGAACTTCACCACTCGGGTGCGGGCCAGTCCTTCCACCAGCACGCGCGCGGCGCCATTGGGCAGCCGGGTGTACTGGAGGACGCGCGCCAGGGTCCCCGTGCGGAACAGGTCGCTGGCCGCCGGCTCCTGCACACCGCTGTCCCGCTGCGTGACCAGCAGGACGAGGTGGTCAGCCGCCTCGGCGGCCTCGAGCGCGGCCAGCGAGCCCGCGCGCCCCACGAGCAGGGGCATCGCCACGTGCGGAAAGAGCACGACGTCGCGCAGGGGGAGTACCGGGAGCCGATCGGCCGATTCGATCACCTCGGAGTCGCGCATGAAGCGTTGGGGCATTTATTGAAGATAGCGGAATCGGAACTCGGATGGCGGAATCGGAGCGCGGAATCCGAATCCGGAGACGGAGAGCGGAAACAAAGAAGGGCGGGGCACCCAGCCCCCGCCCTCTATCGTCCATCGACCCCCGACTATCGACTTCCCTCAGGCTTCCTTCTTCTGCCGCTTCGCCGACAGCTCCAATAACGGTGGCTGCTTGTTGGTCACTGTCGCTTCCGTCACCGTCACGCCCACCACGTCGTCGCGCCCCGGCAGGTCGAACATCGTGTCGAGGAGCAGGTCCTCCACGATCGCCCGCAGGCCGCGCGCGCCCGTGCCGCGCCCCAGCGCCTTCTTGGCGATCGCCTGCAGGGCGCTTTCCTCGAACGTCAGCGTCACGTCCTCGAGCTCGAACAGCTTGGCGAACTGCTTGGTGATGGCGTTCTTCGGTTCCTTGAGGATGCGCACCAGCGATGCGTCATCCAGCGACTCCAGGGCCACTGATACCGGCAGGCGTCCCACCAGCTCGGGAATCAGTCCGAAGCGCAGCAAGTCGTCCGGCTCGACGTGCTGGAAGACGTGCACGCTCTTGCCTTCCTCGGTCGAGAGCTGGTCCTCGGCGCTGAAGCCGATCTGCCGCTTGCCCATGCGCGCCTCGATGATCTTCTCGAGGCCGTCGAACGCGCCACCGCAGACGAACAGGATATCCCTGGTGTTGATCTGGATGTACTCCTGCTGCGGATGCTTGCGGCCACCCTGCGGCGGCACGCTGGCCACCGTTCCCTCGAGGATCTTCAGCAGGGCCTGTTGCACGCCCTCGCCCGAGACGTCGCGCGTGATGCTCGGGTTCTCGCTCTTGCGCGCAATCTTGTCGATCTCGTCGATGTACACGATGCCGCGCTCGCACTCGGCGACGTTGAAGTCACCGGCCTGCAGCAGGCGCACCAGGATGTTCTCCACGTCCTCGCCCACGTAGCCCGCTTCGGTCAGCGTCGTGGCGTCGGCAATGGTGAACGGCACGTCCAGGATGCGTGCGAGGGTTTGCGCCAGCAGCGTCTTGCCCACGCCCGTCGGGCCGATGAGCAGGATGTTCGACTTGTCCAGCTCGACGTCGCCCTCGCGCTTGACGCTGTTGATGCGCTTGTAGTGGTTGTACACGGCGACGGCCAGCGTCTTCTTGGCCGTATCCTGGCCGATCACGTACTGGTCGAGCACGTCCTTGATTTCCTGCGGTGCGGGAACCCGCGTCACCGCCTCGCCCACCTCGCGCTCTTCATCCTCGGCGAGGATCTCGTTGCACAGCGCTATGCACTCGTTGCAGATGTACACGGACGGCCCGGAGATGAACTTCCGGACGGCATCCTTGGACTTGCCGCAGAACGAGCAGCGCAGGTGGCGATCGTGGGTCGTAGAATTCATCAAGCCTCAGCGGTTGACGTGCTGCCGGAAGGCGACTCCCAACCGACGCACCACCATCCTTGTAGTAACACCCGGCCACGGCCGGGGGCAAGCATTTTCACCGCGGCAGGCCCCGAAGACGGACGCTCCGGTCCGGCCGCGATGCCTCACTTCGTGGCGGTCACCGCCGCCACCACCGCCGCCACTTCTTCGGGGCGCGGCGACACCACCATGTCGATGATGCCGTACCCCTTCGCCTCTTCCGCCGACATGTAGAAGTCCCGGTCGAAGTCCCGCTCGATCTGCTCCACCGGACGCCCCGTGTGCTGGGCCATCAGGTCGTTCATCTTGCCGCGAAGGTAGATGATCTCCCGCGCCTGGATCTCGATGTCCGACGCCGTGCCCTGCGAGCCGCCCGACGGCTGGTGCATCATGATGCGGGCGTGCGGCAGCGCCGACCGCTTGCCCTTGCGTCCGCCCGCCAGCAGGAAGCACCCCATCGACGCCGCCATGCCCATGCAGATGGTGTTCACCGGCGACTTCATCCACTGCATGGTGTCGTACATCGCCAGCCCGGCCGACACGCTGCCGCCTGGTGAGTTGATGTACAGGTGGATGTCGCGCCCCGGGTTGTCCGCCTCGAGGAACAGCAGCTGGGCGATCACCATGTTCGCCACGTCGTCGTTGATCGGGGTGCCGAGGAAGATGATGCGATCCATCAGCAGGCGCGAATAGATGTCGTAGCTGCGCTCGCCGCGGCTCGACCGTTCGATCACGTAGGGGTTGGGGATCATCGGCATGTCGTCGTCCTTTGCTTGGGTCCGTTCGTGCGTTGCGTTACCAGCCCGCGGGCCAGCGGTGCGCCATCAAGCCTGCTCGACCGTGTTGTGTGCCAGGAGCCAGGCCAAGACACGGTCTTCGGTGATCCCCCGCTCGAGTTCCTGCAGCCGCCCCGCCTTCTGCAGCTGTGCGTACACCTGTCCGGGATTCGCGCCGCGCTTCTCGGCCATCTCCTGGACTCGGGCATCGACATCGGCCTCGCTGGCCGTGAGCCCCTCGCGGGTGGCCAGCGTTTCGATGACGAGGTCGCGGCGCACCTGGCGCTCGGCGGTCGCCTTGAACTCGCCGGCAAAGCGCTCGTGTTCCGCCTCGGGAATCTGGTAAGCCTTGCCGTACGACTGCACGAGACCCTTCACCCACGACGGCGGTACGGCAAAGTCGTTGGCGCCAATGATTTCGTCGAGGATCAGCCCGCGCACGGCGGCATCGGCCTCGCGCAGCGACCCCGCCTCGAGGTCGCCGCGGACGGCGCTCGTCAGCGCCTCCAGCGAGTCGAAGTCGCCCATCTCCCGCGCCCACGCGTCGTCCAGCGCCGGCAGTTGCTTGCGCTTTACTTCCTTCATCTCCGCGCGCACCGTCTTCGTCTTGCCTCGCTGCGCCTCGTCGGGAAAGTCGTCGGGCCAGCGCACCCCGCGCTCTACCGTCGCCCCCGGCACCAGTTCCATGAGGACCTCCTCGATGGCCGGGATCGCCTGGCCAGCGCCGAGCACGACGCGGTATTCCTTGCCCTCGGGGAGGGCGCCCGTCTCGTCGGCCATGGCCAGCATCACCACCACCATGTCGCCCTCGACCGGCTTCTCGGACACGGGCGTCCACACGGCACGCTGGTCGCGCAGCTGTTCGATCTGCTCCCGCACCATCTCATTGGTGACGGTCGTCGACGGGCGGGTAACGCGGAATCCCTCGACCTTGGAGAGCGAGACGTCCGGCTGCACCTCGCAATGCAGCTCGAACGACAGCGACTCGTCGTCGCCGAACTTCACGTCGTGCGCGTGCGGCTGGGTGACGAGCTTCAGCTGTTCCTTTTCGACGACCGCCTGGTAGGCGTCGCGCATCACCTGTTCGAGCGCCTCCTGCTGGATGGCCTCGGCGTACTTCTTCTCGACCATCGCGGTCGGCGCCTTGCCAACCCGGAACCCGGGCATGCGCACCTGCTGCGCTACCCGCCGGGCCGCGCGCTTCTTGGCGTCCTTGACCGTCGCACCAGGCACTGCCACCTGGATGCGGCGCTCGGCGCCCTCCGACTTCGTGTTGGTGATCTCGATTTCCATGGCGTGCGGCCGCGATCCGGCGAAAGGTGCAAACAGGGAAGAATCCCCCGTCACCCAGGGCTCTGAGTGGCGGGGGCAACTATAGAGAGAATTATAGACCAGGGACTGCGAAATTGGAATGCTGGGGGAGAAGACGACAGAGTGCGACAGAGTGCGACGGAGGGCACCTCCGTACTCGTCTGTCGTTCTCTGTCGTATTCTGTTTTTCTCTGCCGCCATGCGAGAGGCGGGACTCGAACCCGCAAGGGTTACCCCACCAGATCCTAAGTCTGGCGCGTCTGCCAGTTTCGCCACTCCCGCGTTCCCGAATACTAGGCGCGACGTCGGCAAGGGTCAAAAGTCGACGGGCGCCGGCCGACCCGGCCTGCGCCCCTCGACTGTCAACCGCCTGCCGTCTACCGTCTACCGTCTACTCCACCACCCTCAAGTTCACGACCCTCGTGCCGCCGCCGGTCGCCGTCACGTTGTAGATGAGCAGGCTCAGGAACTCCCCGCTCTTGACCCGGCTGAGGACCTTCTGCAGGTCGGCGGTCGTGCGAATCGCGGTGGTCGGCTCCGGCCGGATCACCTTCACGATGATGTCGTTCGGGAACAGTCTCTGGGCCGCCGGCCCGGCGGCTTCCACCGCGACCACGCGCAAGCCGCGATTGGCTTCGGCGATATTGTTGGCCTTGGCCACCTCGGCCGTGACCGCCTCCACGCTGATGCCGAGCCTGGAGTTGGCCACGCTTTCGCTCTCCGCAGGCGTGTCGTCGGCGCTGGCCACCTGCTCCACCTCGGCGCGCGCCTCCTGCAGCCTGATCTTGAACGTCTTGCGATCGCCGTAGCGCACCACTTCCACGGAGATAGTCTCGCCCGGCTGGTGCATGCGGACTTCGCGCTGCAGGGTGGAGACGCGGTCCACGTCCTTGCCGTTCACCTTCACGATGATGTCGCCCGGTTCGAGTCCCGCCCTGCGCGCGGGGGAATCCTCGCCGAAGCCGCCCACCTTGGCGCCCGCGATCTGCTTCAGGCCGGCTACCGCCGCGTCCTCGGCGTTCACCTCGTTGATTGTGATGCCCAGGATGGCGCGCCGTACACGGCCGTGCGCCACGATGTCGTCCATCACCGTCTTGGCCAGCGTGATAGGGATGGCGAAGCCGTACCCCGAGTAGAACCCGGTCTGGCTGGCGATGGCCGAGTTGATGCCGATCACCTCGCCGCGCGTGTTCATCAGCGGTCCGCCCGAGTTGCCCGGATTGATCGCCGCGTCGGTCTGGATGAAGTCGGTGATCGCGAGGCTGTCACGGTTCAGTCCCGACAGCTCGTTCCCGCGCCCCTTGGCGCTGACGATGCCGGCCGTCACCGTGAAGTTGAGCCCCAGCGGGTTGCCGATGGCCACCACCCACTCTCCGATGCGCAGCTTGTTGTCATCGCCGAGGCCGACCGTCGGGAGCCCGGATCCATCGATCTTCAGCACGGCGACGTCCGTCTGCGGGTCACGGCCGATGATCTTGGCCTTGAACTCGCGGCGGTCGCTCATCAGCACCTTCACCCGGTCGGCACCCTCGACCACGTGGTTGTTGGTGAGGATGTAGCCGTCCTTGCTGACGATGAAACCAGAGCCGGAGGCTTCCGCCGGTCCCTGCTGCTGTTGGCGCGGATCGAGCTTGTTGAAGAACTCCTCGAAACCGGGCGGCACGTTGCGGCGCTGCTGCGCGGGTGTGCGCGAACGCCGCGCATCACGTTCGGCCTGGATCGACACGACGGCCGGCGTCACGCGCTCGGCGATCGCGGCAAATCCCTCACTGGGAGCGCCGCTCGGCAGCGGGGCAAGTGTCTCGGTGCGCACCTTGCCGCCCGCCTGCGCAAAGAGTCCCTGCGTCCAGTCGAGTGACGAGGCAAAGAAGACTCCGCCGATGAAGGCGGACGCGGCAACCGCGACGATCCTGGAACGGGAGAGATGGAAGTTCATGGTAGGAACAATAGCCGTGAAAAGGGTCGTCGTGTTAGACCCGCGGGGGCGCCTGGAAGTTTCCCGGGGGCGTGGCAGTCGACGAATGACGGATGACGGATGACGGATGACGGATGACGGGCGACGGCGGATTGGATTCGCTGTCGTCCGTCATCTGTCATCTGTCATCTGTCTCCTGCCTACTTCTTCTCGTCCACAATCTCGTAATCAGCCTCGGCGACGTCGTCCTGCTTCTTCTCGGCCTCCGGGGCGGCCCCGTCGGCCGCCTGCTGGCCATCCGGCGACGCCTGCGGCGCTTCGTAGAGCGACTTTCCCGCGGCCTGGTATGCCGCCGTCAGCTCTTCGAGCGCGGCGCGCACTTCGCCGAAGTCCTCGCCGCGATGCGACTTGCGGGCGCGCTCCACGGCCGCGTCGAGCCTGGTCTTCATGTCGCTCGCCAGCTTGTCGCCCCAGTCCTTGGCGTTCTTCTCGACTTCGTACGCCATGGAGTCCAGCCGGTTGCGGGTGTCGATTTCCTCGCGCTTCTTCTTGTCCGCCTCGGCATTGATCTCGGCGTCTCGGATCATCCGGTCCTTCTCGGCGTCGGTCAGACCGCTCGACGCCTCGATGCGGATCTTCTGCTCCTTGCCCGTCGCCTTGTCGCGCGCCGTCACGTGCAGGATGCTGTTCGCGTCGATGTCGAACGTCACCTCCACCTGTGGCATGCCGCGGGGTGCCGGCGGCACGCCGGTGAGCTGGAACTTGCCGATGGTCTTGTTGTGCAGTGCCAGCTCGCGCTCGCCCTGCAGCACGTGGATCTCCACCGTCGTCTGGTTGTCGTCGGCGGTCGAGAAGATCTCCGACTTCTTGGTCGGGATCGTCGTGTTGCGCGGGATCAGCACGGTGGTCACGCCGCCCAGCGTCTCGATGCCGAGCGACAGCGGGGTGACGTCGAGCAGCAGGACGTCCTTCTGCTCGCCGGTGAGCACGGCGCCCTGGATGGCGGCGCCGACGGCCACCACCTCGTCGGGATTGACCCCCTTGTTCGGCTCCTTGCCGAAGTAGTCCTTGACCACCTGCTGGACCTTCGGGATGCGCGTCGAGCCGCCGACGAGGAGCACCTCGTCGATCTCGCTCGGCTGCATGCCGGCATCCTTCAGCGCCTGCTTCATCGGCTCGATCGTGCGGGCGATGAGGTCGTCCACCAGCTGCTCGAACTTCGCGCGCGTCATCTGGTAGTTGAGGTGCTTCGGCCCCGACTGGTCCGCCGTGATGAACGGCAGGTTGATGTCGGTGCTCTGCGTTCCCGACAGCTCGATCTTGGCCTTCTCGGCGCCTTCCCGAAGGCGCTGGATCGCCATGGGATCCTTGGAGAGGTCGATCGCCTGGTCCTTCTTGAACTCCGTCACCAGCCAGTCGATGATGCGCTGGTCGAAGTCATCGCCGCCCAGGTGGGTGTCGCCGTTGGTCGACTTGACCTCGAACTGGCGCGAGCCATCCACCTCGTAGAGCTCGAGCACCGAGATGTCGTAGGTGCCGCCGCCGAGGTCGAAGACCGCGATCTTCTCGTCCTTCTTTCCCTTCTTGTCGAGGCCGTAGGCGAGCGCGGCCGCCGTGGGTTCGTTGATGATGCGCAGCACTTCGAGGCCGGCGATCTCGCCGGCGTCCTTGGTGGCCTGGCGCTGCGAGTCGTTGAAGTAGGCCGGCACGGTGATGACGGCCTTCGTGACGCCATGACCCAGGTAGTCCTCGGCAGTCTGCTTCATCTTCTGCAGGATCATCGCCGAGATCTCGGGCGGGCTGTACGTCTTGCCCTGCACCTCGACGGCCACCTGGTCGTTCGATCCGCGTGCCACCTTGTAGGGCACGCGCTTCAGTTCCTCGGTGGCTTCGGAGAGCTTACGCCCCATGAAGCGCTTGATCGAGAAGACGGTGTTCGCGGAGTTGGTGACCGCCTGCCGCTTGGCGATCTGGCCCACGAGACGCTCGCCGTCCTTGGTGAAGCCCACCACCGACGGGGTGGTGCGCCCGCCTTCGGCGTTGGGAATGACGACCGGGTCGCCTCCCTCCATCACGGCGACCACGGAGTTCGTGGTGCCCAAATCGATGCCAATGACCTTGTTTGCCATCTGGTCCTCTTTCAAGTGAAAGGCCGCACGGCCACCGCGCCGCGGAGGTCCCCAACGGAACGTCAGGGGCGCCGGTTTCGCCGGACTGGCCCTTCGATAGAGCAAGGGCGGGACCACCGTATGCCTGCCGAAATGGCCGGAATTCGCCGGTAGGGCGCGTTACTATTGGCAGGACAACGACTTGCGAGGTGTCTGGGTGCAGGAAAGGCAGCCTGCAGACGCCTTGACTATCGTCTATCCACTATCGACTATCGTCTGGTCCAATGATCCCAATCGGCGACGACAACCCTACGGTTCGTGTTCCCCTCGCGACGGTCTTCGTGATCGTCGCGATCTTTGCTGTCTGGGTGCTGGTGCAGGGCGCCGGGCTGGATGACAACCTGCTGGCGGCCAGCGTCTGCAACCTGGGCCTCGTTCCGGGCGAGTTGACTCACCTCGCGCCGCTCGGGAGCGGCGTTCCCATCGGACCGGGGCTCTCGTGCGTCATCGACAACCAGTCGATCAACCTGCTGACGCCGCTCATCTCGTTGTTTCTGCACGGAGGGTGGGGGCACATCCTTGGCAACGTGCTGTTCCTGTGGGTCTTCGGGAACAACATCGAGGACGTGGTGGGGCGGGGACGCTTCCTCCTGTTTTACGCGCTCTGTGGCCTCGCCGCGGCGGCGGTGCACGTTTTGGTGGACCCCGGGTCTCCGATTCCCACGGTGGGCGCGTCGGGCGCCATTTCCGGCGTGATGGGCGCGTATCTGGTGCTCTTTCCGAAGGTGCGAGTGCGGATGTTGTTCTTTTTCATCGTCTTCCTGAAGGTGATTCCGGTGCCGGCCTGGCTGGTGCTGCTGTACTGGTTCGGGCTGCAGTTGCTGAGTGGACTGCCGCAGTTGTTGTCGCCGAGCCCGGAGATCGCGGGGGGTGTGGCGGTGTGGGCCCATGTGGGCGGCTTCGTCGCCGGGGTGTTGCTGATCAAGCTGTTCGAGGACCCCGTGCTGATGCAGCGTCGGCACGCTATCCTGTTGTCCCGCGGCGATTTCGACGCGCTGGCCTGACCGGTCCGGGTGTTCCCGCCACGACCGCGCCACGCTCGCCACGGCGCTGGCGCCCCGGTCGTCCGTACGCTCTTTCATTTGCCGCATCGCTGTGTGGTGGCGTAAGATTCAGCGCTGAGAACGGCGCGAAACCGGCGTCGCTTTTCATCGTGCATTCGATGGCTGTCGAGTGCCTCCGGTCCATGAACCCCACCCCTGTTGGAGAACGCCCGTGCGGCTGATCCCCAAGGATGAAGGCTTTTTCGAACTGTTCGACGAGCTGTCCTCCAAATTGACCAAGTCGGCGAAGGTGCTGGATCAGCTTTTCGCCGATCCCAACCGGCTCGACTTCTTCTCCACGCAGATCAAGCTCATCGAGCGCGAGGCCGACGACATCGTCCACGAGGTGATGAACCGGCTCGACCGGACGTTCGTGACCCCGCTCGATCGCGAGGACATTCACCTGCTCGCCAGCTCGCTCGACACGGTCGTTGACCTGATGGACGGCACGGCGCGTCGCGTGCTGATGTTCAACGTGACGGACCGGAGGGAACCGGCGAAGGCGCTTTCGGGTCTGTTGGTGCAGGCGGCCGACGTAATTGCCGGAGCAGTTGTGCAGATCAAGAAGCCCCGGGAGGTCGTGGAGGCGGCGCGCGCCATGAAGGTGCTCGAGGAGGAGGGGGACGGCATCTACTCCGACGCCGTGGGGGCGCTCTTCCGCCAGCCTGACGCCGATCCGCTGGAGGTCCTCAAGTGGAAGGAGATCTACGACAACCTGGAACATGCGCTTGATGAATGCGAGGACGTGATGAACGTGCTCGAGAGCATCGCGCTCAAGAACAGCTGACCGTGCTGGCTTACGTCCTCGCGATCATCCTGGTCGCCTTCATATTCGATTTCATCAACGGGTTCCACGACGCGGCGAACTCGATCGCCACCGTCGTCGGCACACGCGTCCTTTCCCCGATCGCCGCCGTCGCGTGGGCGGCGTTCTTCAACTTCGTCGCGCTCTTCATCTTCGGCACCAAGGTCGCCAAGACCATCGGGTCGGGGATGATCGACACCAGCATCGTGAACCCCGACGTGATCCTCTCCGGCCTCCTGGGAGCGATCACCTGGAACCTGATCACCTGGTGGTACGGACTGCCGTCGAGCTCGTCGCACGCCCTGCTCGGAGGCTATGCCGGTGCGGCCGTGGCGCGCGCCGGGATCCACGCCGTCATTCTCTCGGGCTGGATCAAGACGCTCGTCTTCATCGTGCTTTCTCCGCTGATCGGAATGATCATCGGCTTCGGGCTGATGACGGCGACTTACTGGATCTTCCAGCGGGCTCGCCCTGCCCGCGTGGACCGGCTCTTCCGCGTGCTCCAGCTGGCCAGTTCGGCCCTGTTCTCGCTTTCTCACGGTGCCAATGACGCCCAGAAGACGATGGGGATCATCATGAGCCTCCTGCTCGTGAGCCAAGCGTCGGTGGGGCAACTGGGCGCGGGCTTCTCCTTCCTGCACGTCTCGGATCCGTCACACATCCCCTGGTGGGTGAAGGCCGGCGCCCACCTGGCCATCGGCCTCGGTACGCTGATGGGCGGATGGCGCATCATCCACACCATGGGTTCGCGCGTCACGAAGCTCCGCCCGGTGGGCGGCTTCTGCGCCGAGTCGGGCGGCGCCGTCTCGATTCTCCTGGCGACGGGGCTCGGCATTCCGGTCAGCACCACGCACGCCATCAGCGGTGCGATCGTGGGCGTCGGCGCCACGACCCGCCTGTCGGCGGTGCGCTGGGGGGTGGCCGGCCAGATGGTGTGGGCCTGGGTGCTCACCATTCCTGCCGCTTCGTTCGTGGCGGCGGTGAGCTACTTCACGATCCACTTCTTCGCGCGCGGCTGAGCGCGAAGCGCGTCATTTCATGTCGACGTCGTCACTGCCGATGCCGCGCCTCTTCAACCGCGAGCTCTCGTGGCTCGCGTTCAATGCCCGGGTGCTGCACGAGGCCGCCGACGCGCGTACGCCGCTGCTCGAGCGGCTGAAGTTCCTGGCGATCTTCGGCTCGAACATCGACGAGTTCTACATGGTGCGCGTGGCGGGCATTCGCCGGCAGCTGGCGGCCGGCGTCACCCGCACCGGGCCCGACGGCATTGGCCCCGCCGAGCTGCTCGATCGCATCGACGCGCAGGTGCGCGAGCTGCTGGTCATGCAAGAGCGCATCCTGCAGGACGAGGTCCTCCCCGCGCTCTCGACGCACGGCGTGCGCCTGTTGCGCATGGACGAACTCGACGCCAGCGAGCGATCGGCAGTCGACGCGTTCTTCGACGCGCAGGTGTTTCCCGTGCTGACGCCGCTGGCGGTCGATCCGGGACATCCGTTTCCCTACATCTCAGGCCTGTCGTTGTCGCTGGCGGTGGACCTGCGCGAGCCCGAGGACGGCACCGTCCATTTTGCGCGCGTCAAGGTGCCCAAGTCGCTGCCGCGCTGGGTTCCGGTGCGCCCGTTGCAGTACCTGCCGCTCGAGGATCTCATTGGCGCGCATCTCGGGCAGCTGTTCCCCGGCATGGAGATCATGGGGCACCACGCGTTTCGCATCACGCGCTTTTCGGACCTCGAGATCGCCCCCACCGAGGAGCCCGAGGACCTGCTGGCGATGATCGAGGAGCAGGTGTTCCAGCGGCGATTCGGCGAGGTGGTGCGCCTGGCGGTGCAGCGCGGCATGCCCGCCCAGCTGAGCACCCTGCTGCTCGAGGAGCTGCGCGAGACCGAGGACCCCGAGATGGCGCTGC
>ERZ1292633.1860-Hain-H41-02um-R1-1860-length-22211-cov-23_pt1 | contig 16273 bp, 14 predicted proteins | sample MGYA00564406_ERZ1292633 | MGnify/ENA primary metagenome ERZ1292633 (study PRJEB36523, sample SAMEA6512639) | groundwater metagenome | collected 2019-01-08 | study: AquaDiva: Metagenomics assemblies of 32 groundwater samples | reverse complement strand
TGAAGTTAGCTTCCCTTAATCCTAGTTTAAGAGTACTTGTGATGCTCGCAAAAACCGCCTTCGGGCGGTTTTTGTTGTCCACATTTTATTTTGTATACATTAAAATAATAGTGATATAATTAATAAAATTTTAAAGTAGAAATAAAAATTCTACTGGTCAAAATTATTATCAGTAAATTTTATTTATTAATTAAAAAATTTTATGAATATGAAAAATGTTTTTAGTCGAGTTCTTGATCGAGGTCCCGTTTCCGTAACACTGGCAGTTGTTTTATCAGTGCTTTTTGTCACCGGTTTAGTAAATGCGGCCACAACAATCAGCACTAACATTAGTACGGCCGGAACGCTCACGGTTGACACCACATCAACCTTGACTGGGGCAGTAACAATGGGTTCTACTCTAGCCGTTACGGGAGCGGTCAATGCCTCAAGTACATTGGCTACGAGTGGCAATATTACCGTGCCAGCTGGATATGCTCTAGATACTGCTGGGGCTGGTATTCTTAATCTCGGCACAACTACAGCAACGACCATTAATATTGGTAGATCAGGTCAGACTGTAGCTTTAGCTGGTAATGTTACGGTTGTAGGCACGCTTAATGCCTCAAGTACATTGGCTACGAGTGGCAAGATCACTGTCCCGGCTGGGTATACTTTGGACACTGCTGGAGCTGGCGCTCTTAATCTTGGTACAACTACGGCTACATCCGTTATTATTGGTTCAGCGACTGCCAAAGTCGGTATTGCCTCAACTTCTCCGTATGTTGCTTTGGGTGTGACGGGCACGACTACGGCATCTGCCGGCATGGTGGTGGGAGCATTGGGTTCTCCGATTACCCAACTTCTCTTCGGAACATGTACATATAACCCGGCGGCAGCAATTACAGCAAGTTCAAGTCTCAGCACGAACTGTACTGGCGCTACTGGTGTTAACACGGGCGACAAAGTTTTTGTGACGCCGCGTAGTCTTACGAATTCTTTGGTACTTACAAGTGCTTCTTCTACTTCCTCAGGTGTTATTCAGGTAACTGTGTATTATATCGCTACAAGTACTGCTGGCGGAAACTACACACCCGCTTCTGCTACATGGGATTGGATGGCTATTCACTAAAAAACATAATTTAAAAACATTATGAAAAAAACAAATAGAATTCTGGTAGTAGCATTGATTTTGGGATTAGGCGTAAGCTTAATGCCTTCGGCAGTGTTTGGTGCCTATAATGATGTAACTCTGACAACCGATACGGTTATAACCGTTGGGAGTAATAACTTCAATGTTTCTGGTTCTAGTGCTGTTGTGGAATCTATTTCGGTTGGCGCAACAAGCTTTTCTTTTACACTGTCTTCCAATTCGCAAATTCAAGTTACTTCAGCAGATAGGTTAGATATTAATGGCGTTAGTGGAACATCGGCCGAATTTAAAACGGCTAAAACATGTACCAGCGCAGAATCTGTAACACTATTTTTGCCTGTATCTACCGCAACCAACAATATTACTGTTACCCCAACGACTGGCACCTGTACTGTTCCTGCCGCAAGTACTAATACCAGTGGCAGTAGTAGTGGAAGAGGTGGGGGTGGTGGCGCGACAACATTAGCAGTATCTGTTCCTGCCAGCGTTGCTCCAACTGTGGTTGCGACAGGCGGTTCGGTCTTTTCCCGCAATCTTAATGTTGGTTCAACAGGTGATGATGTGCGAAATCTTCAAACCAGATTATTGGGCGAAGGGTTTTTTAAGGGTTCAGTTACGGGATACTTTGGCCCTATCACTCAAAAGGCCGTTAAGGCTTTTCAGGCTAAATACGGCATTGATCAATTAGGAATTGTAGGTCCAGCAACCAGAGCTCAATTAAACAAAGTCTTCATGGCAAATGTTCAGTCAAATGCCACAACAACCACCCAACTGACACCGGCACAAATCAGCGCCATAACGGCCCAAATCAACACCCTGCTTAAACAAGTTCAAGAACTTCAGGCTCAACTAAAAGCTTTGGGCAACTAGCCAAAACATTCCACAAAAACCCGCCAAGACGGCTGGTTAAAAACCAAGGGCTACCCTTGGATTAAAACCTAAAATTGTTTATAATTTATGCATGGAAAGAAAATTTAATTTTGCTCCTAAAGAATATTTTCACATTTACAACCGAGGGACTGATAAAAGAAAGATTTTTAATGACCAAAAAGATTACAAGAGATTTTTAGAATCTCTCTACCTATTTAATTCAACAGAAAGGGTGGTATTAAAACTGGTCCCCAAAAAAGATCGTTTTTCTTATGATAGGAGAGAGACAATAGTCGATATCGGAGCATACTGTTTAATGCCCAACCACTTTCATTTTCTTGTTAGAGCAAAAGAAGATGGGGGAGTCAGTTCTTTTATGGAGAAAATTCAGACATCGTATTCTATGTATTTTAATAAAAAATATAAACGAAGTGGCTCTTTATTTGAAGGTCCATTCAAAGCGCAACACATAACTCGAGATGAATACTTAAAATATTTATTTGCCTATATACATTTGAACCCAATTAAACTGATAGATCCAAAATGGAGAGAAAATGGGATAAATGACATCAACAAATCAAAAGAATTTTTGAATTCCTATAAAATTTCAAGTTACCAAGATTACACAGCTGGAGACAGACTAGAGACCAACATTTTAAATAAAAAAGCATTTCCAGAATATTTTGAAGGAACAAGGGATTTTAAAGATTTTATTAAATTTTGGCTGTTATTCTAGCAAATACAAGGGTAGCCCTTGTATTTGGGTTTATATATAAAAATATGCTAAAATATATAATGTATTAAATACAACTTTTAATTCAAAAATCATGCCTAAAAATATACAAATAAAATTGTTAAAAATAAAATACAGCGGAGATTCTATTGGCGACGATATTCGTATTGAAATTGACCACCATAATGGTTTATGGTTTTTAGATAAACAAATAAAAAACAAAAGCGAAGTAAATATTGAAAAAATAATTTACCAATTTGCGGCAACCCAAAATATAACAAACATTCCTTTAAGTATAAAAATAATAGAAAAAGACCTTATTTTTAATGACATTGGTAGTATAAAAACTAATTTAGTTGTGGACATAAATAACACTAAACCTCAAATAAGCACTCACGAGATTATTGTAAAGGAATTGAAAAGTATTATTCCTGGCTCCAAAAAAGCGGTTTTTAATTTAACTTTGGAGATTTTGGTGTCAGAAAATATTTGTTTTGTTCCTTTGACTGACGACGGCTGGTTTCTTTGCCGTAGAGAAGGTTTTAAATCAAAAATAGATTTACCTTCTTTTTTGAAATTACATTTTGATTATGTCGATTCAGATAAAGAATATTTCACTGTTATGGAAAGTTGTTACAAAGGAATCCAAATGTATTCATCAAAAGAAAGAGAAAAGGAATTTTATTTTCTACAAGAAAATCCACAAACTGATGTTGTTAACTTGATTTATTCTATATCTAAAAAAACTCTAAAATTAAACAATAAAACTTATTTAACTACAGATTCGCCAAACACCTCATGGAAAAAGGGATTATATGATATTGAAATACCGGATTACTCACATAAAGGGGGTTTGTATTATGAAGAATCTAAATTTGCAAGGGTGTGGTTTCGTGTTGGCCACAAAGGAGATCGATATTTACATACAGGAACACATTCTCTTGGTTGCATGACAGTAATTGAAGTGGGGAAATGGGATGAAATTTTTGGAATTTTAATCAGAGCCCGCAAGGGAGACGGAGAAAGTGTGGGGATTTTAAAAATTGTTGACTAAGATATGAAAAACTGCAAATTTTTTGTAACTATTGTTTTGATAATCTTAATTATTTTTATTGTAATTGAACTAATTATTGTTTTTAATTTAAATAACTCACTATTTCACGGAGGAGTAAGAAAATTTGGTCCGATGGTGTTAGGCGAAGAAATGGTGGGTGGGCCCGGAAGCGATACTTTTGCACCACAATTGATAGTGCCATCATCAAAAATTTTTTACATAGAAGTGGTGCAAGAAAATCTTTGGTGTGTTTTTGAGGAATGTGGCCCAAGGGGACAAATCGTGGCTATTCTAGGAGGTTGGCTTCAGGGTGAAAATTCAAAACAACCAGCAATAAAAGATGGTTATGGTTTGCGGGAAAACGAGAAAGTGAAATCACTTGTAATAGTTGGTGATAAAAATGGAATAATTGTTGGAATTTATCCGAATAAGGATATTAATGATTTACTTTCTATTTTACAAATACACAAAGATTTGTGGTTAACTAAAAGATAAATAAAGATACAAGGGCTACCCTTGTATGCTTAGGAGGTCTCTCCGTCGGATACGAAAGGAAAGCCAGACTTCTCACAGCCACAAAAGTGGTCAGTATGTCCACCCTAGAGCATATGGAAGTGATACAGAGGCAAGTGGACACATACAAAACTCTCTTCATCACTTTTGACAACGGAATCGAGAACAAACAACACCAAAGTTTGGGAGTACCAACCTTCTTTTGTGAACCATATTCATCCTGGCAGAAAGGAGGAGTGGAAAATGGCAACAAGATGATTCGGAGGTATTTTCCTAAAGGTACAAATTTCAGAAAAATATCTCAAAGAAAAGTTGATCGTGCAATATCACTAATCAACAACAAACCCAGAAAAATTTTGGGATACAAAACAGCTCTCGAGGTCGCGAGAGCGTGTGGTATTATTAAAACATTAACAGGAGTGTCCTAATTCAGGGGTGAATTTAGGTTATCCACAGGGGATTTATTTTGGCATGATAATATGAAGATGTAAAAAAGTTATAAATTTTAAAGTATGAGACGAGGACTTTTTCTGATTTTGTTGTTTGCTTTTTTTATTTTACCAAGTTTTGCCTTAGCTTATATTGCCATTTCCGGTACAATCACTTCCAATACGACATGGTCGCCCGCAGGCGGGGTGTATGTTCTTGATGGCAGTTTCTCTGTTGCTACCGGAATAACTCTCACTATAGAACCTGGCACAATTATAAAGGTAAAAGTCATGGGTTATTACTGGCCGAGCATTTATGGAAAAATCATAGCTCATGGTACGAGTACGGCTCCAATATATTTCACTTCCATAAATGATGATAGTGTTGGCGGCGATACCAACAACGATGGACCAAGTGTGGGAGAGCGTGCGCAGTGGCAAGGTTTGTATTTCAAACCCGGATCCGAAGGAATTTTTGATTATGTGAATATTTCATACGCAGGAATGGGAGGATACGGCAATGGTGATTATGTTGGTATAGAAAATGATGGTGGTATTCTTAATATTCAAAACTCTAATATTCATGACAACTATACGATTGGTTCCAATGGAGCCGGAGGAAGTATGTCTTTTGGTGCGGGAATTTATAACAAAAGTGGCACTCTTTCCGTGAGCGACTCCGTTATTGATAATGATGTATGGGGAATACGAGTTGACTCCGGCACTACTACAATTTCTAACAATATTATCAAAAATAATGTAGACAGCACCGGATATGGTCCGGGATACGGGGTTTACGCCGCTGGTTCTGAGCCACTGACTCTTATAAACAACACTTTCTCCGGCAACAGAAGAACCGCATATGTGGATGCTTCAAAAAATTTCACTCACAGCGGCAATACAAGCGAAGATCGCATTAACAGAGGATTTGAAATGAACGGGAGTATTACTGGCGACACAACTCTCTCCGGAGATGACCTCCCTTTTATTATTGGTTCCTTGACCGTCAACACGGGCGGGACTCTTACCTTAGAACCGGGAACAATACTAAAAATGAACGATTATTATTCTTCTGGCAATATTGTGGTTCACGGAAATCTGATTGCCAAAGGAACAAAAGATAACAAAATATATATCACTTCCTTGAGAGATGATTTTGTCGGCGGAGATACAAACGGCAATGGCGACGCCACAATACCTGCGCCTAAAAATTGGCAGGGAATATTTTTTGAAAATAGTGCTACTGGTTCTCTTTCTAATACTATTATTAAATATGGCGGTTATGGCGGAAATTGGACGGCCGTTTATAACCGAGGCGCTGAGCTGTCTTTCACAGATTCTTTTGTTGGTCACAATTATGTTTCGGGTCTATTTCAAGATAATGGCACTACCACAATTTCAAAAACAGAATTCACTGACCAACCGTATGGTATTCAGTCCCGCGGCGGGACATTGACGCTTTATCAAAATAACTTTCATGGCAATACTTCTTACGCTATTTATAATCAAACCGATTTTGGTAATTTTTGGTATCCTACTCGCCCTATTCAAACCATAGACGCGCGCCAAAACTTTTGGGGCGACTCTAGTGGTCCAAAAGACACATCAACTTCTACTCCAACTGGTACTGGAGACGCCATAAACAACGATATTCTTTACAAACCGTTTTTAACTGAAAATCCCCTTGTTGAAAAACGCATTGATCCAGTTATTATAATTCCGGGGATTATGGGGAGCGCTAAAAAGAACGGCCAACTTTTGATTGATCCAATATTGCATACTTACGATGATCTTATCGCTACTCTTAAAGCCAATGGTTATGAAGACGGTAAAAATCTTTTTACTTTTCCTTATGAATGGCGAGATTCAAATATTCAAACGGCCAACCTACTTAAAAACAAAATTAATCAGGTTAAACAAACATGTCTTGCCCTAAATGATCCAAGCACAAATTGCTCCAAAGTTGATTTGGTTGCCCATAGTATGGGTGGTCTTGTCGCTCGTGAATACATTCAGTCCGGCCAATATCAAAATGATGTTGATCAGGTTATTTTCTTGGGAACTCCGCACAAAGGATCTCCGAAAGCATATTTGCAGTGGGAAGGAGGAGAATTCCCGGCAGGAGGAACAACTGACAAACTTATAAAACTGTTTTTTCAAGCTCAAGCATATCAAAACAGGTATTCTAGTATTTTTGATTATATTAGAAATAGACCAATCCTTTCGGTTCAAGAGTTATTACCCACTTTTGACTATTTAAAAGACAATGAAACAGGGATAGTTAGAACATACCCAAACAATTATCCCAGAAACACATTTCTTGAATATTTAAACAATGATGTTTCTAAATTATTAAATTCTGGAGTTAGAATTACCAATATTATTGGGAACAGTGGTAATAATACAATAGAAAAAATAAGAGTGGTTGCCGGTTCAGATCCTCTCTGGGTAAATGGCAAGCCGGATGGTTTTGATGGTGATACTTTGGACCGCGGACTAGAAAGGGGAAGTGGAGACGAAACAGTAACAATTTTTGGATCAACTTTGGACGGTTCCATTAAAAATGAAGAATGGGATACTTCTCACAATAATTTACCAAGAGAAACAAGTGCTAGGATATTTAATTTATTAACCAACAAAATTGCAGCTAATATTGTGTACTCGAGCCCTTATGAAAGAATATTTTCAATCCAACTTCATTCACCAATAGATATGCTTGTTACTGCTCCAGACGGCAAGAGAATGGGTAAAAATTTTGCGACAGGTGAGGAATACAATGAAATCCCTGGCGCCTTTTATTCAGGATTTAATAATGGCGATGAAGAACACATAACTATACCAAACCCATTAGATGGAGAGTATAAAATTGAGTTGCAAGGCACGGGGGATGGGGGAGAGTTTGGAGTGGTGACAAATTATATAAATGATGAATCATCTGTTTCTAAAGAATATTTGGACACAATTAAACCAGGAGAAATAAAAGAGACTTATGTGATCACGGGTGGGACAGATAATAGTTTGTCTTTGGAAATAAGTGTCAAAAAAGATGCCACTCAAATTTTAACATCTACATCAAATGTGAGACCATCTTCTTCTAGTGGTGGATCAAGACGACAAATTACGGGGGAAGTATTAGGGGCAAGCACTATTACAGACAACCAAAGAGAATTACAACTTAAACTTATTGAGTATCTAAAAAAATTAATAAGTTTGTATATGTTATTATTAAATAAATAATTTTATGAGAAAAAATATTTTATTGTTTGTTTTTGTTTTAGTTTTGGGCCTTGCAACGGCTCCTTATTTTGGCGCTTTTTATAACAACATTATCTCTCAATACGATAATTCATTTTTAGGTCTTTCAAAAGAAACAGTTATATTTGTGGCTGGGATCCCATTTTCCTATATGTTTTTGATACCTTTTGTTTTTGAATTATTCGGTTCTGGAAATAGGAATAAATTGATATTATGGCTCTTGGCTCCTGTTTTGTTGTTTTATCTTTATGACAGTATTAAACTTTCTTACATTCCCATATTAACTGCAATTATAGCTTTCGCTCTTGCCAAACTTATTCGTCTCACTGTCTCCAAACTCCGCCACTCCAACCCGCCGATGGTGATAAAATAGGAAACTAAATACAAGGGCTACCCTTGTATAGTTGCTCGATTTTTATGCTTTGGTATCATTGCTTTATGAGATATTTTGATAAAACTTTTTTTAGATTTACTTTAGGATTTCTGTGTATTATTTGCATTAGTTTAGTAATAATGTATTTTGCTTCAAATTTTAAATGATAAAATCTTTTTCAAAATTTTTACTTATATCATTTTATTTTTTTATTTTTCCTGCCATTTCTTTTGCGCAGGTTTCTAAAATTGTATTTACGACCGACTCGCAATCAATAAAACCAAATACCCCATCTGGAAAAATAACTATGCAAGTGCAAAATTCTTCTGGACCAACAAAAACCGAGGAAACATTTTATATTGATCTTGTATCTAATTCCCAAACGGGTCAGTTTTCATCAAACGCTAGTTCTTGGAAATCTGTAAATACCATAACAATGAGCACAGGAACGACTAATCGCTCTTTTTATTATTCAGATTCAACCGAAGGAAATTTTACAGTTACAGCAACTGCTAGGGGGAAAACTGGCGGGAAATGGAGCGAAAGCCAAAATATTATAATTTCAAATTCTGTTTCCGAAAACAATACTTCAAATTCATCAAATTCTTCTGACAACACTGATTCTTCGGAAGAAAATTCTGAAGTTTTGGGAGAAAGCACCACAAATGTTTCGTCGCTAAGCGCTCAATTGGAAATTATTGCCGGGAATGATAGAACCACTTCTCCGGGCAGTCCCATTTGGTTTCAGGCAACCATAAAGAAAAATACTACTTCAGCTGGCCCGGAATTAAACTGGTCTTTTGGCGATGGCAACATTGGAGTCGGGTCTCTAGTTAGTCACACTTACAAATATTCAGGAGATTATGCAGTGGTCTTAAATGCTCGAGCGGGGGATATTTTTTCAGTCAGTCGGCTCAAAGTAAAAGTGGTGGAGTCAAATTTATCAATATCAGACAAAGGCGAATATTTGGAAATTTCAAATAATGGCAATGCAGAAATAAATCTTTTTAATTGGAAAGTGGAAAACAAAGGCAGGGGATTTATTTTCCAACCCAATACCATCATATTGCCACACTCTTCTATTAAATTAGATAAAAGTTTATTAAATATGAAAGGTTACGATAACAGCTTGGGAACTCGCCTAAAAAATTCTTTAGGTGAGGAAGTTTTTGCCATTGCTCCCGTCAGGGAAATAAATTTGAATGAAGCGTCTAAAAATCTTGAAATTATAAAAAAAGAATTTTCTATGATTCAAGAAAAAGTCAAAGATTTAAGTTTCATTCCACAAAATAAAAATGAAGAAAAGCAAGCAGCTTTAATAAGCTCACTAGAAGTAACCACTGATACAGAAAATATAATTTACGAAGCGCCACGAAATGAGGGTATTATAAATCGTTTTTTTAATTTTTTTGCAGATTTGTTTAGATGAGTTGATCCCGTAGTAGATTTTGGCATTGTGCCTTTGGCACGAAGTGCGATGCCAAAATTCACTACGGGATTGACAAATTTTATAAAGAGAGTATTCTCTAAATAACGGCTTGAAGACCGTAGGTATCCATAAATCCTACGCAGAGTTAAATTCTAAATCTTATTCGGCCGTTTGGTCGATTTTTTATTCGTAGCAATTCGTTAATTTATTCGTTACTTCGTATTATGGCTATTACAAAAGAAAAAAAAGGAGAAATAATTTCCAATCTTAAAAAAGTAATTTCTGATTCCAAATCAATAGTTTTTGTAAATTTCAACAAATTATTGGTCAAAGAAGCTTCCGAAATTAGGCGAGCTCTTAAAAAAGAGGATATAAATTATTTGGTGGTTAAAAAATCTTTGCTCGGCAAAGTTTTGGATGAAGCCAAAGTGGATGGTGGCGCTCCAAAATTCGAGGGAGAATTGGCCCTAGTTTTTGGGGATGATCAAATTTCGCCCGCTCGAGAAATATATGATTTCCAAAAAAAGCTTGAAGGTAAGGTGTCAATCGTGGGAGGTATTTTTGAAAATCAATTCAAGTCGCTCCAGGAAATGATGAATATTGCAACCATTCCGTCTCTCCAAGTTTTGCGTGGAATGTTTGTCAATGTTATCAATTCGCCGATACAGAGGTTTGCTGTGGCGTTGGGGCAGATTGCGGAGAAAAGAAATTAAAATTAATAAAAATAATATGTCAGAAGAAAAAAAAGATGATATAGTTGTAGAAATTCCTACTAAGTTTGCCAAAATAGTAGAAGAAGTAGAAAAAATGTCAGTTTTGGACTTGAACGAACTTGTTAAAGTTTTTGAGAACAAGTTTGGCGTAAGTGCGACAGCTGTAGCAACGGCAAGCCCAGCCTCCGCTGAAGCTACGGCGGGTAAAGAAGAAAAATCAACCTTTACCGTTGAGCTAACTGATGCCGGTGCTCAGAAGATAGCAATTATAAAAGTGGTCAAAGAAGTTTTGGCGCTCGGCCTCAAAGATGCCAAAGATAAAGTAGATGCCGCTCCAACCGTTCTTGCCGAAAATATGAAAAAAGAAGATGCCGAAAATCTCAAAAAGAAGATTGAAGAAGCCGGTGGAAAAGTGACATTGAAATAACGCCCCCAACCCCTCTTACAACAAGAGGGGAGTTAAACAAAAATAAAAAAGATTGCCCCGCTCGCGAATCTCGCAGCGGGGCTTTCTCTTACCACTTCTTGAAAACGAAGCAGTAGAGATATTGAAAGAACTTGGCGGTTTCCTGAAACCACTCTTTGGGGGTGAAGGAATGATTCGCAAGAACAAAACGAAATCTCCATCCCTTTGGTTTAAGAAACAGCCAGCAAAGCCAAACGCGAGGTAGGTGGCCGAGATTGGTGCTGACGAAGATTCTTGGATGGATAACCCAGTTCAAGCTAGACAAATGGGAAATTATCCTTATTGATTCGCGGGTTTCTTCAAGAGTGCCCCAAGCAATCGGATGGACATGAGTACTCCAGACGTTTTGAGAACGAAGATAGTCGCTCATTTCCATGGCGATACTTTCTTTTACATCCTCGGTTGGTATTGCTGGCGACTCCTTGGTATACCCCGCGGTAAGAACAAAACGGCACCGAGTATTACTGCCTGCCTGTTTGCGGTATTGCTGTGATGCGCCAATCAAAACATCGCATCGCGCCTTGCTCCCAAGTCGGTTGGTCGGAACTCCTTCCCTAGGCTTTCCACTTGGCATGCGATCGTATGCGTAGGGGACAAGAAAAATCAAAGTACACCTTCCTTTCTTCTGCATTTAATCATAACATATCCTAAATATAAAATCAACCTTTGGAAAAAAGGAGGGGATAGGGTATTATGCGGTTATATGGATCCCGTAGTAGAAAATGGCATTAAAAGTTTTTGTGACGAATTTATTTATATGAACAAAATGTCGATTTTATTAAGAATTATTTTCAAAGATGGTCAGCTCTTTTAAGGAGCAATGCCATTTTTCACTACGGGATGGACATATTGGAAAAACTTTTTGGAAGTGCGGCTAAGGTTAAAATTATAAAGCTTTTTCTTTTTAATCCGGAAATGGCTTTTGATAATTCTGAAACGGCAGAAAGAGCCAAGGTGTCCAAGGCCGTTACAAGAAGGGAAATTTCTAATTTAGAGAGAATTGGTTTTATTAAACCAAAATCATACACAAAAGAAATAAGAAGACAAAAAAATAGAACCATTCAATCTTTTAGAAAAAGAACAAACGGCTGGACCCTTGACCAAAAATTTTCTCACACAGAATCATTGAAATCTTTTCTTTCAAGTATAAATCCTTTCAAACACAAAGATATTATAAGCAAAATTTCTCGGGCCGGTAAAGTCCAGCTCATTATTATTTCTGGCATCTTCATTAAAGACCCTGACAGTAGAGTTGATTTGCTGGTGGTAGGGGATGGATTGAGACAAGGTTATCTGGACCGCATTATAAAAACTATTGAATCTGAAATTGGCATAGAAATTCGTTATGCCGCCTTTGAAACTTCCGAATTTAATTATAGACTTTCAATTTTTGACAAACTTATCCGCGACATTTTGGATTATCCTCACGAAAAAATCATTAATAAACTCAATCTTTAATTATCCACAAATGCACATTGCCAAAGGGTTTAAGAGGTGTATATTTTATGTTGTAATTACTAGTTATTAATATTAATAGTTAAAAATAATATATGACAATAGCAACTTGGAGCGACGTTTTATCATTGTCGTTCAAAAATTTGTGGGTTGGCGTGATTGGTTTTTTGCCAAATCTCGTTGTGGCTTTGGTGGTAGTTCTTTTGGGTTGGGGGATTGGTGTGCTTTTGGGTCGAGTAGTTTCTCAGGTCATAAAGGCCATAAAAGTTGATGAAGCTTTGCGCAAAGCAGGAGTGGAAGATTTTCTAAACAAGGGGGGTCTCAACTTGAATTCCGGAGCCTTTTTGGGAGGTTTGGTTCGTTGGTTTGTAATTTTGGTCTTTTTGGTGGCAGCTCTTGAAGTTCTGCATCTTTCTCAGGTGACTGTTTTCTTGAAAGACATTCTTAATTATTTGCCTCAAGTAATTGTGGCCGTTCTTATACTTATAGCCGCTGGCTTGGTAGCTGACGCTATGAAAAAAGTAGTTCTTTCTTCGGCAATGTCTGCCGAAGTTGCTTCCGCCGGATTTTTGGCAACTGTTACCAAATGGGTCATTTGGGTTTTTGCTATTTTGGTAGCTCTTTCCCAGCTTGGCATTGCTTCTGGATTTGTTCAGACAATCTTTACAGGGTTGGTTGTGGCTCTTTCTTTGGGTCTCGGTTTGGCCTTTGGTTTGGGCGGTCAAGAAGCCGCTGGCAGAGTGGTTGAAAAAATGAGCAAAGAAATGTCGTCAAAAAAGTAGTCCCGTTAGAAAAAATAAACTTTAGTTTATGAAAGAAAAGCCCCCAAAGGGCTTTTCTGTTTTCTAACGGGATTTGTTATCAACAGCCTTTCCACATATGAAATAAAAGGGGATTTGACAGGTTTTGGTGGCTGTGTATACTGGTAATACATATGTTTTTGAAGTATTTAACTGTGAAGCGTAAGAGAGGGTAAAGGCCCTCTGGCTTGTTATGAGCCCGCTTCCAAAAAGCGGTTTTTTATTTCAAAAATATGTGGCTGAACTTTGACAAATAAACCCAGTAGTGAATTTTGGCATCGCATTTCATGCGCGAGCAAAGCTCAATGCCAAAATCTACTACTGGGTAAATGCCACTGCGACTTTGATCCCATCGGGGTCTTTTCGGGCCGTAAGTGGATGTTAGTATGCCTTTAGAGATTAGTCTCATAAGGCAGGATGAAAAATGAAAATTAAAAATCCCACTGTTTGGCTTTGGCGTCAAATAGGATGGGAATGGTTTTTGGATTTCCTAATAGGAAATTTAAGGGCGTATGGTGGATGCCTTGGCTAGAAATAGCGATGAAGGACGTGGCGTGGCGGCGATATGCTTCGGGGAGGTGCCTAGCAACCTTTGATCCGGAGATTTCCGAATGGGGAAACCCTCCGTGCTTGCACGGAACGTGCTTCGCACAGAATTTTCAAGTATCAATTTCCAATTTCCAATAAATTTTCAATGTCTCAATTTGAAAATTCTAAAATTGGAACATTTAATGAAAAATTGATAATTTTAAATTGAAAATTTTGCGCGGAGCGCGAGCGCACCCTGGGAAGTAAAACATTTCAGTACCAGGAGGAAAATAGACTAATAAGTATTCCGTAAGTAGTGGCGAGCGAAAGCGGAGAAGCCCAAACTCCCACTTCGCTTTGTGCTTCGCACGAAAGCTACGCGGGACAAGTCTCGAAATATCGGGGCCTGTCCCGCGAAGCTCGGAGCGGAGCGTAGAGCGAAGTGGGAGGGTTGTAAGACAGAAACTTTGCATTCTATTTATTTAGATTTTGCAAGGAAAGTTACAAAATTATTCGTTAGAAGAAGCTTCTGGAAAGAAGCGCCCCAGAGGGTAATAGCCCCGTATTTGAAAACGAATAGTCTTTCTTGTTTCTGTTCTTGAGTACCTCGAGACACGAAAAGCTCGGGGGAATCTGCCGGAACTAACCGGCAAGGCTAAATATATTTCTAGACCGATAGTGAACTAGTACCGTGAGGGAAAGGTGAAAAGCAGCCCGGTTAGGGCGGTGAAATAGACCTGAAACCATATGCCTACAAGGAGTCAGAGCGGCCGAACTATTTATTTAGTTTGCCGTCATGGCGTGCCTATTGAAGAATGAGCCAACGAGTTAATTTATATGGCTTGCCTAGGTGGTAGACCCACTGAGGCGTAGTGAAAGCGAGCGTGAATAGCGCGAAAATTTGTCGTATATATTAGACCCGAAGCCAGGTGAGCTTGCCATGGGCAGGGTGAAGTGGGGCGAAAGCCTCATGGAGGCCCGAACCAGTTGGTCGTGCAATTCCTTTGGATGACCTGTGGTAAGGAGTGAAAAGCTAATCGAACCTGGTAATAGCTGGTTCTCTCCGAAAGAGCTTTTGGGTTCGCGTCGCGTGTTCCTGTTGGGGGTAGAGCACTGGAAGGTCTGGACAGGACGAAAGCTCGCTAGACCTATCAAACTCCGAATACCGACAGTCATAGCGCGGCAGTTAGACGGCGGGGGCTAAGCTCCGTTCGTCAAAAAGGAAACAGCCTAGATCTCTATTTAAGGTCCCTAAATTTATGCTAAGTGCACTTAAGGCGGTGAAATTTCTCTGACAATGAGGAGGTTGGCTTAGAAGCAGCCATCCTTTAAAGAAAGCGTAACAGCTCACTCATTCAGAGGTTCTGCGCCGAAGATAATCGGGGCTAAGCATAGTACCGAAACTGAGGGTTTGTAAGCTTCATCAAGGAAAAGTTTGTTCGAATGTGGGGAGGTAGCATCCGAGCTAGAAATTGGTGGTTCAAGTCCACCCCTCTCCACCATCTCATAATGAGATTTAAAAAATGTCGGACCGTAGCTCAGTTGGAGAGCGTCGCCCTGAAAAGGCGGAGGTCGCAGGTTCGAATCCTGTCGGTCCGACCATCTCTCATAGATGTAAAAAGTGAATGTTCTTTGCGGCCATTTAGGTTAATGGTAAACCGGGAGCCTCTCAAGCTCTTCATAGTGGTTCGAGTCCACTAATGGTCGCCACCCAAATTTGGGTGGTACAAAAAGTTTTTTGCGATTTCTTAAAAATCGCTCCTTGATGAAGCTTACAAGCGGTAGGAGAGTATTCGCATCCGCTGTGAAGGTGAAGGGGTGACCCACACTGGAGCGTTGCGAAGTAAGAATGTTGGCACAAGTAACCACAACGCGCATGAAAACTGCGCGCGCCGAAAGACTAAGGTTTCCTTGGCGATGTCAATCAGCCAAGGGTTAGTCGGGCCTAAGGGAATGGCGAAAGCCGCACCCGATGGACAGCAGGTTAATATTCCTGCACTTTTGTATGTTGCGATGGATGGACGAAGTGTAGTATGCATTGCTCATTATTGGATTTGAAGTCGGTGTTGTCAGAATGTGGCGCAGGTAAATCCACGCCCTGGATTAAATTCCAAATTCAAGCAATACCGAAATCCTGAGATTCGTCAAAGGAAATAATGCAAAGCACGCTTCCAAGAAAAACTTCTAAGCATAAACATATAAAAACCGTACCGTAAACCGACACAGGTAGTCAGGGCGAGTAGCCCAAGGCGAACGAGTGAGATGTCCCCAAGGAACTCGGCAAAAAAGCGGCCGTACCTTTGGTATAAGGCCTGCCCCTAGCAATAGGGGCCGCAGCTAAAGTATCCCTGGCGACTGTTTATCAAAAACACAGCTCCCTGCGAACTCGTAAGAGGATGTATAGGGGGTGACACCTGACCAATGCCAGAAGGTCAAACAACGGCGTTGTGAGGATCGCAAGATTTTCATGGTGACTGTTGTAAGCCCTGGTGAATGTCGGCAATAACTATAATTGTCCTAAGGT
>ERZ1292633.3170-Hain-H41-02um-R1-3170-length-16281-cov-6_pt1 | contig 16281 bp, 10 predicted proteins | sample MGYA00564406_ERZ1292633 | MGnify/ENA primary metagenome ERZ1292633 (study PRJEB36523, sample SAMEA6512639) | groundwater metagenome | collected 2019-01-08 | study: AquaDiva: Metagenomics assemblies of 32 groundwater samples | reverse complement strand
GAGGTGGCGGCTCTTCGGGAGGGCCCTCGGCCGCCGTCGTCGTGAAGCGGAGTACGCGTCCGAGCACGTCGGTCCCGCTCGAAATCGAACGACCGTCGGTCCAGATCGTCAGGACATTCCCTGCCCCGTCCACACCGACCGTCGGCTCCAGCTGGTCGGCGCTGAGGAGATCCTGGTCGACGTGGAGCGCGGGACCGTCCAGCGTGACGCCGTTCTCGATCCGCTGAATCCAGACGCTCCAGTCGCCGAAGGGTCGAGAGGCCCAGCTGACGATGCTGAGCAATCCGTCGACCGAGAGACAGGGCGACGACTGCGAGACGCCAACCCCCGCCGGCGGGAGGAGCTCCAGGGGAGGGCCGAGCGGCGTGGTGCTCGTTCCGTCCGGAGTGAACGCACGCTGGTAGACTTGCCCCTCTCCCGTGGCGCCATCGCCGAGCCATACGACCTCGACGCGACCGCCGGAAGAAACATCGACCCCCGGGGTCGATTTAGACCCCGCGATGCCGGGGGCGACCGCGAGGGGCGCCCCGGCGGCGACGAGATCGGCGTCGAGCTTCACGAGCCAGAGTCGCTGATCCGCCGTCGCGCCCTCCGCATAGAGCAGCCAGTAGCCGCCGTCGGGCGACGCCACCAGGTCGAAGTCGAAAATCGGATCGGCCGGCTCCACGGACAGCACCGGGTGGTTCCCCCCCGCACGGGCGCCGTCGAGACCAACGCGCTGGGCGTAGAGGCGTACCGCGCGTTCTCGCGAGTCCAGCCAGACGACGCCGAATCCGCCGTCGGCGCCGGCCACGCGTGGGTGTGCCTGCGAGCTTGGAAGTTGATCGCTGATCCAGAATGCGGAATCGATTCCTCCTCCCCTCACGGGGAGTAGGAGCCCGCGGATGTCTCCCGCGTCCGAAGCGCGCGTCACCTGGACCGCCGCCAGGGCGGGACCGCTGACGGCCACGGCGCTCGACGCCTCGACGGGACGTTCCGTGAAGGTGTCGTCCCAGAGGAGCTGGTTCGGACCATCGCGAGCGCCGGCGGCGGTGATCCACTGCCCGTAGAGATCGCTTCCAATGCCGCGGAGATCGATCCAGGTGGCGAAATAGCTTCCCCGTCCCTTCCCCAGGCGCGCGCGCCGCTGATCGAATGGCGCCGCGTCGTCGTTCAGCTGCGTGTCGGCGCCGCGGGGAGTCCCGTCGGGCCGAATGGGGACGGCGAAAATGTCCGAGGACCCGCGTCGCAGATCCTCCCACACCACGATCGCGGCCTCGACGCCGTCCCAGACCGCGCCGGGATTCCCTTGCCGGCCGAGCGTGGTCGCGTTTACTCGAAAGTTCGCCGTGGGCGGATCGCCGTTCCAGGGGACGAGCGCCCCCTCGACGTTGGAATCGAGACCGAGCCCGCCCCGGAGATCCTCCCAGAAGATCATGGCGCCGGTCGTCGCGTCGCACGCACGGACGAATCGCTGCTCGTTCCCGGCCGCGTCGTCGTTCACCATCACGTTCGACCCGATCGGCGATCCGTCCGGTCCGAATCGTTGCGCCCAGACGTCGCCGGGATCGCCGGCGCGGCGCCGGTCCAGCCACGACACCACGAACCCGTCGGCGGTCGCCGCGACGGCCGGCGAACCGGCATTCTGCACACCGGCAGCGTCGTTGATCTTGAAGTTCCCTCCGATCGGCGTGCCGGAGGCGTCCATCCACTGTCCGAAGATGTCGAACGTCGCCCCGAATACCGTTCCGTTCCTACCGTCGACCCAGACCGCCAGCGTGGCGCCGCTTGGATTGGCGGCGCAGACCGGATCGCCCTGATAGCTTCCGCCTGTCACGGGATCCTGGGATATCCGGATGTTTCCGCCGATCGGCGCTCCCGAGGCCGTGCGGTAGGAAGCGAAGACCTCTCCCTTGCCGTCGCGCCCGTCGCTCCAGATGACGAAGTACCGGTCTGGTCCGAGAGCCACGACGTGCGGCGCGAATTGCTCCTCGGTGGCGATGTCGTCGCTCACACGAAGATTCGGCGAGATCGGGATTCCAAGCGAGTCGAGGGTGACGCCGTAGATGTCGCGATTGCCGAGACGCGAGTCGACCCAGACGCAGAAATACGATCCCGAAGGGCTTCCCGCGATGTCGGGATTCCCCTGCACCTGGCCCGGTGGGTCGTCGTTGAGGCGGCGGTTCAGCGTCGTTCCGAGCGCGAAGGCGTTCCGGATCGTGAGGGAGTAAATGTCGTAGTCCCCGAACGACCCGCCTCCGTTTCGCCCATCCTGCCAGGCGACCACGACGGTTCCCGTGGCTCCGCGCGCCACGGCGGGTTCCCACTGATTGCGGCTGACACGATCGTCGTTCAGGAGGAATTCGTCCTGGGCACGCGCGCCGGCGGGCAGCATGGCTGAAGCGCCCGCGGCGACCACGGTGAACCACGCGGCCAACGCGAGCAGGCGGGGTACGGATGCGGCTGGCGTCACGACTTCGCCGGTCCGTGCGTGCAAGGAAGTGACCTCAACCCGGCGAGGCTCGAGTGCGACGGCGCTCAGAAGGCGAACGCGGGGATCGTCACCTCGGGATGGCTGGCTAGCACTTCGGACACCTCGCGCGCGATCGCCTGGAGCCGCTCTCGGCTCTTCGCCTCGAACCGGACGACCAGGACGGGCTGCGTGTTGGAGGCGCGGACGAGACCCCATCCATCGCCGAACTGGACTCGGACACCGTCCACGTCCACCACGCTGTACCGCGCGCGGAAATGCTCGCGTACGGACTCCACGATAGCAAACTTGGAGGCATCGGTGCAATCAAACCGAAGTTCCGGCGTCGAGACGTAGCGGGCCTGCGGCAGTTCATCCACCAGCGCCGAGAGGGGCCGGGAGCCGGCCGCGACGATTCGAAGGAGCCGAGCCGCTCCGTACAGCGCATCGTCGTAGCCTGGGAACTCGTCGGCGAAGAACATGTGCCCCGACATCTCGCCCCCGAGCGGCGCCTTCGTCTCCCGCATCTTCGCCTTGATGAGGGAGTGCCCGGCCTTCCACATGATCGGCTTCCCTCCCTTGGCCTCGATCCACTCGACCAATCCCTGCGAGCACTTCACCTCGAAGATCACGGGGCTTCCCGGGCGCCGCGAGAGAACGTCGGCGGCATAGAGTCCGAGGAGTTGATCTCCGTAGAGGAGCCGGCCTTTCTCGTCCACCGCGCCGACCCGGTCGGCGTCCCCGTCGAAGCCGATTCCCAGATCGGAGCCGTTCGCCTTCACGCGGGCCATGAGCGCTTGCATCAGCTCCGGGACCGTCGGGTCGGGAAGATGGTTCGGAAAGCTCCCGTCCGGCACGTCGAAGATGGCGTCCACGTCGCACCCGAGCATCCGGAGGAACTTGGATCCCAGGACGCTGGCCGCGCCATTCCCCGGATCGACCGTCACCTTGAGCGGACGTTCGAGCCGAATGCGGGACGCGAGATCCGCGAGATAGGGTTCGTCCACGTTGGCCGTCTCCAGCGTTCCCCGCTCGGCCAGCACACCCGCCCGCTCCGCGCGCGCCCGCAACTCCAGCACGTCGGGCCCGTGGAGCGACGAGACACCCTCGGAGAGTTTCAGTCCGTTGTACTCGATCGGATTGTGGCTCCCGGTCACCATCACGCCGGCGTCGGCCTTCAGCCGAAGGACCGCGAAATAGAGGGCGGGCGTTGGAACTTCACCGACGTCGATCACGCGCCTCCCCTGGTCGAGGAGTCCCTCCACGAGCGCGGCGCGGATGCGGGGCGAGGAGAGCCGCACGTCGCGGCCCACGGCGACGCATGCCTGCCCCTTCTCCCGCATCCGGTCGCCGAACGCGCGCCAGATCGCGCGGACCGCGCCGTCAGTGAGATCGGTCTCGGCGATGCCACGGATGTCGTACTCGCGGAAGATGGCGGGGTTCACGCTGGCTCCTTTCGGCGCAGGTAGGCGTCGATGAACGGCTGAATCTCTCCGTCCATGACGGCCTGCACGTCGGTCACGACGACGTCGGTTCGATGGTCCTTCACTTGCGTGTAGGGCTGGAAGACGTACGAACGAATCTGATTTCCCCAGGAGATGTCCTTCTTGCCGCCACCGATCTTGTCGTGCTTGGCGCGCTCCTCGTCCAGGCGCTGGGCGTAGAGTCGGGCCATGAGCACTTTCATCGCGGAGTCTCGGTTCCGAAGCTGGGAACGCTCGTTCTGGCACTGGACGACGAGCCCGCTCGCGATGTGGGTGATCCGGACGGCCGATTCGGTCTTGTTCACGTGCTGCCCGCCCGCGCCGCCGGCTCGGTAGGTGTCGATTCGGATGTCGGCGTCTCGGATCTCAATCGGAGCGTCTTCGCCCACCTGCGGATAAACGAAGACCGAGGCGAAAGACGTGTGGCGGCGCTTCTGCGCGTCGAACGGAGAGATGCGCACGAGCCGGTGAATGCCGTGCTCGGCCTTCAGGAACCCGTAGGCGTACTCGCCGTCCACTTGGATGGTGGCATCCTTGATGCCGGCCTCTTCCCCGGCCTGGAGATCCAGGACACCGACGGCGTATCCGTTCCGCTCGGCGTACCGGGTATACATGCGGTAGAGAATCTGGGCCCAATCCTGCGACTCGGTCCCGCCCGCTCCCGGGTGAATCGTGACGATCGCCCCGTGGGCATCGCTCGGCTCCGACAGCAGACTCTTCAGCTCGAGTTGCTGAATTCGCGGAAGGAGCTGCTCTGATTGCCGATCGAGGTCGAGCGCCATCGAATCGTCCGGCTCCGCCTCGAGAAGCCCGATCAGACCTTCGGCGTCCGAGACTTCGCGCTCCAGTCCCCGATACGTATCGAGAACGCGCTTGATCGACTTGAGTTCGATGAGCGTCTTCTGGGCGCGTTCCGGCGCGTCCCAAAAGCCCGGCGCGGCAAGCTGCTCTTCTAGCTCTTGGACCCTGATTTCACGATGAGCGACGTCAAAGAAAGCTCCCGAGTTGTGCCAGAATCTGGCGTCCCTCTTCAAGCCGCTTTCGTGTCGCGAGCAGATCCATCGGGCCCTCCCGGTAATGACGCAGGCCGCCAGACGTCCCTAGGGGAGCTTGGCGATTTCCTTCCAGACGGCTTCAGCCTGGCGACGGAGCGCCGCGAGGTCGCCATCGTTGTGAATGATCCAGTGCCGCTTTGGGTTTCGCACCGGCGGCAGCCGCTGACCCTGGATTCGTTCCAGAGCCTGCGCCGCGTCGAAGCCTCGAGCCGCGACAAGCCGCGCCGCCCTCGCCGCCTCGCCCGCGCGCACTTCCACGACCCCGTCGAGTTCCGGCTCGATCCCCCACGTCGTGAGCAAGGCCGCGTCCAGGAGCAACGTCCCCGGAGCCGGGGACCCGAGGGCGTCGCGCACGCGATCGAGGAGTCGCGGCTGCACGATCGCGTTCAAGCGATCCATCTCCCGGGGGTCGCGGAACACGATTCGTCCCATCGCGACGCGATCGATTTTACCATCTCCGGAGCGAATGGCGGCGCCGAACGCCTCCACAAGCGCCGCCACGATCGCCGGCTCGCGCAGGACGCCCCATCCGAGAGCGTCCCCATCGACCAGCGACGCGCCCCACTCTTGAAACCACCTCGAGACGGTCGATTTACCTGAAGCCATGAGCCCGAAGACTCCGATTCGCGGCATCTCCGGACCCTATCGGGGTGGCGGCAGTTCCGTCAAGCGCTGGGCTCTCGCCCGCTCTCGTGTGAATCTCGAGGGGCTACCCGTGCGCTTCCGCCCAGGATCGCCCTCGCCCTTCGTGCACGACCAGCGGAACCCGGAGTGGGAGCGCGTGCTCCATGGCCTCCTTGACGAGCGGCGATAGGACGTCTATTTCGGATTCGTCCGTCTCGAACAGCAGCTCGTCGTGAACCTGGAGGATCAACCGCGAACGGAGACCCTTCTCCGACAAGAACGCGTCGATCTTCACCATCGCGACCTTGATCAGGTCCGCCGCGGAGCCCTGGATCGGCGTGTTGATCGCGGCGCGCTCCGCCTCGGCGCGGCGTCCCTCGTGGGTGTCGCGGAGGCCGGGAAGCGGGCGGCGGCGATGGAGCATCGTCTCGGCGTAGCCGCGTTCGCGCGCGCTGGCCAGCATCTGCTCCATGTATTTCGCCACGCCAGCGTGGGTCTTCTTGTACTCGTCGATGAACGCCGACGCGAGCGATCGCGAGAGTGAGAGCTCGCGGGCCAGTCTTGCCGCTCCCATTCCATAGAGGATCCCGAAATTCACGGTCTTGGCCTGCGACCGCTGCGCCGGTGTCACCGCTTCGGCTCCCACGCCGAAGAGGCGCGCGGCCGTGGCGGTGTGAACGTCGCCGCCGATACGGAACGCTTCCGAGAGGACCGGATCGTGGGAGAAGTGCGCCAAGAGCCGCAACTCGATCTGCGAGTAGTCGTACGACGCCAGGAGTCCCTTCGCCCCTTCGGCGATGAAGGCGCCGCGGATCGCCCGCCCTTCCTCCGATCGAATCGGAATATTCTGGAGCGACGGATCGCTGGCGCTGAGCCGACCGGTGGACGCGACGGTCTGATGGAATGTGGCGTGAACGCGGCCCGTCACCGGATGCACCAGCTTCGGAAGCGCGTCGACGTAGGCCGACTTGAGCTTCTGCGCCTGCCGGTACTCGAGGAGGAGCCGTGGAATCGGATGGAGCGGCGCCAGCGTCTCGAGCACTTCCTCGTCGGTCGAGTAGCCGTCCTTCGTCCGCTTCCCCTTCGGCAGCTGGAGCCGCTCGAAGAGCACTTCCGCGACCTGGCGCGTCGACTTCACGTTGAACGGGACGCCGGCCGATTCCTGTATCTCGAGCTCGAGCCGCTGCATCGTCGCGCCGAGTGACTTCGACATCGTCTCCAGCGCCGCCGTATCGATCTTCACGCCGGCCCGCTCCATGCGCACCAGAACCCCGACGAGCGGAACTTCCACCTCCCGATAGAGCGCCAGCGCTTCGGCCTCCTCCAATTCCTTGCCCAGGATCGGAACGAGGCGGAGCACGACGTCGGCGTCCTCGCAGCAATAGACACCGACTTGCTCCACGGGTAGGTCGGCCATTGTTTTCTGTTCCTTGCCGCGCGGTCCAATGAGCGTCTCGGTGGGGATCTTATCGATCCCCAGACGTGACGCCGCCAGGGCGTCCAGATTCTTCGGGCGATCCGGGTCGGCGAGATAGGCCGCCACCATCGTGTCGTCGGAGACGTCTCGAACGGGAATCCCGAACTTGTGGAGGACGTGCCAGTCGTACTTCGCGTTCTGCGCGGCGCGCCAGGCCCGCGGGTCGGCAAAGAAGGGCTTGAGCGCGGCGCGAACCCGATCGGCGTCCAGGTTCGGACCGACGGCGTGTCCGATCGGAAGGTAGTAGGCTTCCCCCTCGGCGAGGGCGAGCCCGATCCCCACCAATTCCGCGCGGTGCGGATCGAGTCCTGTCGTCTCCGTGTCGAAGGCGACGGGACCCGTCGCGGCAGCCAGGGCCCGCGTCAGCGACTCGAGAGCCGGGCCGTCGGTCACCATCGTGTAGCGGCCCAGCGCCGGACGATCGAGCGGGTTCGGCTCCGCCGGTCCCCCCGCGGCAGCTACGACGCTGTTCGAGTCGTCTGGAGCCGCCGACGAAGCGGAGGTCGCTTCCAGCATGTCCGTGCGGCCTCGCGCCGCCTTCACACCGCGACTGCCCTTCGGCGTCATGCTCGTGGCCGCCCGGGCGTCGTCCGGGAAGAGATCACCCGGCTCCCCGATGATCTCGCCCGCCACGACAGCCGCGGCTGTCACGGCCTGGACTTTGGGGGCCGGAGCCCGGGACGAGGCGCCGGCCGCCGCCGCTTCGTTCGAGAAGCGCCGATGGTGAACGTGAAGTTCCAGCGCCTGGAGGAACGGGAGCAACCCGCTGAAGTCGATCGGTTCCCTCTTCAACTCCCACCAGTGGCGATCGAGCGGGAGGTCGGCACGGATCGTCGCCAGCATGCGGCTCAAGCGAGCCCGATCCTCGTTCAGGCGGAGCTTCTCACGCAGCGAGACGCGCTCCACTTGATCGAGCGCTCCGTAGAGTTTCTCCATGGTCTGGAATTTTTGGATCAACTGGGCCGCGGTCTTCTCCCCCACGCCGGGGACGCCGGGCACGTTGTCCGAGGCGTCGCCCATCAGCGCCAGCAGGTCGATCATTTCCTCGGGACCGACACCATATCGGTCGCGGACACCGTGGCGATCGACCACCGCGAGTTCGCCGCCGCGGCCGCGCGGGGAGAGGATCAGGATCCGATCGGAGACCAGCTGAAAGAAGTCCTTGTCGCTCGTGAGGAGCCACGCCGTGGCGCCGTCCCGCTCGGCCTCCTTCGCCAGCGTTCCGATGAGGTCGTCGGCCTCGACGCCCTCCTGTTCCAGGATCGGAAGCCCAAGGAGCCGCAACGCCTCCCGCACGCGGGGAATCTGCGCGGCCAGATCTTCCGGCATGGGTGGGCGATGTGCCTTGTACTCGGTGTAGACACGATGGCGAAACGTCGGCGCGGCCGTATCGAAGACAATCGCGACGCGGTCGGGCTTTCGCTGCTCCAGAACCGGAAGGAGGATCTGAAGAACGCCGAAGACCGCGCTTGTCACCTCTCCCTTCGCGGTCCGGAGCGGATTCCGGATGAAGGCGAAATGCGACCGGTAGAGGAGCGCCGATCCGTCGACGAGGAGGAGCGACGCGCCCTTAGTGGCGGGGTCCGTAGAGCCCATGGCGCTTGATGTAGGCGAGGACAGGATCGGGAATCCAGTAGCGAACGGAGCGCTTGCGGCCAAGCCGGCGCCGGATCTCCGAAGCGGCAATTCCGATACGGGGCGGCTTCAGAAAGACGACCCTTCGGCGAACCGCCGCGTCGAGACTGGGCCGCTCCATCTCGCCTCGAGGAACCACGGCCAGGCGGGCCAGGGCCAGAATCCGATCGGGATCTCGCCAGGTACGGAACTCATCGAGGCTGTCCTGCCCCATGACGAAATAGAGTTCCGCCTTCTCGGCCTTCGCGAAACGCTCGAGCGACTCGACCGTGTAGGTCACGCCGTCATGGTCGGCCTCAAGGCGCGACACCGCGAATCGGGGGTTTCCCCTCACAGCCAGACGCAGCATGGCGAGCCGGTGTTCCACCGGCGTGATACTCCGGTCGCGTTTGTGCGCCGGCCTCCCCGCGGGAAGGAAGATGAGCCGGTCGAGACGAAGCCGCTCCACCGCCTCCTCGGCCATGAGGAGGTGCCCCATGTGGACCGGATCGAAGGTGCCGCCAAAGATTCCGACGCGGCGCTTCATCGTGATCCTCCGTCGCTCTCGAGGGCTCGGCGCTGCTCGTCGATCTTTCGCTGCGTCTCGGCCCGCGCCAGGCCGGGCGGAATCAGCCGCAGCGTTTCCAGCGCCTCCGCGCGGCGGCCGCGGCTCACGAGAGTCTCCGCCAGAAGCAACGCCGCATCGGCCGCCCACCGCGAATCGGGATAGTCGGCGATAATTCCGCGGAGATAGCGATCGGCGGCGGCGAATTCGTGGAGCCGCGTGTAGAGGCGTCCACTCTTGAAGCGCTTCTCCGCCAGCCGGTCGCGAAGGGCCGCGATTCGCGCGGTCGCCTCCGCGGCGCGCGGGTGGTCGGCATGCGCCCCCAGGAATTCGCGATATCGGGTGATCGCGCGCTCCGTCTCCGTCTGGTCGAGCATGGCGCCGTGCGACTGCAAGTCGTCGCAGCGCGCCAGGAGGAAGCGCGCATCGGCTTCGTAGAGTGAGGAAGGAAAATCGCGGAGCAGGCGGTCGAACTGCCCGGAAGCGAGCGCGTAGTCCTTCATCCGGAAGTAGGCGTCGCCCAGGTAGTAGAGGGCGTCGTCCGTCCGCTCCGTGCCGGGGTAGGCCTCGACGAACGCCTTCAGGTCGAGTGCGGCGTCGGCCCAGTTCGTCTCGTCGTAGGACTTCTTCCCCCGCTCGTAGTCGGCAATGCCGCCCGTCTGCTCTTGAAGCGTGCCGCCGCACCCCGACGCCAAGTACGACGCGGCGGCGAGTAGAATGAGGCTTCTCCGGGAAAGTCCAGGCAGCGGGTCGCGACCTCGGCTCATCGACGGGCCGCGCCCTCGGGATTGGCGTCTTCCCGGTCGAGTAGTTCGAGGTAGGCCCTCGCGCGAACATGGGCGGGGTCCTCCTGGAGACAACGTTCCCACTCCTCGCGGGCACGATGCGGCCGTCCCGATCGATGAAGAACGACGCCGAGCGTCACCCGCGCCTCCAGATAGCGGGGATTCTGGACGAGCGCCGAGGCCAACTCGGCCTCCGCGTCCTCGTAGAGCCCCATGTCGCCGTAGGTGGCGCCGAGCTTGTTCTTGATGTCCAGGAATTGCGGCGCGACTTTCAACGCGCGCTTGTACTCCTGCGACGCATCGAGCGTCAGTCCCAGATTCCGGTACGTGTCGCCAAGCAGCACATGGGATTCGGCGAGGTAAGACCGGACTTCCGGCGAGAGATTCCCGTGGTCCGGGTCGCGCGGCTGGTCGGTGCGGAATTCGCGAAGGGCGTCGTCGTACCGGCCCATCTCGTTGTAGACGATGGCCAAATTCAGCCGCGCCTCTACGTAGTGAGGGTTCAGCTGCAGCGCTCGCTGAAAGCAGGCGGCCGCGCGATCGCGCTCCCCCGACATCCCCAGCGCCAGGCCGATCAGGTTGTGGAGGTCGGGGAACTCGGGCGCCAGCGCGATCGCTTGCTCCAGTTCCCCGGCCGCCTCGTCATATCGGCCCCGTTCGAATGCGTCCCTGCCAAGCACCCAATGCTGGCGCGCGGCGAGCGTCATGCCCATCCGTTGCCCCCCCCTCCTGGAGGAACCGTCGTCCCTCGCATCACGTTCGATTCGAATAGAAGAGAATCACCAGACCCGCCACGACTCCCGAGACGATCAGCGGCTCCAGGAATCCGAAGCGTGATCCCTGCGGCACGCTCGGGCGGAACATTCCGGTTCCCGAGGCCGCCGTGTCGAGGTCCCGGGCGCGCAGCACGTCGGTCGCCTGGCGCGCGGCCGTCTTCGCCCATAGAACGTCTCCGCTCGCCGCGTCGACGAGGCGCGCCTGCGCCTGAAGCGTCACGAGACGTTCATAACCTTTCGCTCCAAAGGGAAACTTTCCGATGCGCCGCACGAAGCTCACGCTGCGCGATTCGACGCGCACGGCGAGCCGCACGGTTCCGTCCGCCGGCGTGGCGGGCGTTTCCGCGCGCGCTTCGCCCGTTACCGGATCGATCACCGGGGCCGCGGGCGCCGCGCCCATGCGCACGGTCACCCCGTCCGCGCGGAGGCGCTGCACGAGGCGCTGCTCGAATAGCGAGAGCGTGTCTCCCGGAAGTGGCGCCGTGAGTTCCACGGGACGTCCCGCCGGGATCGCCCCCGAAGGCACGAGCTCGGCCGCCAGCTGCGCCGCGACGGAATCGAACGCGGCCATGTGGGTTCGGGGAAGCGCTTCCGCCGCCTCCGCCGGAGCGGCGAAGTATCCAACCATAGCAACCAGAAACGCGGCGGCCAACCGGACCCCTCTCACGCGACCACCTCCCCTTCGAGATCGTACTGGCGGGCCTTGGTGATGCGAACCCGCGCGAATGAGCCGGGGACGGGCGCCGCGGCTCCGTCGCCTCCCCGTACGTGAGTGACCCCGTCGACTTCGTACCCTTGCTGCGCCACACGGCCCACCCAAAGTCCCTTTCGAGTCGGTGAGGGGGCATCCACCAGCACGTCCACCGTTCGCCCGATCCAGCGACCCCAGACGCGAGTGGCGACCTCGCGCTGCGCGTCCATGAGTCGGCGCCTCCGTTCCAGCTTCGCACGCTCCGGAACCTGCTCCTTCATCTTCGCCGCCGGAGTACCCTCCTCGCGAGAATAGGCAAAGCAGCCAACATGGTCGAAGTCGGCGCGCTCGACAGAGGCCAGGAGTTCCTCGAAATCGGACTCCGTCTCCCCCGGGAAACCGACGATGAAGTGGGTTCGGATCGCCACGTCTGGAATTCGCTCGCGCAGCGTGGCGAAAAGCCGTTCCATGTCGGCCCGCTTCACTTCCCGGCGCATTCGGCGAAGCATCGGATCGGTCAGATGCTGGAGGGGAATGTCCACATAGCTGCAGACCTTCGCCTCCTCTTGAAACACCTGAATCAACTTTTCGCTCCAGGTCTTGGGGTGCGTGTAGTGGACCCGGATCCAATCGACCCCGTCCACGCCCGCGAGCGCCCGCAACAATTCTGGAAGTCGCGCCTCCCCGTAGAGGTCCTCGCCGTAGGAGGTGGAATCCTGGGCGATGAGGTGGAGTTCCTTCACGCCAGACCTCGCGAGCCGGCCGGCTTCCTCTACGATCGACTCAACCGTGCGGCTCCGGAGGTCGCCTCGAAGCGCCGGAATGATGCAAAACGTGCAGCGAAAGTCGCAGCCGTCGGCGATTCGAAGGTATGCCAGATGGCGCGGCGTGGAGACAGCGCGATGGGCCGTGAGATCGATGGCGGTCCCGGGCGGCCCCACCTCCAAGATTCGCTCCGCCCCACCGCGGCGGAGCCGGTGTGCGACCCGTACGATGGCGTCCACCTGGCCGGTTCCGACGACGGCGTCCACCTCCGGAATCTCGCGGAGAATGTCGCCCTGGAAGCGCTGTGCCAGACATCCCGCGACGATGAGGCCGCGGAGCGTCCCCTCCCGCTTGAGGGCGGCGAGTTCCAGGATTCGATCGATCGATTCCTTCTGCGATGGCCCGATGAAGGCGCACGTATTGACGACGGCGACGTCGGCGGACGCGGGGTCCCCCGTCATCGCGAATCCGCCGTGCGCCAGGAGCCCCGCCATGATCTCCGAGTCGACGAGATTCTTCGCGCACCCCAGCGTCACGAGCGCCACGCGGGCAGGCAGAAGCGAAATCGGTTCGCTCACGCGCCCGAACCCACCGGAGGGAGGCCGGACCGCCGCTCGTCGAGTTCGTGCTCGGTGACCATGACTTCGCGTCCCTTCGCTCCATCGGGCGGACCCACCACGCCCCGCTCCTCCAGGAGGTCGAGCAGCCGAGCGGCGCGGGAGTAGCCGACCTTCAGGCGGCGCTGAAGCATCGAGGTCGAAGCCTGCTGATGAAGCACCACGAGCCGCATTGCCTCCTCGTAGAGTTCATCGTCGGCGCTTTCGTCCGAGATCCGCACGGTCTCCAGAACAGAGTCGTCCGCGACGGCCGGCACGCCCTGATTCTTGAGAAACGCGACGACGCGCTCGGTCTCTTCCCCGGAGACGTAAGCCCCGTGGATACGATAGGGCTCCGGCTTTCCGGCTGGCAGATAGAGCGAATCACCGTTCCCCAGCAGGCTCTCCGCTCCGTTCATGTCGAGAATGACGCGCGAATCGGTCCGACTGGCGACCTGGAAGGCGAGGCGCGACGGGAAATTCGCCTTGATGAGTCCCGTGATGACGTCGACTGAGGGGCGCTGCGTCGCCAGAACGAGGTGAATCCCGACCGCGCGCGCCATCTGGGCGAGCCGCCCGATCGGTTCCTCGATCTCGGCGGCGAGCAACGACATCAGGTCGGCCAGCTCGTCCACGATCACGACGATGTAGGGAAGCTTGGCGTCCTCGTGGACAGCCGGGTCGAGCCCGAGGCGGTTGTACCCTTCGATATGCCGCGCTCCATGCTTCGCGAGAACCTGATAGCGCCGCTCCATCTCCTTCACGCAGAAGCGGAGCGCCTGCGCCGCCTTCTTCGGTTCGGTGACGACCGGCATCCGCAGGTGCGGAATGCCATTGTAGGGCGTCAACTCCAGCATCTTCGGATCGATCATGATGAAGCGGAGCTCCGCGGGCGTGCGCCGCATGAGAAGGCTCATGATCAGCACATTCACCGAGACGCTCTTCCCCGAGCCGGTGGCCCCCGCGACAAGAAGGTGCGGCATCCGCTCCAGGGAAGTCGTGAACGGAACACCCGCCACGTCTTTGCCGAGCGCGATCGGCAGTGCATCTTTCCCCTGCTGGAACGCCGCCGAGAGGACGATCTCCTTGAACGAGACCATTTGCTTCACGCGGTTGGGAATCTCGATGCCGACGGCCGCCTTGCCCGGAATCGGCGCCACGATCCGGATCCGCTGCGCCCGAAGGGCCAGCGCCAGATCGTCCTGCCGATTCAGGATCTGATTCACTTTCACGCCGGGAGCGGGTTCGTACTCGAAGAGCGTGATGACCGGACCGGGGTGAACCTCGGAGACCTTTCCGGCCACGCCGAAGTCGGACAGCGTCCGTTCCAGGACGCGCGATAGTTCCAACAACTCCGCCTCGTCCACGGCGACCTGCTGCGATTCATGGGCGTCGAGAAGGTCGACCGGCGGGAGCGGCGTATCGCGCACCGTGGCGGCGCCAAGTTGGAGCCCCCCCATTTCGCCCGCCGCGGCAGCGTGGGGCTTCTCGTGCTTTCCAACCGTGGCGGGGGCGCCCGCCGGGGGGAACGGAATCGAAAGCGATTCAGCCCTCGGAGCGGGACTGGGTCGTCCCATGATTCGCGGGCCGCTGTTGGCCGTCGCGGACTTCGCCTCGCGAGAGGCGGGAGCGGGCCCGGCGGCGAAGGCGCTGGCCATCGCCGCTTCCTCCTCGCCGGGAGGTTGCCGGCGGCGCCGCGCTTTGGTCGGTACAATTTCTAGATCTTCGTCGGTTGCGCCGGCGGAATTCGAGTCAGAGGCGCCCTTCCGCTTCCGCTTGTCGTCGCCGCCGAAGCGGGCGAGAAATCCCCCGAAGATTCCGGACAGCGCTCTCCTCAATGGAGACGCCGCGCCGAGTTCGAACGCGACGGCGGTGATCACGATCAGGGACGTTCCCAGCGCGAGTTGGGCGCCGATCCGTCCCAGGAGCCGTGCGGAACCGGCTCCGATCCACTCGCCGAGGGCGCCGGCCCAGGCGCGATTTCCCGCACTGATCAGATAGAGGAGTCCGATGCCGGCCCAGAGCGCCGCGGCCGCGAGTCCGGTGCGAATGGCAAGGTCGGCCGGAGCCTTCAAGCGAAGGCGATTCCACCCCCACGCCAGGAGCCCGAGTGGGATGGCCCAGGCGCCGACCGCGCCGAGAAATCCGGCGAGCCCGGTCGCGGCGAGCGCGCCAAGCACGCCGGCCTGATTCCGAACGGCCCCCGAGGCGAGCAGATCAGCCGCGGTGTCACGCGCGTCGCGGGTCGCGAACGCGAGCGACAAGAAGAGAGCGATTGAGATAAGGCAAAGCCCCAGGATCTGGTGCTTTCGCCGGACGGAAATCCGGCCTAGAAACCCCATCGCGCCCCGTCCAGCCTACGTGCCGTGCTGCCAGGAAGCGAGGTACGCGATCTGCTCGGTGGTCAGAGCGTCGATGCGGATCCCGAGCGCCTCCAGCTTCAAGCGCGCGATCTCCTGATCGAGCGCTTGCGGAATGGTATAGACGTCCGGCTTGAGCGTGCGCGCGTTCGCGAGCACCCACTCCAGGCCGAGCGCCTGATTGGCGAAGCTCATGTCCATCACCGACGCCGGGTGCCCCTCGGCCGAGGCGAGATTGATGAGCCGTCCCTCGCCGAGCACACAAACTTTCCGTCCGCCGTCGAGCGTGAACTCCTCGACGAAGGGGCGGGCGACGCGGCGCGACTTCGCCACCTTCGCAAGCCCGTCTAGATCGAGTTCCACGTTGAAGTGCCCCGAGTTCGCGACGATGGCGCCGTCCTTCATGGCGCGGAAATGTTCCACACGAAGGACGTTGATGTTCCCCGTGACCGTGACGAAGAAGTCCCCGATCTTCACCGCGTCCTCCGCGGACATCACCTGGAAGCCGTCCATCACGGCTTCGAGCGCCGGAAGCGGATCGACCTCGGTCACCACCACCTTCGCGCCCATGCCGCGCGCGCGCGTCGCGAGCCCCTTGCCGCACCAGCCGTAGCCGAGCACGACGAAGGTGGAGCCGGCCAGCAGACGGTTCGTGGCGCGGAGAATGCCGTCGAGCGTGCTTTGCCCCGTGCCATAGCGATTGTCGAAGAGATGCTTCGTCTTCGCTTCGTTTACCGCCAGGATCGGGTAGCGGAGCGCGCCTTCGCGGGCCATCGCCTTCAGGCGGATGACGCCGGTCGTCGTCTCCTCGGTGCCGCCGATGACCGCTTTCGCCTGGTCGGCCCGCTTCGTGTGAAGCACCGTCACCAGGTCGGCGCCGTCGTCCATCGTGATCTCGGGCCGTGCGTCGAGCACCGCCGAGATGTGCTTGTAGTACGTATCGCCGTCTTCACCCTTGATGGCGAAGGTCGGGATGGCGTAGCGGTGCGCCAGCGCCGCCGCCACGTCGTCCTGCGTGGAGAGCGGGTTCGACGCGCAGA
>ERZ1292633.3169-Hain-H41-02um-R1-3169-length-16281-cov-21_pt1 | contig 16281 bp, 13 predicted proteins | sample MGYA00564406_ERZ1292633 | MGnify/ENA primary metagenome ERZ1292633 (study PRJEB36523, sample SAMEA6512639) | groundwater metagenome | collected 2019-01-08 | study: AquaDiva: Metagenomics assemblies of 32 groundwater samples | reverse complement strand
TGGTGATTGTAGGTATTGTGGTATTATTTCTTGCGCTTGCTATTATCGGTCCGATCTATCAGTCGGCAGGCCAGTAAGGTAAAATTGGCTTCGCAGCAGGTCGGCAGATTTACCCTGTTTAAAGTGCTGGGATGGCGGAATTGGCAGACGCGCCAGCCTTAGGAGCTGGTGGGGCAACCCGTGGGAGTTCAACTCTCCCTCCCAGCACTTTGAACAGGGCGCGCCAGCCTTAGGAGCTGGTGGGGCAACCCGTGGGAGTTCAACTCTCCCCCCGAGCACCAATTACTGGTAATATGAGAGCAATGATATATTTTACCGCATACGCACAAAAGAAGTTTTCAGTGCTTGAACGGCACAAAGTACTATTCAGCCGTGAAGCAGTTGTTTCCGCGGCAGAATCTCCCGATGTGGCGGATGACACAAAAAAACCATTAGTATTCGTACGTAAAACAGTAGACGATGGCCGTATGTTCTGCGTTGTCTATAAGAAAGAAGGGGAGCTCCAAAAAATAATCACATTTTACCCTCTGTGATATGAGAAAAAATAAAAAAGAAAGCAGTGTGACGTATGACCCCGAGAGCGACGTGCTTGCATGGGAGATAAGCGATAAGCCGATCGCGTACGCGAAAGAGATAGGCACGATGATCGTGCATTTCACGAGCGGGCGGGCACCGGTGCTCATTGAGGTGCTCGAGGCAAGCAAACTCGTACCGAATCCGGAGAAATTCTTACACGAGGGCGCGCTTCCTTTCCCGCGCATCGATCCTGCCGCGTAAAGCCAGGCTTTATTATTCGAGCGGATTTTTTTGCAGGGGCGCTTGTTTTGGCGAGCGGTATGAAGAGCGAAAAACATCCGTATCGATGAGCTCTTCGTTTTTATAGATCGTGCGGGTTAGTATTGTTTTAAATGAGCCGTCGGGCTTGCGGTCATATTCTTCCGGCCCGATCAGCTTCACCTCTCGCGCATCGGATGTGCCGTAAAATTCAAAATATATTTTATTTCCTTTTATTTTTGTTTGGACAAGGATGTTGGAAGGCGTGTCATTTACGAAGCGCAGATCGGGATGAGGGCTGTACACCGTCGCATCAAACCCCTGGGGATTGTAATATTGCACCGGCAGGCTGTGAGCGAACCGCTCGGTGATCGTAAGGCCCGCGTATATCGCGGCGCGAAACATCGTGGTGGATACCTGGCACAGGCCGCCGCCGTATTCCTTCACCAGATCGCCCCCGTTTTTGATAACAAGCGCATACTGATATCCCTCTTTTGCGCCGACTTCGCCGATCGCGTTCATAAATGAAAATTCTTCCTTAGGCTTGATGAATGTTCCGTTTAATTTTTCCGCGCCGAGCCTAATGTTGAAAATGCGGGAAGCGGGAGAGCCGGAAAAATCGGATTCCCCTTTGCCAAGGAGGGTGATAAGGCCGAGGTTTTCAATGGTTTCGGTGCGTATGTCAGGATACAGCATGGTTACCGCAAGGGTAAGAACGGGTGCTTCCTCTGCAAGCTGGAGCGTGATGTTTTCAATGCTTGCGGGAATGTCGAGCTCAACGCCGTTTTTGGAAAGCGCGAATTCTTTAGCTTTTCCATCAGCAAACGTAAGTACCGCGTTTTGAGGTTTTTGGTTAAGAGAAGGCGCAAGTTCAATAAGGATGTCTTTAAGCGTCTCTTTTTTTATGCCGAAGGAAAGAATATTGTTTTCCCAGGCAGGCATTATTAAATCTTTTATGTGTTCCTTGGTGAGGAATGGCCGCTGGGTACGCGTCGGAGAAGGCATGGCATCGTTGGTAGAGGTTGCGTAGGCAAGTATGAGCGGAGCGCGAGCAAGCAGGCGGTTCACTTGGCGCATGACGGGTTCAAGCATTGCCTCAGAAATAAGCGGAGCGTCCTGTTCTTGGGTGAGCGCGATCGTCGCGGGAACTCCGCGCGCGGCGCTTTGAAACAATGCATACTTCAACAAACTTTTATTTATCACAGCCCCGTCGCGCGCCGGCGTCATTTCAAATGTCTCGGTTCCTTCGTTAAAGACCAGCGCCGCACTGAGCGCTTCTTGTTCCGCGTCCGCGAGGTGGTCGTCGAGATAGTTGTCCAGCGTGCGGTCATTGATCGTTATCGTGAAGCTCATAGGCGTGCCAAGTACTGCGGTGCGCAGTTGCGCGATCATATTTCCGAGAGTATTTTTGCTTCTTCCTACGCGGTATGCCCTCTGGACCGTTGCATCGATGTCGAAGGTTACGCCCAGATCGCGCGGCGCAACCCTCCACGCGCGGTCGCCGAGCGTAAGCGTTGTTTTCATGTATTCAAAATACGCCGCATTCTGCGCGAGCGACTGGTGTGCTTCAGCGATGCTTTTCCCGCCGATGCCATACCCGTTTATCGTCACGCCGTAGGCGATGGACTGATAATTGCACAGCATAACCGCAACAAACAAACACAGCGGCACAAGCGCCGCCGTGAGGATCATAAGCTTTGCGATGCGGGAGAGCACGTTATTCGGTATTAATAGAGATCTTTTTTGTTTTTACTTTTTCAGATTTTGGAAGGCGTATGGTGAGGATGCCGTTTTTGAGCGTTGCTTTGATATGATCGGCTTCAACATCAGCTGGAAGGATAACTGAGCGGGAAAAAGGACCCCAATAGCATTCTTGATAATAATAATCTTCCGGCCGCACGTCTTCATCGCGCGAGCGTGCTCCCTTTACCGTGAGCATGTCATTGGTGATAGTGATATCAATGTCGTCTGAGGAAATTCCCGCGACGGTCGATTTGATCACGACATCATTTTCCGTTTGATATACATCGAGCGAAAGCTGTCCTTCGGTGGCGTCCATGAGCCATTCCTTCGATTTGCGCGCCTTGGGAGCTTCTGGAGTCGCAGAGGGAGCGTTTTTTTCCTCATCCTGCGCGGAGCGCCCCTGGTGAGTTCCCGCTATTCTTCCGAGAAAAGAATCTTTTTCCATAATAATTATGATATGCGCGCGAAGCTAAGCTTTTTTACGCGTTCAAAGAGATGGAGTACGAAAAAGTACGAAAAAACCATTAACACCATGATCGATGCGAGCGCATGACCGCCTTCTCCTGATGTTATTATAAGGAAATTAAAGAGAGTATGCAATACGGTTGCAAGCGCGACCCCGATGCTCACGAACCATATTCGCCGTGCTACGTGAATAAGCGAAAGCGCGAAGAAATATCCCAAGATCGCGGATGCGAGCGTGTGAAGGAGCGTTGAACTTATAAAACGAAAATAAGCGATACCAAGAGCATTCTCCGTGTTTTGGAAGATATAACCGATATTTTCCGCTGCCGCAAACCCAAGCGCGGCGATAACGCAGTAGATCATCGCGTCGATCGGCTCATCAAAATAGCGCGAACGAATGATCTCAAGACGGGCCGCTACGAATTTCATCCATTCTTCCACGAATGCAAGTGTGGTGAGCATAATGATGGAAAGCGCGAACAACGCGGAGTTTGCCCCCGATGCGCTTAAAAGTTGCGGGACTGTCACTTCGCAGGAGGGGCACGCGACCTTGAGGCCGAGCATCGCCTTAATAAGCATCCATTCAATACCGAACGCGATAAAAGTTGAAAAAAACCCAAACAAAAAAACTTTCACCACCATTTTTTTCGGTTCCGGATTCATATCTTTTTTAAGATAGTACCACAGCCAGATCAAACTTGGCGCTACTCCGAGCGTGGCAAGAGACGCGAAGTTTAAAAGCGTATCGTGTGTGATAATCATACTTGTGGGACCGGCCATGTTTCAATCATAAGCAGTTTTTTATCAGGCAGAGAAATGCTGGCGTATATTTCTTCGGTAATAAATGGCATAAAAGGGTGCAGGAGTTTGAGGATCTGCATAAGCGTATGCGACAAGACCTGTTTCATTTCTTCCGTTTCTTTTGTCTTTGCGCACTCGATATAGATATCGGCAAAGTCATGCCAGACGAAATCATAGAGCGTGTGGATCGCCTGCCCGAACTTATAGGCGTCAATGTCCGCGCTTAGTGATACGATAACGGCATTCAGCTTTATAAGTATTTCTTTTTCTTCAGCTCCTTGAGCGTCGGGGAGTTCGGTATGTATTGCACCGCCTGTTTTTGTCAGCACGAGCCGCGTGATGTTCCATAGTTTGTTGGCGAATTTTTTCCCCGCCAGCAGGTGTTCTTCGCTGAAATGAATATCCTGTACGCCCATGTTCTGCCACATAAGCCCGAAACGCGTCGCATCTGCCCCGTATTTTTCCACCAGCTCAAGCGGGTCAATGCCGGTGCCGAGCGACTTGGACATACGTCTGCCGTCTTTTGCAAGGACGGTCGGGTTGATGTATACGTCGCTGAAGGGAACCTTTCCCATAAATTCAAGTCCCGAGAAAATCATGCGGCTCACCCACAAGTTGATAATATCTCTTCCCGTAAAAAGCGTCTGCGTAGGGTAAAACGCTTTCAAGTCGTCTGTCTGTGCGGGCCAGCCCAGTGCGGCGAACGGCCACAGCGCGGAAGAAAACCACGTGTCCAGCACGTCATCCACCCCTTCAAGTGGGATTTTATGCCCCCACCAAATCTGGCGTGAAACGCACCAGTCTTTAGTATTGTCCAGCCACGCAAGATACGGTTTTTCAAAATTGTCCGGGTAAAATGCGATTTTTTTCGCGGGACCCTCGCGTACCACATCGCTTGCCATGCGCGCAAGCTCTTTCATTTTTACGAACCATTGCTTGGAAAGAATTTGTTCGATGACTTTATCACAGCGGTAACAATGGCTGACATTATGAGTGAACGGATCTGATTTTTCGATCAGCCCCGTGTCGTTCAGTATTTGCACGACGTTGGCGCGCGCATCGGCGATGGCAAGCCCTTCAAAAACGCTCCCTGCTTCCGCGGTCATCTTTCCTTTATCGCTGATTATTTTTATAAGAGGAAGTTTATGGCGTTCGCCGATTTCAAAATCCGCCATGCTATGCGCCGGCGTAACTTTCACCGCACCCGTGCCAAACTGCATATCAATGGTGTCATCTGCGATGACGGGAATCTCGCTCTTCTGAATGGGTAAAATAACTGTTTTGCCGACATAGCGTTTCCAGCGCGGGTCAGTGGGGTTTACAGCAACGGCCGTATCGCCCAGCATTGTTTCGGGGCGCGTAGTAGCCACTGTGATGAATATTTTCGGATCATCTTTCAGCGGATATTTGATGTAGTACAACATTCCTTTTTCTTCTTTGTATTCCAGCTCCAGGTCGGACAGGCTGGTTGCGCATCTGGCGCACCAGTTGATGACGCGCTCCCCCTGATAAATTAACCCTTTTTTATAATAATGAACGAATGCTTCTTCCACGGCTTTTTTGTAGCCCTCGTCCATCGTAAATGCCGTACGCGACCAGTCGCACGATGCGCCCAGGGTTTTTAATTGGTCTAAGATGATGCCCCCATATTTTTCTTTCCATTCCCATACTTTTTTGAGGAATACTTCTCTTCCTAGGTCGTGTCGCGACACCCCTTCTTTTTTCAGCATTTTTTCCACGACATTCTGCGTGGCAATACCGGCATGGTCGGTGCCGGGAATCCATAACGTCCGACATCCTTCCATTCGTTTTTTGCGGATGAGGATATCCTGCACGGTCGCGTTCAGTGCGTGCCCCATATGCAGAACACCCGTCACATTTGGCGGGGGAAGCGCGATGGTGAATGACTTCGCGTCTTTCTTGATCGGCAAATTGTCAGGATTAAAAAAACCGCTTTTTTCCCAGCGCGCGTAGATATCGTCTTCAAATTTTTTAGGGTCGTAGGGGGAGAGGAATTTTTCTATTTTTTCAGAGGTGGACATACGGATAGTGTAGCATTATGCCTGCTTTTTATGCCAGCGGCGCGTGCGCGGATGCATCGATGTTTTTCCAGGTGGTTGCCCGCGCGCGGGCAAAATATCCCGCCGCCGCGATCATGGCGGCGTTATCGGTGGAAAACCCGACAGCAGGCGTGATGAAATCTACGTTATTCAGGCGCGCGGTTATCGTGCGGGAAAGGTGTTCGCACAGCCGTGTATTTGCCGATACGCCGCCTGAGAGCGCAATGGTCTTTGCGCGATGTTCGCACGCGGCACGAATTGTTTTTTCGGTGATGACGTCGGTTACCGCCTGTTCAAATGATGCGCAGAAGTCTTTGCGTGCAATTTTATCCTTCATGATTTCGGGATGTTTCTGTATGCAATGGATGACGGCGGTCTTGAGACCGGAAAACGAAAAATCATAATCGCCGCTTGAAAGCATGGGACGCGGGAGCGCATAGCGATTTGTGTCGCCGCCGCGAGCGAGTTTGGCGATTGCCGGTCCGCCCGGATAACCGAGGCCGAGCATTTTTGCCACTTTATCAAACGCTTCTCCCGCGGCATCATCGCGCGTTTCGCCGAGAAGCGTGTACGATCCGATGCGTTTCATGAGGACCAGTTCCGTATGCCCTCCCGACACTACGATATTTAAAAGAGGAAAATTGATCTTTGTATTCACAAGCCAGTTTGAATATATGTGCGCGGCAATGTGATGCACGGGGATTATTTTTTTCTTGTAGGCGTAGGCGAGTCCGCGCGCGAAACTCACGCCGATAAGCAGAGCGATAACAAGCCCGGGAGTGCAGGTGACGGCGATCGCGTCAATGTCTTCCATATTTGTGCGCGCGTCCCGCAACGCTTTGAGAAAGACATGAGAAATATTTTTTGCGTGTTCTCGGGAGGCAAGCGTTGGCACCACGCCACCATAGGGCGCGTGGAGCTTTACCTGTGAGGAAATGACATTGGAGAGTACGGTAAATTGCGGCGCGGTTTTTCCTATGACATCCACTACCGCGCAGGCAGTCTCGTCGCACGATGTTTCAATGGCGAGGATACGCATGAGTGAGGGAAAATAGAAAAAATAAGCGCCACTCGCTACTTCCTTATTTCTGTGTTCTAATGTTAGTAGCGCTAACGGGAGTCGAACCCGTCTTCCCGCCTTGAAAGGGCGGTGTCCTAACCGATAGACGATAGCGCCATTAGTTGTGTATACTATAATGTTTTAAGGGGAAAATCAACCTTTTACTTATGATTCCTGAAGAATATTACTATCTTACCGTCGGGAGAGCGTCTCATCTTGCCGATAAAAAAGAGCGGCGGCGGTATCGTGTGCTTGAAATACTGCCTGGCGCACTATCGTGGGGCACGCTTGCGCTCACGCTACTCTTATCATGGCTCACGCCCGTATTTATCGCGTTTTTTGTTATCGCGTTTGATATCTACTGGCTGTTAAAAACTGTGTTTCTTTCGCTTCATTTACGGTCGGCGTTCAAGAAGATCCGCGCGAATATCGGCGTGGCGTGGTACGAGAAACTAAAAGGAGAAAAGCAGGGGTGGGAGGAATACTATCATCTCATCCTGCTTCCGATGTATAAAGAAAGCTGGGAGGTTGTCGGCGCATCGTTGCGCGCGCTTGCATCGGCACACTATCCGAAAGAGAAAATGATCGTCGTGCTCGCTCTTGAAGAACGCGCAGGAGAAGAAGCGCGCGCGGTCGCAGAGAAGGCTCATGAAGAATTCGGCACAGCATTTTTCCGATTTGTCATTACGACGCACCCGAAAGACATCGAGGGGGAGATGGCGGGCAAAGGATCCAATATTCACTTTGCGGGAAGAAAAGCAAAAGAAGATATCATCGATGCGCTTGGCATTGATCATAAAAAAGTAATCGTGTCGGCGTTTGATATTGATACCGTGATATGGCCGGAATATTTTGCGCGGCTGATGTATGTGTATCTGTCTGTGCTGAGACCGGAACGGGTGAGTTTCCAGCCCGTGCCGTTTTATATCAACAACATTTGGCACGCGCCTGCGGTCGCGCGCGTCATCGCGTTTTCGGCAACGTTTTGGCACGCGCTCCAGCAGGAGCGCCCCGAGCGCATGACGACGTTTTCTTCGCACTCCATGTCCTTGACCGCGCTTATTGATGTTGATTTTTGGCAGCCGAACATGGTGAGCGAGGACTCGCGTATCTTCTGGCAGTGTTTTTTACGCTACGACGGCGACTATGCGGTGGAGCCGATGTATTATCCGGTTTCCATGGATGCGAATGTGGCAGACACGTTCTGGCAGACGCTGGTGAATCAGTACAAACAACAACGGCGGTGGGGGTACGGCGTGGAAAATGTTCCGTATTTTCTCTTTGGTTTTTTTAAGAACAAAAAGATCGATTTTTGGAAGAAAATGAAATTCGGGTTTGTGATCATTGAAGGGTTTCATTCGTGGGCGACCAACGCCTTGATCATTTTTCTGCTCGGGTGGCTGCCGCTGTATCTCGGGGGCGAGGTGTTCAATGCCACCCAGCTTTCTTATAATCTTCCGCTCGTCACCAAATACATCATGACGCTTTCCATGATCGGCGTGGTGACGTCGGCCATGCTTTCCGTGCTTATCTTGCCGCCGCGCCCGCCCGAGTACGGCAGGTGGAAATACGCGCTTATCGTGCTTCAGTGGCCGTTGATGTTCCTTACGATCATTATATTCGGCTCACTGCCGGGGCTTGATGCGCAGACGCGCCTTATGCTTGGCAAATATATGGGATTTTGGGTGACGCCGAAGGCCAGAAAATAGAACAGTTCATATTTTTGAAATACCCTTCGAATCCCAAAGATCAATAACAAAACAAACTCCTCTTCGGGAGTTTGTTTTGTTATTGTGCCTCCGGAGGGATTCGAACCCCCAACAACAGCTTCGAAGGCTGGTGTGATATCCATTTCACTACGGAGGCGTATTACGAAGTCAAAATCCAAAGCGTCGCGCGAGAATGTCGGTCAGCGTTTCTTCTTCTTCCTTTTCGATGATCGCATTGGCAAGCAAGAGCGCGCGAAGCTCCACAGGATTTACCTGCCCAAGCGGAATGATCGTCTTAGGCGTGAACTTCGTTTTTTGTATGAGAATAAGCTCTTTGACCGGTGGTTCATAGAGTACCCAAAATGAGGTAACATCTGAATAGGGAATGCGCTTGGTGTTGACAGTGATGCCGCGTCCATCAACGGCCACAGAGAGCATATCCGGTTTTTTGGTCGCGTACAAATACATAATGAACACGAACAAGAGTATGGTCGCCGCGCCAAACATATTTTTAAGAACGAGCAAGCTGGCGAATATGCCAAGTGCTAATATCCCGCCCACCAAAAACCATTGAAGGTCCTTGTGGTGATACGCGAATTCTTCGGTTTCCCAGCTTAGCGAGCCGGGCGCAGGCGCCTGTTTTTGCGCCGCGCTTGGCGCAATTTTTCGGAGGTCAACGATGCCGGTTTTTTCTTGGGGCATATATATGCTTTTCAAGCACACCTTATTTTACATCGTACATCAAAAAACATAAAGCGCCGTACAGGCGCTTTATGTTTTTTGATGCGGTGATGGTTGGCGCAACTTTGAACTGGAGGTAAGGCTCAATTACAGTAATGTTGATAAAATTATACGAAAATTGAGGAAAATTTACAAAGAAAATCCTACTTATTTTGAGATTCCTAACTTCACGCAAAAAATTTATTGATTTACCGCCACAATTCGTTGTAATCCGCTATGTCGGATATAGTGGATTAATGATTTAATATTTCATCTATCCAGCCAAGTTTTTTCCATAAAACTATTTCGCCATAACAGGCAACTTCTTTGGCTGGCATATTAGCAAGTATCAGCTTTATATTTTTTCCGTAAACTAATTTTTGAGCCAAACCAAATCCTAGCTCGGCAAATGTTTCAGCCCCTATGTATCCATTGATTCCTTTCTTTTTATCGTTGGCAATAAAAAGGATATCTGCTTCGGTTATGTTTTTGAAAAAGTTTTTATGAACATCTGAATAAAGATTATCAAAATTATCTTGAGGTATTGTTTTCGGATAATCTAATACTGAATGGTCTTTTTTACTATCCCAATATTCAATCCATATTTTTATATTTTCTTGAAGGCTTGCACTTCCAGCTATTACTACTTTCATAAGTTTGGTTCGAATCCCTTCGGGGTACTCGCTAATTTTTGTTGATAATACTATACAAAACCACTGGCGGAGAGGGCTGGATTTGAATCCTCGAAGCTACTTAATGGCTTACCACGTTAGCAGTGTGGTGCTTTCGGCCGGGACAGTTTTAATCGTACAGAGCGGAGGGGGCGGGATTTGAACCCGCGAGAGGTTTTAAGGCCCCTGCCACGTTAGCAGTGTGGTGCTTTCGGCCGCTCAGCCACCCCTCCGCTCTAAAAAATTAAGGTTACTGCCCGTTTGAAGCAAAATTGTTTGCTTCAAACCCACTCAGCCATCTCTCCAAAAACACATAATACATATATCGTTGAGCATGAAGCGAAAAAAAATGTTTCATGTTTCAAGATGTATGCTTTATGATGCTGTGCGCCCAGTAGGGATCGAACCTACGACCGTTTGCTTAAGAGGCAACTGCTCTACCAGCTGAGCTATGGGCGCGAAACAAATTTTCAATACTTCTTCCTTCGTGCCCGCTCTTAAGCAAACCGTTTGTTTAAGAGTCCGCCAGCTGGCGGATCTACCAGCTGATCCGTCGGCTGGCGGAGCGAAAGTTTATATGATTTGAATTTTGAGAGGTGATTTTTCCCGCAGAGAGCGGTGAGGGTGAGATTCGAACTCACGGTACCGTTTCCGGCACAACAGTTTTCAAGACTGTCGCCTTCAACCACTCGGCCACCTCACCGCTCTCTGCGGGATTGCTGTTTGTGTGCCAATCGCTTCGCTCTTGGACAAACAGGGAACAAGACAGGCTCCTTCAGCCGCTCAGACACGCCTCCCTTTCAGCGAGAAAGTTGTTGTACACAACGCACAATAAAATACCATACCGGCGTTCATTTTGCAATCGCGCACGCGATTATTTTCTTTGCGCCGGCGCTTTTAAGTGCACGTGCGCACGCCTCAAATGTCGCGCCGGTGGTGGTCACGTCATCAATAAGCATGATGTATTTTCCGCGCACCGTTTTCGCATTATAACACACGAATGCGCCTTTGACATTTTCAAGCCGTTTCGCGCGTTCACGCACTTCCGTTTGCGGGGTGGTGTGTAGTGCGCGCGCGAGAATGCGCGGCGCGTAGGGGAGCGCGTAATGCGCGGCGATGTTTTTTGCGATGAGCTCCGCCTGGTTGAACCCACGTTCACGCAAGCGTTTTCTGTGCAACGGAACCGCGGTGACGAGCCAATCTTTTTGCGGCGCAAATTGCGCGAGATGAAGATGAGTTTTTAAAATGTCCGCGCAATGGTCCGCCGCGCGTTTGACGCCGTGATATTTCAGGGCGCCGATAAGAAGAGAGGCGATCTTTTGTTCTCGGTATTCCGTTGCCGCGTATATCATGGAGAGCGCGGATGTGCCCGTTGGCCGCATGGGGACTCGCTGGATAACAATGGCGCGGTGGCACGCGGCGCACAGCACGTCTCCTTCTCTGTTGCATCCTACGCAGAAGGAAGGGAAGAGAATATCGAGTATGAAGCGAACAAGCTTATTTCCCATCCGGCGCTTGTGCGGTGAGTTTGTCGAGCTTGATCGCAATGCCGTGCGCATCCGCGGTCATGCGCGCGCTGCTGCCGGAGCGCAGTATGCCGGAGACGATGTGCGCGGCAAGCGGGAATTCAACATGTTCCGCGATAGCGCGCGCGATGATCCGCGCGCCCTCGTTTTCGCCTCGCGGAAGCGATGCGATATATTTGGCGACGCTTGGGGCGAACGTGAAAGTGATATTTTTTTCTTTTTTAAGTTTCTCGGCGAGCGCAGTAAGATGCAGTGCGGCGATGGCGCTCAAAGAATCCTCGCCCAGCGGCAGGAATGTCGCGATGTGGTCGATGCGGTTGATGAGTTCGGGTCGCATGATCTCTTTGAGTGAAGCAAGTACGTTTTTTTTGATCGCATCATATTCCGCTTGAAGCGGTACTGCGCCGTCGGGCGCATTGCGCCCGAACCCCATCGCTTTTTTGTTGAATTCTTCCGTGCCGATGTTTGAGGTAAGCACAATGATGGTGTTTTTGAAATTAATATGTTCGGAGTTCGCGCTGGTAAGTGTGCCCTCATCGAGTATTTGAAGGAGAATATTGAAGATCTGCGGATGCGCCTTTTCAATTTCATCGAATAATACGAGCGAATACGGATTGCGCTTTATTTTTTCCGTGAGATACCCGCCTTCTTCGTAACCGATGTAGCCGGGCGGCGCGCCGATAAGGCGGGAGATGCTGTGCGGTTCCGAAAACTCCGACATATCAAGGCGGATGAAGTTGCCCAGCGCATGGTGGGGCGAGCGTTCTCCGAATACCGCAAACGCAAGCTCTTTTGCAGTTTGTGTTTTTCCTACGCCCGAAGGGCCGAGGAAAAGAAATGATGCGAGCGGGCGGTGCGATGAGGTAAGTCCCGCGCGAGCTCTCGTAACCACCTGCGCGATCTTTTCAATCACTTCCTTTTGTCCGACGATCTTTTTATTGAGGGTGTCGGCAATGTCGTGCGAAGGCGCTGCATCGTCAAGCGTCTCAATGCCGAGGATCTCAGAAACAGTATCTTTGATATGCGACGCTTTAAGGGTGGTGTCGGCTGGCGAAGTCCCGCGCGCGCGCAAACGGGAAGCGGCTTCGTCGATAAGATCAAGCGCCTTGTCGGGAAATCGCCGGTGCGGCTGATATTTCTGGGAGTAGCGTATCGCGGCATCAAGCGCGCCCTGAGCGATAGCAATGCCGTGATGCTGTTCGTACGATGGGCGGACGCGCTCAAGAAGTGCGAGTGTATTTTCTTCGGTCTCTTCCCGCACTAAAATAGGTTGGAATCGCCGTGCAAGCGCTACATCTTTTTCAATGGATTTGCGGTATTCCTCGGGGGTGGTGGCGGCGATGACGCGAATACCGTCGCGTGAGAGCGCGGGCTTGAGCATTTGCGCGGCATCAAGCGCGCCTGAGGCGTTTCCCGCGCCGACAATAGTGTGGATCTCGTCAATAAAAAGGATAACCTCGTTGTCGCTTGCTTCTTCGATCACGTCTTTGAGGCGCGCCTCGAATTCGCCGCGAAATATCGAGCCGGCGACCAAAAGGCCCATATCAAGCGCAAATACTTTTTTGTTTGCGAGTTCGCGCGGCACCGCGCCCTGAGCGATTCTTTGGCACAGCCCGTGAACGATCGCCGTTTTGCCGACGCCCGCTTCGCCGATAAGAAGAGGATTGTTTTTGGACTTGCGCAGGAGCGTTGCGACAATGCGGTCCATTTCTTTTTCCCGGCCGTAGAACGGATCGCGCATGCGCGCATGCGCGCGGACGGTTATGTTTTCGCAGAAGAACGAAAGCGCGGGGAATTTTTTATGCAGTAGCTGTTTTCCGCTTTTGAGTTTTGTTGTCCGCGCGATTTTATTTTTCCCCGTAGTTTCTGAATGAGGCGTCTTTTCTATGCGTTTTTTTCCGCTTTTTGCCGAGGATTTTTTCATACCTGTGCACACTATACCATAGTGTGAAAATACGCGTCTATGCGGGCCGCGTCAAGGGTAGAAAAAATCTAATTGAGATGCGCCGCGTCGCGCACTTCCACGGTGAAGTAGTACGCGTTGCCGTACTCAAGCGCACTACCCGAGTACGCATAGGTAACAGAGATCTCGTCATTGGGAAAAGGAGGGTCGTAGAGCGCAGGGTCGGTATCCACGATGATCGGACCGTCAACAGGAGTTCCGGTGCTGTCATATATATTGATAATGTATAGCTCAAGTGGGTCGCCTTCACTGTCTTTATACTTAAACGTGAGCATAGGTGTGAATGGAGCCGCGCATCGATCAAGGAAGTTTGATGTAAGAGATACGGCGACAGGGGGGGCATTGGGGAGGGTGACGAGCGCATACACCTTATACCTATATGAAGAGCCGGAGAGTCCGCACGCATCCCATGTGCCGTTAGCATCGCGGTCGCAGTTCTGACTGTTGAAGCTGATCCATCCCAGCGCATGTCCTCCCCATGCAAAGCCCATAAAGTCGCTTGGCGCAATGCTCGTGCCGTATGAGCTCCCGTTGGTTGCGGTACCGGACATCTTTATCCATCCCCAGTCGCTATTGGTATCGCACGCGGCATCGGAGCAGCTCATGGCGCGCGCCCATCCTTTTACCGTGCCGTTTTCTTCGAGGTGCGCGATATAGGTTTGATTGCCGTCATTATAGGGCTCTTGCGGCGGCGTGCCGGAAATTGTTTTTTCAAACGTGATCCATCCGATGTGCTCCGACCACGCCCAACCGGAAAGTTCGCGTGATGAGGCATCAAGATGCGCTCCGTAATTTTGCATGATTGTGCCGTCAATAGGGCATTGCGCATCGGCAGACGCATCGCCGTCACCGCGACCAACATCAACTCTGTCCATCACGCCGTCCTGGTCAATGTCGCAATTGCGGCTATTAAAACTGATCCAGCCGATGCCGTCCGAAAGAGCCCAACCATGAACATTGTAGTCAAACGGAGGCACAACCGCGGTGAGGGTATAGGAAATAGAATGTGTTTTACCGCCTCCCGTCCCGGTGAGCGTGATAGTGTATTCGCCTTCGGCCGGCTCATTGCCGGAAAGGAAGAGCGGAATAATGCATGTCTCCGTGCATGAGGTTGTGTAGGATGCCGCGACACCAGGAGATGAAGGAAAAACGGTGTTGCTGAAAGTCGTTGTTTGCGGCAGAGGGGAGTTATACGTGATAACGAGCATGCTTGAAATCGATTCTCCCTGGTATATTTCTCCCTGAGAAAAATCTTGCGGTTCCGCCGAGGCGTTGAAATTGCCGGCTTCGGGCTCGAATTTCATCGTGAAATCAAATGGTGGATATACGGTAAGCACATAGGTCGCATACCTGATTAAACCGGTGGAAGAAGTTCCGGTGACTTGTATGGAATAAGTTCCTGGCGTGGCGGCAAGGGATGCGGAAATCGCAAGCGGACCTTGCTCGCATGTTTTGCCGACAACAGTGAAAGAACAATTACCGAGCGTGGAAGGAGTGACGGTGATGTTAGGGTTAAGATTGGTGATAACGTATGAAACAGTTCCCGGAGAACCCGACTCATATTTAGTAGTGATCCTTGGCAAAGGGCTTGCCGCGCCTCCCGCGAATGCGCCTCCTGATGTGTTGTTGAGCGTCATTGAGAAATTAAATCCCGCATTCACCGTGAGGTTGAAGGTAATACTCCGCGAAATATTACTCGCAGATGTGCCGACGATCGTGATGGTTTGCATGCCGATAGGCGTATCGTTTGCGCCTCCGGCAAATACGGTGCGAAAATCCGCAGTTACATTGGGCGAGCAGGTGGGGAAGCAGGAGCTTAACGAGAAAGCGGTAGATACGCCGGATCCGGAGGTGAAGTAAGAAAATTGGACGGATTCAGATTCGGTGCCGGCGGTTTGAGTCACACGGAATGGCGTGATTATATTTCCACCCTGCGTGACGGTGCCGGACGACGCGCCTGTCCATGCCATAGAGAAATCAAACATCTCGGTGACCGTAAATGCGTATGTCGCTTCTTTGGTGAAGGTGTTTTGCGCGTCAATAACGATACTTGCCTTGATAGGGATGGCGAATGCGCCGGGTGGCGTCGTGCCGGATGTAGTAATAGTGAATGAACTTGTGCAGGTAGGGGTTGCGGCAGTAAGCGTTGGCGAGCATGGTGAGTTGGCAAAATTTACGCTCACGCCTGTCGGCAGGTTTGCGGGGCTCACACTGAAGGTCACAGGATTGGGTGCGCTTGCGACGTAGGTGAGCGCGGCAGTAATGCCGGGAGAAACATTTAAAAATCCTCCTTTCATTATGGCCTCGTTTTGCGGGGTTATGGTCGTGGAGAAATTAAACCCATTGGGAATAATATAATTCACCGTCACATTATTAAGCAAAGGGGTCGTCGTATATGGCAACACTGAGTTTAATGTCGCCTTATAGTGAACGTATTGATGACCGGCGGTAACATAGGTAAGACCTGAAATGGCAGATCCGCTACCGGAAACCGTTGACCAGTTTGAGCCCCGATCAGAACAATCAAGTTGACTGCAAGAGCGAACTTGCATGGCAATAGACCCGCCATTCAATGTCGCGTCCCAAGAAAGCGCAGTAAAATCGGAAGGCGCGCCCAAATCAATCGGCGCGGAGGTGAAGGTGCCGGAGGAATAGTAAGGCAATACCGTTTGAGCATATTGCGGCGAAGGTGTACCTCCGCCTGAACCGACGAAAGAATCATAAGGAAAGTCGTTGCCGCCGCCGCCGCCGCCGGTGGCGTTGATGGTTCCTCCCGTAATACTTCCATC
>ERZ1292633.3168-Hain-H41-02um-R1-3168-length-16282-cov-5_pt1 | contig 16282 bp, 14 predicted proteins | sample MGYA00564406_ERZ1292633 | MGnify/ENA primary metagenome ERZ1292633 (study PRJEB36523, sample SAMEA6512639) | groundwater metagenome | collected 2019-01-08 | study: AquaDiva: Metagenomics assemblies of 32 groundwater samples | reverse complement strand
CGCCTTGCCTCGTCGGCGCGCAGCGCGGCCGCGATGGAACAGCGGCGGCGACGCACGCCAGCAGCACCCGCATAGGGCAATTTCAGTGCAACCTGCAATCGCAAGGCGGTGTTCCCGATATGGCCGGTTCGAGCAACAGGCGGACGTTGCGGACCGGCGTTCAGATACAGGAAGGTTGGGCGGTCGGCAACCTCGGCGGTACCGCCACGAACGAAAACCTGAATGCGATCCACTGCACCTCGTCGTCGAACTGCTGGGGCGTGGCGGACAACGGTGTCGTGGTTTATTGGAACGGCTCCACGTGGACCCAGGACGCGTTCGTGGCGGCGGAAAATCTCAACGGCATTTCTTGCGCCGACGCCGCCAATTGCATCATCGTGGGCGATGCCGGCGCTGCTTCGCAGCGTCCTTACACCATAGAACGTGTGGGCGGCGGCGCGTGGAACGCGCAGGACAATAGTGCCCTCAACATAAATCAGCCCCTCAACGGCGTTTTCTGTTTTGCCGGCGGCACATGCTGGGCGGTGGGCGACCCGGACAACGCCGTCAACGAGCGGCCGCTGATTCTCTACTGGAACGGTGCCAACTGGACGCGTAACAATAGTAACCTCAACATCAATAGGGCCCTGAACGGTGTTACCTGTACGGCTACCAACAACTGCTGGGCGGTTGGTGATGCCGGCGTCGGCGCGACCGAGCGGCCGCTGATCCTCTACTGGGACAACCTCACCGCCACCTGGCAGCGGCGCAACAGCGGTCTCAACGTCAACCAGGACCTGAATGCCGTGCACTGCTTCGACGATAGTAGTTGCATGGCGGTCGGTAACAACGGCGTATCGTATTTCTGGAACGGGGCCAACTGGACGGCGCGCAACACCGGTACCGGCGAGAACCTGAACGGTGTGTGGTGCACGGCCGCCAACAGTTGCTTTGCCGTCGGTGATAACGGTACGTTGCTGCAATGGTCGGGTGGCGCGAACTGGGCTGCCGTGACTTCCGGCACCACCGAGAACCTCAATGCGATCCATTGCCCCAACGCGAGCGATTGTTTCGCCGTCGGCGACAACGGCACCGTGCTGCGCTGGAACGGCACGAGCTGGTCGAGCACCGTGACGCCCGCGCTGCTGCGCTGGAACGGCGTGACGTGGTCCGATGCCACGAGTCTGCTGGCCTCGGGTATCAACCGGGACCTGCGCGCCGTCACGGCGCTTTCCTACACCGACGGCTGGGTGGTCGGCGAGACCGGCGGCAACGCCGTCGCGCCGTGCCCGAACAACCGCGCGCGCATCGGTCGCTGGAACGGTTCAGGCTGGACGTGTGACGCCAGCTCGCCGAGCAACCGCAACCTCAACTCAGTGTCGGCGGTGTCGTACAACGATGCCTGGGCGGTGGGCGCGGGCGGCAGCATCGTGCGCTGGACCGGCGCGGCCTGGAGCGAGCAGAACGCGGCGCAGGCCATTACCGGTCGAGAACTGCACGCGGTGCACGCGCTCAGCGCCACGGAAGTCTGGGCGACTGGCCGGCAGGAGAACCAGGGCGGCCGGACTTGCTCTAGCCCACCGAACCCTTCGGCGGCCATCATCCTGCGCTGGAACGGCGCTTGGAGTTGCCAGAACACCGGCGCCGCGACTCGCCGCTACCGCGCGATGTTCATGTTTCCCGACGGTACAGATGCCGGCACGCAGCCCGACGACGGCTGGATCGTCGGCGATCGCGCCGGCGACAATTTTTCGATCTTCCGCTGGAACAACCCGGTCGCCAACCAGTGGAACAACCAGTCGTTTCTCGATGCCACCAACCGCGAGCGGCTGAACAGCGTGACCATGCTCGATACCGACGGCGACGGGCTCGGCGACGACGGCTGGGCGGTGGGCCGGCTTCGCAACAATAACCTGAACCTGACGATTCTGCGTTGGAACCACGCCTGCGCCGGTGGGGCGGCCACGGGTACCTGGACGGTGTGCTCCTTCGACCCCGGCGCGGCGCTACGCCAGCACCTCAATGCGGTTTCCTGTGTGCATGCCCGCGAATGCTGGGCGGTCGGCAACGGGGGTCTGATTCTGTACTGGGACGGCGCCAACTGGACGGTACATCCGCAGAGCGGGGGGTTGCCGGGGGCCATAACGACAGCAAATCTTAATGGAGTCGATCTTATCGGCGCGCGCGGGCAGCCTTCGGTCGCATGGCGCGAGAATTTCCCCTGACACCGTAAAATGCCTTGAAACTCCTTTGTTTTTTGTAATTTCACGCCGAGTCTTCTGCGGCAAATCGCATTGACAACAGCAGGTTATTGGCCGATTCTTAACTTAAACCTTAGAAAACACAGCAGCTTAGCGGAATATTGGGGTGTTTTGGCCGTGTTTTTGCATAGGAAAGGGAGTCTTTCGGAATAAGGAGAATTCCCCTGTTACCGTTTCTGAAAAAAAGGATGCTGCCCGGTCTCACCGGCGTGGGGCTGTTGTCGGACGGGGTCTGCGTGGTGCGCGTCGAGCGCACGACCGGTCGCGCGCCGTCCGTCACGCTGGTTGATTTCCGCCCCTGGGGCGACCAGGGGCAGGAGAAAGTGCTCGCGCGCGTGGCGGCCGATCACGATCTGACGCGTTCGCGCTGCACCACCATTCTCGATGCGAACGAATACACGCTGCTCCTGACCGAGGCGCCGGACGTGCCGCCCGACGAGCTGCGCGCCGCGATCCGCTGGCGCATCAAGGACCTGATCGATTTTCACATCAACGATGCGACGCTCGACGTCTTCGACCTTCCGGGCGAGAAAGCCGCGGGCCGGGCACGCTCGATGTACGCCGTGGCCGCGCGCAGTGCCGCCATCCAAAGGCGCGTGGACATGATGACCACCGCCGGCATCAATCTGGATGTCATCGATATTCCGGAGATGGCGCAGCGCAACCTTGCCTCGCTGCTGCCGGAAGACGCAAAAGGCATCGTCCTTCTATCATTCACGCCGAACGGCGGACTGATCACCATCACCAAACAGTCGGAAATCTATCTGAGTCGCAGCATCGACATCGGGCTCGATATGCTGACGCAGTCGCAGGACACCGCCGGACTCTTTGATCGCATCGCGCTCGAAGTGCAGCGCTCGCTCGATTATTACGACAGCCATTTCCGCCAGGCCCCGATCAACACGTTGGCGTTGGCACCGATGCCCAGGGAAATCCCGGGGCTCGTGGATTATCTGAAGGCCAACCTCAATGCCACCGTGTTGACCATGGACTTGACGCAGCTGATGGAGTGCGATGCCCAGCTGCCGCCCGCACTGCAGTCGGTTTGCCTCAGCGCGCTGGGCGCGGCATTGCGGCAAGAGGAGCGCGCGCTGTGAGCCAGCAGGTCAACCTTTACCAGCCGATCTTCCGCAAGGAGGAAAAGAAATTCTCAACGGTAGCCATGCTTCAGGCGATGGGGCTGGTGGTGGTCGGCGTGGCGGCGATTTACGCCTACACCTGGTGGCATGTCGGCGCGTTGAAGAGCGAACTGAAACGAGCCGAACAGCAGCACGTGGCGGCCACCAAGCGCCTTGCCGATGCGACCGAAAAATTCGGCCAGCGTCCGGGACGTACCTCGCTCGACGGCGAAATCGCACGCATGGAAAGCGAGATCGTCGCCAAACAGCGCATCCAGGAAATCCTGCAACGCGGTATTTTCAGCAACACCCACGGGTTTTCGGATTACTTCGTTTCCTTTGCGCGCCAGCACACCCCCGGCGTATGGCTGACGGGCTTTGACATCACCGGCGCGGCGGAACAGATGACGCTCGCCGGACGCAGCACCAATCCGGAACTGGTGCCACGTTACATGCAAAAGCTCTCGGCCGAGAAAACCCTTTCCGGAATTGAATTCCGCGTTTTCCAGATGAACCGGCCGGCCGCCGACGCCAAGGAACCGGACGCGCGCTACGTCGAGTTTCAGGTCAAGACTTCAGGTAATCCGGGATAGCCATGCAACTCGAAGACTTGAAAACCCAGTTTAAAGGGTTCACCGACCGGATCGACGCGATGTCGCTGCGTGAACGCGGCCTGATTTTCGTCACGCTCCTGGTGGCGCTGTACTTCGTCGCCGTGAATATGCTGTTTGGTCCGGTCAATACCGAAAAGGACCGGCTGCAGAAACAGGTCAACCAGTTGCACGAAGAGACCCGGTTGCTGGAACTGCAGGTGCAGGGCATGGTTTCCGGCGGAGACAATAACCCCGAGGCGGCCAAACACAAGAAAATCGCCGCGCTGCAGGAAAACCTGAAAACGATGGAGGTGGCCCTAAGCCGGGTGACGGCCGGGTTGGTTCCGCCCAAAGAGATGACCAAACTCGTCGAGCAGATGCTGCTGAAAAACCGCGGTCTGGAGGTGATCAAGGTGGAAAGCCTCGCGTCCACGCCGTTGCTGGAAGGGGCCGCGGAAGGCGGGCCTGAAGGGTCGATGGTTTACAAGCACGGGATGCGTATCGAACTCAAAGGAAATTATCTGGATATCCTGCGCTATTTGCGTTCCCTGGAAGGACTCGAATGGAAAGTTTTCTGGGGACAGGTGACGTTGCAGACTGAAAAACACCCGGTTTCAAAGATCAGTCTGCTGATCTACACCCTTAGCACGCATCAGGGTTGGATCGGTTTATGAAGCCCTGCCTCGTTCGTCATGTCATGGGGCGGCCTGTAATTGGCATGAAACTTGATATAACTACTGGTAGGAAATCCGGTCCTTGGCTCCTTGCCTGTCGGGCAGCGGTAATAGTGGCCGGCATGATGGGGTTTGTTGCCGGAAGTCAGGCGAACGATTCGCTGGCCGGGCTCGTGGATCCGACGCAACCGGCGTACAGCGGCACATCGGGCGGAACCGCGGCAAGTAAACCGGCGGGTCCGTTGCTCCAGTCGACCTTCATCTCGACGAGCCAGCGCCGCGCCGTGATCAGCGGCAAATCCTATAAGGTAGGCGACAAGTTTGGTGGTGCTGTGATTACGGAAATTCAACCGTATGAGGTAGTGATGAAACGGGCGGGTAAAGAATCGCACTTGCGTTTATTGCCGAAACTGGCGAAGGAAACCTTCATCGTGAAGGTTCCGGCGAACAGCCAAGAGAAATGGCACAGGGATGTGCCGTCCATGGACCGAAGGACGGAAGGCGGGCAAAAATGAGAAGGACAGAAAATATCGAATTGATGATCCGGCGCTCGCTGGTTGCGGCGCTGGCCATGCTCTTGGTGGGGTGTCAGAGCGTATCTCCTGGCTGGCGGGATGACGTGAGCGCCAGCGTGGACGACAGCCTGTCGCAGGCGCGCAGCGGCAAGGACGGCAAGACGGTTCCCGCGGACGTGAGCCGCGCGTTGCTGCCGCCGATAGAAATCGCTCTCCCGCAGGGAGGCGTAGTCCCGCTCGAACCGCGCTTCGATCTCACCGTGCACAACGCGCCGGCACGCCAGGTGTTCATGGGGCTGGTCGAAGGCACGCCGTACAGCATGATCCTGCCCCAGGACGTGCATGGCACGATCTCGCTGAACCTGAAGGAAGTCACGGTCCCCGAGGCGCTCGGCGCCATCCGCGACGTCTACGGCTATGAGTACCGCCGCGAGGGCAACCGCTTTTTCATTCTCGGGAATGACATGCAGACACGGATGTTCCCCGTGAACTATCTCAATCTTTCGCGCAAGGGACTTTCCGACACCCGGGTGTCCGCGAGCGGGTTGAACACCGCTGGTGGTTCGACGGGTGGCACGGGCACGTCATCCTCCTCGACGTCGTCAGGCAGCGGCGTGCAAATTCAGACCCAGACCCAGACTGATGTCTGGAAAGACCTGACCACGGCGCTGGTGGCTATTGTCGGCGCCGAGGGCGGCAGGAAGGTGATCGTCAATCCGCAGGCCGGCATTGTCGTAGTGCGTGCCATGCCGGACGAGTTGCGTCTGGTGCAGGATTACCTGGGTGTCACCCAGACGAGCATGAACCGCCAGGTGATTCTCGAAGCCAAGATCGTGGAAGTCCAGCTCAAGGATGGTTTCCAGAGCGGCATCAACTGGGCGGGCATTGCCAGCGCCAATGGCCGTAGCTATACCCTCGGCCAGGTGGGTGGTGGTAAGAGCGTCAGCAGTGGACTGACCGAAATCAGCGGCAACACCGGCAATCTCAATCCGACGACGGGCGTATTCAGCGCTATTTCCGGCACCAACAGCTCGGCCTTCGGCGGCGTGTTTACGCTGGCGGTCAAGTCGAACAATTTTGCGGCGTTTTTTGAATTGCTCAAGACCCAGGGCGATCTGAACGTGCTCTCCAGCCCGCGTGTCTCCACCATGAATAACCAGAAAGCGGTGATCAAGGTCGGCACCGATTCCTATTTCGTGATCAAGCAGGACTCGACGGCCAGCACCGTGTCAGGCGGCTCGCCGACGATATCGACGGATTTGTCGCCGTTCTTCTCCGGCATTGCCTTGGATGTGACGCCGCAAATCGACGATGCCGGCAACATCAATCTGCATATCCATCCTTCGGTGAGCGAAGTATCGGAGAAGCTGATTACCGTGGCGTCGAACCAGACTATTTCGACGGCGCTCAGCTCGGTGCAGGAATCGGATAACATTGTGCGCGCCACGAGCGGCCAGATTATCGTGATCGGCGGACTGATGAAGGAGGCGAGTACCGACGACAATGTCTCCGTGCCGCTGCTGGGGGATATCCCGCTGCTCGGCAACCTGTTCAAGCACAAGAAAGTGACGCGCATCAAGCGCGAACTGGTGATACTGCTCAAACCGACCATTATCAATAACGGTCAGGACTGGAGCGACGCGACCGGCGAGTCGCAGGAGCGCATCAGGAAAATTCGTGTAGGATCTTAAGGAAGACAACTTTAAGGAACCTCTGATTAATTCAAAAATGTAGGGTGCGCCCTGCGCACCGATCGACAAAATGGTGCGTGGGACGCACCCTACATTGAATTATTCAGGGCTTCCTTAGCTTAGGTGGGTAGAGAAAATGTACGGAACGCATTTCGGGCTGCAGGAACTGCCGTTTACCATTACACCGGACACGAGCTTTTTCTTCGCTCATTCTTCGCATCAGGACGCGCTGAACACGCTGCTGGTCGCGGCGCGCAGCGGCGAGGGCTTCATGAAGGTGATCGGCGAGGTCGGCACGGGCAAAACGCTGCTGTGCCGCAAGTTCATGGGCACGCTCGAACACCATGAGTTCGTTACCGCCTATATTCCCAATCCCTATCTCCAGCCGATGACTCTGCTGTTCGCCTGTGCCGATGAACTCGGCATCAAATACCCGCAGCACATCAACCAGCATCAGTTGCTCAAGCTGCTCAACCGCTATCTCATCGATACCTATGCCGAAGGCAAGCGCGTGCTGCTGTGTCTGGACGAAGCGCAGGCCATTCCGCTCGAGACGCTGGAGAGCCTGCGGCTGCTGAGCAACCTGGAAACGGAGCGGCGCAAGCTGCTGCAGGTGGTGCTCTTCGGCCAGCCGGAACTCAATACGCGCCTCGACAATCCCTCGATTCGCCAGCTCAAGCAGCGCGTGAGTTTTTCCTGCCAGCTGTCGCCGCTGAACCTGAGCGAGGTCGAGTTCTATATTTCACACCGGCTGGCGGTGGCGGGTTACCGCGGACCGCGGCTGTTTCCGCACAAGGTGGTCAAGCAGATCTACCGCGCCAGTGAAGGCATACCGCGGCTGGTCAATATCCTTGCGCACAAATCGCTCATGGCGGCTTTCGGCGAGGGCGCGCGGGTACTGGCCGAGCGGCACGTGCGCATGGCGGTGACAGACACCGAATCCACGCAAGGCGTGCGGACGGTGAAGGCGAAAATACTCAAATACCTGACGGCGTTGGTACCGGCGGCGGTTATCGGCCTCATTTCTCTCTTCAACCTCGCGCTCTCCGGCGCGTCACTGATCGCGGGCGGTAACGTGTGAGCCTGATCAACAAGATGCTCCAGGACCTGGAGTCGCGCAAGAATGCCCCGGCCGACGCCGCGAGCAAGAAATCCGTTTACGAGGATCTCAAGCCCGTCAAGGCGTCGGGCTTCCGTGCGCCATCGAACAAGCGGCTGAGCGTCATTTTCCTGGCGCTCGCGGTTGTCGGTGGCGGCGCCTATGCCTGGATGCAATGGGGCGAGCAACTACTTTCGGACGGGACGGCAGTTAAGACCCGCCCGGTCGCGGCGCATAAGGCGTCGCCCAAACCGGCACCGGCACCGGCTACACCACCGGTCGCCGTGGTTGCCACTACACCTGTTCCGGCGGTGAAAGCAGGTCCAGCCCAGCCTGCGATCCCGGCGGCGGAGAAACCCAAGGAGATGCCGGCGACAAATGCACAGACAGTGAACACGGTGCAAACTCCCCATGCCGAACCGGCGGTAAATGCTGTCTCCGTGCCGGCGCCGGTCGCACCGAAAAATATTTCCATTCCTGCCTCCACGGCCGTGCCAGCCGCGCAGGGCGGTTACTGGACGGTAGCGAAAGGCGAAACGCTGTACAGCATTTCCGCCAAGACGGGCATCGATCTCTGGGACCTGTCCAAATGGAATCAGCTTGGACGCAAGCACGTAATCTATCCAGGGCAGCGCTTGCGTCTGACGCCGCCGGATTCAGCGGTGGCGAAGCCCGGTACGCCGCCATCGGATCGGGATAATGAAAAGAAAAAAGAAACGAAGAAAGCAAAAACTGCCGTTGCGTCCGTGAAAAAGCCGACCGCGAAGGGCGGTGCGCCGAAAGCCGCTCCGGTGTCGTCACCGGGCCCAGCGGAACGTTCCGCGGATAGCGGTGTCATGGATAAAAAGCTCAAGCCGCACAGTCCGGATGAGCAGGCCGAGAGCGAATACCGCCAGGCAGTGAGCCTGTTGCAAAAAGGGCGCGCGGCCGACGCCGAAAAGCACCTCAAGGCCGCGCTCAAATTCAGCGCGGAACACCCTCAATCGCGTGAATTGCTCGCCGGCCTGGCGTTGCAGAATGGCCGCTGGAACGAGGCGCAGCAGACTCTGGAGCAGGGTATAGAGAAGGTGCCGGCTCATTATTCCTTCGCACTGCTGCTGGCGCGGATTCAGATCGAACATGGCGCGGACCAGAAGGCGCTCGCCGTCATGGAGGGCAGCCGTCAGGCTGGCGCGGGCAGCGCCGATTACATGGCGTTCCTCGCGGAACTCTACCGGCGCGCCGGCAATCATGCCGAGGCGATCAAGACCTATACCGAGGCGATCAAACTCAATCCGCGGGAAGGCCGGTCATGGATCGGCATGGGCATCTCTCTCGAGGCCGCGAAAGACTGGAAAACCGCCGGCGACGCTTACCAGCGCGCCATTGAAACCGGCTCGCTGGACGACAACTTGTTGAAATACGCCCGCCTGCGGATGGACGCCGTCAAGAAAAAATAACTTGAACCGCCAAGGACGCCAAGAAAGAAAGTATCAGACAGGATTCACAGGATTTTATTTCTAAAAATCTTTAATCCTGTTAATCATGTCCATTTTATTTTGTTAAGGACTCTTGGCTACTTTCAGGCCCGCGCCACGACCCACACCCTCACCTCCACGGCTCCGCTTCGGAGCAGGCTGTCCGCGAGCGCATCGGCCGTGTGTCCGCTCGTCATGACGTCATCCACAATAGCCACGCGCTGACCCGCAAACGCCGCGCCCGCCGTGAACGCGCCACGGACATTCTTGCGCCGTTGCTCGCGGGGCAATTCCGTCTGCGGCATCGTCGGGCGGATGCGCTGCGCATCTTTCCAGTTGATCGGCAGTTCCATGGATTGTGCCACGAAGCGGGCGATCTCGAGCGACTGGTTGTAGCCGCGTTCGCGCAAGCGCAATGAATGCAGCGGTACCGGCACGACCACGTCCGGAAGCGGATCGTTGAGGGACTGAAGGTGTTTCGCGAGATATGCTCCCAGTAGCCGCGAGAGTTCGAGACGGTCGTGGTATTTCAAATGCTGGATCAGTTTGTCCACCGGCGAGGCATAGCGAAATGCCGCGCGTGCGGAGACGTAAGCCGGTGGATGTGTCTGACATTCGCCGCACGGCACCCCTTCGATTTCCATGGCAGTGCCATGCGCGGCGCAGCGCGGGCAAGACCACTCCGCGCGCGGTAGCGAGCGTTCACACGCCGGGCAAATATCTTTCCCCGCCGGTGCGCGGGCCGCGCACAGCAGACAGTTTCCCGGCCAAAGCCAGCGATGCGCATTTTTAAGGCTGATGTTAACTATCATGATTGCATATTGTTGACTGATGCCCGGGACAGGCTAAACTGCCGCATATTAATACGGCAAGACGAACGAGCGAAGCGAGCAGGGCTACTTTATTGACTTATCCGGTCCCGCGTCTGAATCCCATGCCTATCCGCACCGCTCCGCGCCATTTTTCATGAAAACACTGGAACAGGAACTGGCGCAACGTCGTGCCGCGCATCTCTATCGCGAGCGTCTCGTGCTGGATTCACCGCAGGGGACTGAAGTGCGCGTCGGCGAAGAGTCGTTGCTGTCGTTCTGCAGCAACGACTATCTGGGGCTGGCGAATCATCCGGAAGTAGTCGCCGCCTTACGCGCCGGTGCCGAACGTTATGGTGTCGGTGCCGGGGCGTCGCATCTCGTCAGCGGCCACAGCCGCGCCCATCATGCGCTCGAGGAAGAACTGGCGGATTTCGTCGGCGCTGAGCGCGCGCTGTTGTTCTCGACCGGCTACATGGCGAATCTCGGCGTGGTGAGTGCGCTCACCGGCCGCCACGACGTTATTTTCGAGGACCGGGCCAACCATGCCTCGTTGATCGACGCCGCGCGTCTGACCCGCGCGAAGGTCAACCGTTATCCGCATGCCGACGCAGAACGGCTGGCGGAGATGCTGGCCAGGAACCAGCGGCCCGGGCTCATCACGACCGATGCCGTCTTCAGCATGGACGGCGACATGGCGCCATTGGCCGACCTTTTTCGACTCGCCTCCCGGCATGGCGCGCGGCTGCTCGCCGACGACGCGCATGGTTTTGGCGTGCTGGGGAAAAATGGCCGCGGATCGTTCGAACATCTGGAGATACCGCTGGCGCCCCCGGCGATACTCATGGCTACATTGGGCAAGGCGCTCGGCGTCTTCGGCGCCTTCGTGGCGGGCGAGGCGGCGCTGATCGAGACCCTGATCCAGCGGGCGCGTACTTATATATATACCACGGCGCTGCCGCCCGCCGTGGCCGAGGCCACGCGTGCCAGTCTCCGAATAGTGCGCGCGGAGGGCTGGCGGCGTGAGCACTTGCGTGCGCTGGTGGCGAAATTCCGCGCCGGTGCGCAACACCTCGGTTTTGTTCTGGCGGACTCAGCGACACCCATTCAGCCGCTCATTCTCGGCGACGCGAAAAAGGCGCTGGATACCAGCCGCCGGCTGCGCGAACTCGGCATCCTGATCCCCGCGATCCGCCCACCCACGGTGCCGGAAGGCTCGGCGCGCCTGCGCATCACGTTTTCCGCCGCGCACACGGCGACACAGGTGGACCGGCTTCTGGAAGCGCTGGCAGCGGTGGTATCCGGATGACTCTATATTATGAGCAGCACGGCCAGGGACCCGATGTGGTGCTGGTCCATGGGTGGGCGCAACACGGCGGGATATGGACGGAGGTGGCGCGCGCGCTTTCGGCCGATTTTCGTGTGACGGTTCCAGATCTTCCCGGCCACGGGCGTTCGCGTGATCTCCTGCCGAATGCGTTTACCGCCGAAACGCTGGCCGAGGAAGTGCAGCGCGTGCTTCCCGGTCCGGCCATCTGGGTCGGCTGGTCGTTGGGGGGCTTCGTGGCGCTTGCCGCCGCGCAACGTTACCCACGATCGGTGGCGAAGCTGGTATTGATCGGCGCCACGCCGAAGTACGTCCAGTCGGCCGACTGGCCGCACGCCATGTCACTCACGGTGCTGGAACAATTTGCGCTCAATCTCGAGCAAGACTACGCCGCCACCCTCGATCGGTTCCTGAGCCTGCAACTGGCCGCCGGCGAAGACCGCGCGGTACTGCGGCGCCTGCGTGACGAAATGTTCCGCCACGGTGAACCGCCCGCCGCGGCGCTGCACCAGGGGCTGCAACTGCTCAAACAGGAGGATCGCCGCGCCGCCCTTCCCGGCATCGCGGCGCCAGTGCTGGTGGTGCATGGCGAACGCGACCGCATCGTGCCGGTCGGCGCGGCGCGGTTTCTGGCCGCGCAGTTGCCCCGGGCGCAGCTGCAACTGGTGCCCGGCGCCGGGCACGCGCCGTTTCTGTCGCACACTTCGCATTTCCTGCAAAAGCTGAAGGCTTTCATTCAATACGGCAAGACGAGCGAACGTAGTGAGCAGGGCTACATTAATGGCTGAAGGATTGGCGCTCGACAAACGGCGCATGCGCGAGTCCTTCGAGCATGCCACGGATACCTACGATGCGGTCGCGGTGCTGCAACGCGAAATCGCCGATCGCCTGCTCGCGCGGCTGGAGGTGGTGCGGCTCCAGCCGAAGGTCATTCTCGACATCGGTTGCGGCACGGGCTATGACGCCAGGAAACTTATGAAACGCTATCCCCGCGCGCGCGTGCTGGGCCTGGATATCGTCGAGGCGATGGCGAACCGGGCGCGACGCAATGCCGGCCTGTGGCGCCGGCTGACCGGACGCGGCGGCTTCGTCTGCGGGGACGCCGAGCGTTTGCCGCTGGCGCCGGCGTCTGTTGACATGATCGTTTCCAATCTCGCGCTGCAATGGTGCGATCCGCGCACGGTGTTTGCCGAGGCCCGGCGTGTATTGCGCCCCGGCGGGCTGCTCATGTTCACCACCTTCGGGCCGGATACCTTGCGCGAGTTGCGCGACGCGTGGCGCGCGGCGGACGATGCGCCGCACGTGCATGCCTTCATCGACATGCACGACATCGGCGACATGCTGATACACGCCGGGTTTGCCGACCCGGTCATGGACATGGAGCCGTTCACGCTGACCTACGCCAGCGTGTTGGAAGTAATGCGTGACATCAAGCAACTCGGCGCCCATAACGTGGCGCTGAACCGGACACGCGGACTGACCGGCAAGGCGCGGTTTGCGCGTTTCCGCGCGGCCTACGAGTCGCTCGCGCAGAATGGGAAAATTCCGGCGACCTATGAAGCGGTGTATGGCCATGCCTGGGTACCGGAGACCGAGGCGGCTCATTCGCGCGATGGGTTCGCCACGGTTCCCGTTGGCCGCATCGGACGGAGACCACGATGAGCGGCGGCTGGTTCATCACCGGGACGGACACCGGCGTGGGCAAGACCCGGATTGCCTGCCTGCTGCTCGAAGCGCTGGCGCGCGAAGGGCGGCGCGCCGTCGGCATGAAGCCCGTCGCCAGCGGCTGCCGGGAAACGGCCGCGGGTCTGCGCAGCGAGGATGCGGAAAGCTTGCTCGCCGCGAGTGGAGGTTCCGCTGATTACGCCGAGATCAATCCCTACGCATTCGTCCCGGCGATGGCGCCGCATCTTGCGGCGCGCGAAACCGGCATCGAAATCCGGCTGGAAAAAATTCTCGATAATTTCCAGCACCTGCGACAGAAGGCTCCGTGGCTCGTGGTCGAGGGTGTCGGGGGATGGGAGGTGCCGCTGGGCGAACATCTGACGATGGCGGAGGTCGCGCGCGCCATGCGCCTGCCGGTGATCCTCGTTGTCGGTCTGCGCCTGGGTTGCCTCAATCACGCCTTGCTGACGGCAGCGGCGATCCAGCGTGAAGGCGTGCCGCTCGCCGGCTGGATCGCTAACCAGATCGATCCTGCCATGACGCACGTGGACCAGAATATCGCCACCTTGAATGAAAGAATCGCCGCGCCGCTGCTGGCGCGATTCCCTTATCGGTCGTTGAGCCATCACGGCGCGTCTGCGCCGGTTTTTCCACGCGAAACGATAATGCATCTCACTTCCAATTCTTATCTCAAGACGAACGAGCGAAGCGAGTAGGGCTACCTTTACGATTGACTGAACCGACTGGATGGTGGCGCGGCTTGCGCCGCTTTTATTCCGTGAAAAACACGCGTTTTTCCCTTGAATCATGTGTTGCGGCGATTTGACGCATGTGCTAATTTGCGCGCGCCAAAATGGCTTGATCCAGATCAATGATCTGGGTCAAACGGTGAAATCCGGATTGTTACGGCAGGCGTGAGTGAGGATGGACCGCGCGATACGCCTGAAAAAGACACCGGCGAAGGCCTGAGTCTTCTCAATACGGCAAGACGAGCGAGCGACGCGAGCAGGGCTACTGGCCCGCCCGAAACGTTCACTTTCCCGACGAGGAAAGAGGGTGTTGTTCGCGGGAATGACTAATCAGAGCTTCCTTAGTGATACGGCTGCACACCGAGGTCTTGCGCCACACGGTCGATCGACCAGGGCACGAATAGCGCGGGCACAGGCCGATTACTGAATAGATTTTGATATTTACGATACGGGAGATAGGCATGTTCAGAAAACTAAGAGAGTTCCCAGCCATCGTATCCCGCCTGATTCTGGGCGTGGGTCTGTGGATGGCGGCCCCGGTGGTTTTTGCGGAGTACGGGCTCAATTTCCAGAAACCCGTCACCTCCGTCGCTCACAAGATTCTCGAACTGCATAATATGATTCTGCTGATCTGCGTGATCATATTCGTAATTGTCTTCGGCGTGATGTTTTACTCGATCTTCGCGCACCGCAAGAGCCGTGGTTACAAGCCCGCCAAGTTCCATGACAATGCCACCCTCGAAGTTGTCTGGACCGTTATCCCGTTTCTGATTCTGGTGAGCATGGCCATCCCGTCCACCGCGACGCTGCTCGAAATGAGCGACACCAGCAAGTCCGATCTGACCGTCAAGATCACCGCTTATCAGTGGAAGTGGAAATACGACTATCCCGACCAGGACGTGAGTTTCTTCAGCACGCTCTCCACCCCGCGCGAGCAAATTGGTTCCCCGCGCTTTTCTGCCAATGGTTTCAAGACCGGCGCTGATAAGAACAAGGAATACTTGCTGGAAGTGGACAACCCGATCGTGGTGCCGGTGGGCAAGAAGGTGCGCTTTCTCGTCACCGCCAACGATGTCATTCACTCCTGGTGGGTGCCGCAACTGGGCGTGAAGACGGACGCCATTCCCGGTTTCATCAATGAATTCTGGACCCGTGCCGACGAGACCGGGACCTTCCGTGGCCAGTGCGCGGAACTGTGCGGCAAGGACCACGGTTTCATGCCCATCGTCGTCAGCGCCGTGAGTCCGGAAGACTTCACCAAGTGGGTCGCCATGCAGAAGGACAAGGTCGCGGCGGAATCCGCGAGCGGCGCCAAGACCTGGAGCAAGGATGAGCTGATGGAGAAGGGCAAGAAGGCCTATGCCAGCACCTGCGCCGCCTGCCATGGCGCCGAAGGCAAGGGTATTCCGGGCGTGTTCCCGGCGATCGAGGGCAGCAAGCTCGCCGCCGGTCCGGTGGAGGAACACATCAAGGCGGTGCTGCACGGCCGGGCCACCGGCAAGTTCAGCGCGCAAATGCCGGCTTTCGCGGCGCAGCTGAGCGACGCGGACGTAGCGGCGGTCGTCACCTTCGAACGCAACGCCCTCGGCAACAAAGCCGGCGACGTCGTGCAACCGTCCCAGGCCAAAGCCCTGCGCAAGTAACGAATCGGATTCCGAGAGGAGATATCTAACATGTCAGCTGATCATCACGCAGAACACCCCACCGGCATTTCCCGCTGGCTGTTCACCACCAACCACAAGGACATCGGTACCCTGTACCTGGTGTTCGCCTTCATCATGGCGATCGTCGGCGGCCTCATGTCGCTGGTGATCCGCGCCGAGCTTTGGCAGCCGGGCCTGCAACTGGTGGATCCGCACTTTTTCAACCAGATGACCACCGTGCACGCGCTGGTCATGGTCTTCGGCTTCGCCATGCCGGCGTTCGTGGGACTGGCCAACTGGATGGTCCCGATGATGATCGGCGCGCCCGACATGGCGCTGCCGCGCCTGAACAACTGGTCGTTCTGGATCATGCCGTTCGCGTTCACGGTGTTGTTGCTGCCGCTGGCGCTGAAGGTGTTCTTCGGCATCGGCGCCGGCGGTCCGGCCGGCGGCTGGACGCTGTATCCGCCGCTGTCGCTGCAGGGCGGCGACTCGGTGGCGTTCACCATTTTCGCGGTGCACATGATGGGCATCAGCTCGATCATGGGCTCGATCAACATCATCGTCACCATCCTGAACATGCGCGCGCCGGGCATGGACCTGCTGAAGATGCCGGTGTTCGTCTGGGCCTGGCTGATCACCGCCTTCCTGCTGATCGCGGTGATGCCGGTGCTGGCCGGCGCGGTGACGATGCTGCTCACC
>ERZ1292633.1937-Hain-H41-02um-R1-1937-length-21647-cov-7_pt2 | contig 16293 bp, 13 predicted proteins | sample MGYA00564406_ERZ1292633 | MGnify/ENA primary metagenome ERZ1292633 (study PRJEB36523, sample SAMEA6512639) | groundwater metagenome | collected 2019-01-08 | study: AquaDiva: Metagenomics assemblies of 32 groundwater samples | reverse complement strand
CGGTCCGACGTCATGTCGGACAGGCCGCGGGTTCAAATCCCGTTTCCCGCTCCAAGAAGCTGATTGAATAATCCAAAATTGAGCGGTCCGACGTCATGTCGGACAGGCCGCGGGTTCAAATCCCGTTTCCCGCTCCAAATGACATAAATTAGAAGTTAAGGAGGAGTGATGGACGTACTCATCGGACTAATTACCTACCTTTGGTGGGTTGTATTATTGTTTCTCGCGGCGGGCATAAAGGTCATTAACCAATATGAGCGCGGGGTTGTTTTAACGCTAGGGCGCTATTCATCAACGAAGGAGCCGGGACTCAAGTTTGTCTGGCCAATCTTTCAGCGAATCATTCGCGTCGATATTCGCATTGCGACTTCTGATATTCCTTCCCAAGAAGTTATTACGCGGGATAATGTGCCAGTTGGGATTAATGCAGTGGTTTATTTTCAAGTTGAACAAGCGGCTGATGCCGTCCTCAAAATTCAGGATTATATCTTTGCCATCACCCAATATGCCCAAACCGCCCTGCGCGACGTGATTGGAGGCGTGCAGCTCGACGATCTCCTGACCGAACGGATTAAAATTGCCGAGGAGATTAAAAAAATTGTTGATGAAGAGACCGTGGCCTGGGGCGTGAATGTGACCGCCATCAAGATTCAAGATATTGAATTGCCGGCCGATATGAAACGAGTGATGGCCAAGCAGGCGGAAGCCGAACGCGAGAAACGGGCGGTAATTATTCGCGCCGAAGGCGAAATGGCTGCCGGCGCCGACCTTGCCAAAGCCGCCCAAATGCTGTCCGCCGCCCCCGGCGCCCTGTCGCTACGCACCCTCGAGACCATCGAAAAACTTAACCCCGATCCATCCAAAATGATTATTTTCGCCTTGCCAACGGAGATCCTCGAAGGTTTTAAGGCGCTTACCGGACGAAAATAATCCGTCCAAATTCAGAATTCAGAATTTCGAATGACGAATTAAACATCGATTGCTTAATAACCAGAAGTCATAACTTCATTGAGAACTCGTCATTCAGAATTCGAATTTTCTATTTGACCTCTTTCAAAAAGGTCTCGGCCAGAGTGGCCGTATCCGTCGAGGCTTGATAGAACGACTGCCAAACGATGACAACGTCGGCCCCGTTAAAAATCGCTCGTTGGGCCTCACGGGCGCTATCACCGCCGGCAATCGCGATTAGCAAATTATAGGTGCCCTTAAGGCGTTGAATGGCCGCGTAGGGAATTGGTTTTTCTTTATTAAAAGCCGTTTCGTCGACGCCCCGATGTAAAATTACGACATCGGGCCGTTTTTTGAGTTGTGCTAGCACTTCAATCGGAAATTCGATATTCATCATATCGAGCAGGCTATCCACCCCCCGCTCGGCGCAGCGGGCAACAAACTGATTGAGTGTTTCGATGGGGGCAGCGCCAAGCGCCACCACACCAGAGGCGCCAGCGTCAGTGGCCAGATCAACTTCGGTCGCACCCCGATCCATGGTCTTTAGATCAGCGACTACATAGACGGGACGCCCGAAATGAGCCGAGCCCCAATTACTAATCGCGCGCACGGCCTGCATGCCCTCACTTTTAATTAGCGGCGTGCCCGCTTCAAGAATAATCCGGTCAGAAATCGGCAGTGTGCTAATGATACGGGCGGCATCAGCCAACGTCCGATTGAGGGCCACCTGCAGATAATGGGTGCGGCGATTTAAGCGGAGGCGGCTATTTTTATGAAGTGGCTTAACCAAACGGACAGTTTGATTTTGATCAGATCGTTCTTCAGCTTGTGACGATTCACGCGCGGCGGCGGCAACTTGCTCAACAAAATTTTGGAGTACTCCCATTGGTGCCTCCTTTTAATGTCATAATACCACGGTTTATCCTTGCGAACAGCGCTAAGTTCCGATAGGCTAAACCTGAAGACTTATATTTTGGCCTGATGGCCGAGTGGTTAGGCAACGGTCTGCAAAACCGTTTACACCGGTTCAATTCCGGTTCAGGCCTCCAGAAGATAAAATCCGAAATCCGAATATCGAAATCCGAAACAAAAAACGAAATTAAATAATTCAAAAAAATCTCACAGAAAAATACGTCTCGTTTGTTAAAATTTTGAATTTTGAAAATTGTTTCGGGTTTCGAGTTTATAATTTCGGATTTATAAGAAAGTGAGGAACAATGTCTAAAAATCAACAGTGGAAAAAAGCAATCCGGGCGCAAGTCGCCGCCACAATCCAAAATTCGGGGGCCAGCCAGTTACCAATCGCGCCGGTACCCCAGTTTGCAAAAAATGCGAGCAGTGTGGCCCCTAACGCGAGTACTCCCCAGAATCTGGCTGTGACGGCTGCTTATCGCCAGGACTTAGTCCGCATTTTTTGGGTGGCCGCGATTCTCCTAATCGCCCTTGTGACGGCAACAATTACCGATCAGCGGACGGGTTGGCTCGCGCAGGTGGCAACCCAGATTGAGAACGCTTGGAAGAATTCACTAAAAGAGCAAGTTCAGCCGCTCCCAGCCGGCGATACTTCCCCAGTGCCAACCCTTCCAGCGTCAGAGAACCCAGCCTAGAGCGCACCAGGCGCGTAATCTCTAAACCGACCTGGGGGCACAGGCGGCGAATCAAATGATTTTGCCCTTGGTGCACCGTAATTGCGATCGTTAAACGGTGATCTCGTACGCCTTCAAAACGGACCTCATCAGGCACAATCAGGATCCCATCGAGACGGATGCCATTTTTCAATAACCTGATGATTTCTTCGACCGGACGACTGGCCACGCCGGTCACCAAGTATTCTTTTTGATGCTCGTAGCTGGGGTGGGTGAGACGCTGCGCTAATTCGCCGTCGTTGGTTAAGAGAATAAGTCCTTCGGTCATGCGATCGAGTCGGCCGACCGCAAAAACTCGCGGTTCGCTGGGCACGAGATCAATTACGCGGTTTCGGCTTTGCGGATCAATCGTCGTCGTAACGACACCAGCCGGTTTATTGACGATATAAACAACCGTGCTTGGCTGGTCGAGCAACTTACCATCGATCGTAATCTTGTCTTGATCAGGATCGGCCTTGGTGCCGAGTTCGGTAACAACCTGGCCGTTAATTTTTACGCGGCCGGCCGTAATAACCGCTTCAGCCTTACGGCGCGAAGCCACACCGGCCCGGGCGAGAATTTTTTGGAGGCGTTCTTTACTCATACAATCCTTCAGGATTTACGCAAATTTTCCTTCACTCCAGGAGTGTCCCCAATTTGCGTAAGTCTTTAATGGGCACCCAAGGCATCGACGGGGCGATATTGGAGGGCTTCGGCTAAATGCAGCTGCTCAACTTGCTCGGCCCCGGCCAAATCGGCAATTGTCCGCGCCACTTTGAGCAAACGGTGGAGGGCACGGCCAGACAAGTGGAGACGATTGCCGGCTTCCTCGAGAAGCGTTCGCGCTTCTGGGCTTAAGACAATCATCTTTTTGAGTTCAGCGGCAGTTAAGTCGCCATTCGTTTGGGCCGATAAACCATCGAGACGCCTCGCCTGCTGGGAACGGGCAGCGACAACGCGCTGGCGAATGGTAGCTGAATCAGTCCCCTGATTGTCATCTAAGAGAGTTTTAGTTTGTTGGCGCGGAACCGTGACGACGAGATCGATACGATCGAGCAGTGGGCCAGAGAGCTTGCGCTGATAGCGCTGAAGATCGGCAGCGCCACATTGGCAGGCTTTTTCAGGATCACCAAAGTAGCCACACGGACAGGGATTGGCAGCCGCAATTAAGGTGAAGCGAGCCGGGAAGGTCATGGCTCCCTGGGCTCTGGCAATCGTAATTTTACCTTCTTCGAGCGGTTCGCGCAGAGCTTCGAGGACCATGCGCGGAAACTCGGGAAATTCATCAAGAAAGAGGACACCGCGATGAGCCAGACTCACTTCCCCAGGGCGAAGTTTAGTACCCCCGCCGACTAAGGCCACCGGGCTAGCGGTGTGGTGCGGGCTGCGCACGGGGCGATGACGATGGGTTAGTTCAGCTGGTTCCAAAAGCCCCGCGGCACTGCGGATCATCAGCGTTTCGAGGTGTTCGTCAGCCGAGAGGTCAGGCAAAATTGAGGCAAAAGCGCGAGCCAGCAACGTTTTGCCGGTGCCGGGTGGGCCGATCAACAGCAGATTGTGGTTACCGGCCGCCGCAATCTCTAAAACCCTTTTGACCTGCTCGAGGCCCTGGACGTGAGCCAGATCGGCCATTTGGTCAGTTGACGGCAGAGATTCATCCGCTTGAAAGGGTTCGGTGAGCTGGGCGGCTGAACGCCCGTGCGTCAGATCGTCAACCAAGGTGCGTAAATGGGCCGCTGGCCAAACGTGCATTTCGCTAACCAGTTGAGCTTCAGTCAGATTTTCTTCGGGCAAGATAAGGGTGGTTGAACGACCATCTTTTTTGAGGCTAAGAGTCATCGGCAAAATACCATCAATTGGCCGGATGTCCCCGGCTAGCGAAAGCTCCCCAACAATATGGGTGCTGTTAAGTGCCTCGGCTGAGACAACGCCGCTTTCGATCAAAATCCCCAGAGCGATGGCCAGATCAAAAGCCGGGCCGATCTTGGGTAAATCAGCCGGGGCGAGATTGACCGTAATGCGGTGAACGGGAAATTGAAAACCGCTATTTTTAATCGCTGCTCGCACCCGTTCGCGAGCTTCGCCAACAGCTTTATCAGCCAAACCAACAATCGTAAAACTGGGTAGCCCGGCCCCAATATCAACTTCCACCGTGACTGGTTGAGCACCAAGACCAACAAGAGCTAAGGATTGGAGGCGAGCTGGCATAGCAGTAAATTCCTAATGACTAATTTCTAATGATGAAACTATTTGAGATTGATTTAAGTATCAAGTATCAGGTAGTAAGTAGCAAGTATTAAAGTGTTCTTCCTAGCAAGTAGTCGCGACCACAGCCACCCCGGGAGGGGCCGCTCAATAGCGGCCCCTTTTTCTATATTAACTGGGTGCGAAGATAGGTTTCTTGACGGCGGGCGTAGGCGTGAATTTCCTTCTGAAGGCGGGCGACCAGCTCGCCTTTATCTTTTTTATCTACTTCCACCTGCCCTTTCCAACTTGGCAAGTTGGAGTGGGTAAGTTGAAAATTTTGCTGCTCGAGTAACCAGTTTGTAATAATGCGATATTCAAGACCGAGGGATTTCAGCCATGCGGCCGAAACTCCAGCTACCAATAAGCCTATAACTTCTTCAATCATTCCTGATTCTAAGCGGTCATTAATTCGTTGATCAATTCGGGCAAAAAGTTCGGTTCGGGGGAGGGTTATTTTAATAATTTCAGCGCTTAAGGGCGTATTTTTGTGCTGCATGCTAGCTGGCTGGCCGGTGAGCTCGAAAATCTCCAACGCACGGACGAGCCGGCGGCGGTTGTTTTTTTCACGCTGAGCCGTGAGTGGATCAACAGCTAGGAGTTTTTTGAAAACCTCGGCCGTTGCCAACTTCTCAAGAGATTCTCGAACAAGGGGGTCAGTCGGGGGTGGTTGGAAGCCCTGCAGCAAAGCTTTGAGATAGAGACCCGTGCCGCCAATAACCACGACAGGTTTCCCCTGCCGCTCCAGCCCCCCTAGCACGCGGCGGGCGCGCTCTAACCAATCGGTTAGGGTAAAGGATATTTCAGGCTGGACAACATCGAGGAGGTAGTGATCTATGCCCTGAATTTTATAAACTGGATCAAGATTATGCACCGCTTTTTTCACTTCGGAGGAGTCCTGCGCACGGCGCAGGATCGTCACCTCCGAAGTGGGAACGAGGCGTGGGTTAATCCACGGCGAGCGATCGAACTGTCGATACTCCCAAGTTGGCTTGCCGGTGCCGATATCTAAACCCTGGTAGACCATCCGGCTATCGGCGGAAATAATCGCTGCACCCAGCTGTTTAGCGAGCGTTAAACTGCGCCCGGTTTTACCGGACGCGGTTGGGCCGGTGATTATAGTGATTTTACTTTGCATATATCTTATTATTCCTGGATTCCCGATGTCGGATTACATCCGGCTCGGGAATGACAAGATGGTGTTAGATTGCTTCGCTACTGCTCGCAATGACGAGGGATAAATTACGCGCTTTTCTTGGCGGCTGGCACGAGAGCAACGTCTAAAACATCATCCATCGTTTTGGCGAGGGTGAAGATCATTTCTTTACGGACTTTGCGGGGTAGTTCTTCGATATCTTTGCCGTTATCGTGGGGAAGGATAACATGACGAAGGCCAGCTCGGTGAGCAGCGAGGACTTTTTCTTTAACCCCGCCGATCTCTAACGAGCGTCCTCGCAGCGTGACCTCGCCCGTCATGGCCACATCGTGACGCACCGGCCGACCAGTGGCCACCGAGTAGAGAGCCGTCGCCATCGCTACCCCGGCCGAGGGGCCGTCTTTAGGGATAGCGCCAGCCGGCACGTGAATATGCCAGTCGGAACTACTAAAGATTTCGGGATTGATGCCTTCGTTCGTTGCCCGACCGCGGGTGTAACTCATGGCCGCTTGAGCTGACTCTTTCATAACATCGCCAAGTTGACCGGTGAGGGTTAAGCCGCCCTTACCAGGCATCTTCGTGACTTCCACGGTTAAGACATCACCACCCGCTTCAGTCACGGCCAGACCCTGAACTGTCCCTACCTCATCCAGTTCCTCGGCGAGTTGGGAACGAAAACGAATCGGGCCGAGATAACGGCTCAAAGTGCGCTCGGTAATGGTCTGCCGATGGTGTTTGCCCTCGGCAATCTGCCGAGCGATCTTACGGGCCAGGGCCGCCAGTTGGCGCTCTAAACCGCGCACGCCGGCTTCACGAGTGTAGTGACGAATTAAAGCATGAATCGCTTCACTCGATAGCCGAAAATCAACCTTCTTAAGACCATGACTGTCGACAATCTTCGGTACGAGAAAATCTTTGGCAATCTCGGCTTTTTCATCCTCCGTGTAGCCAGGATAGATAATAATTTCCAACCGGTCGCGCAGAGCTGGGGGAATGGTGTCGAGCAGATTAGCCGTGGCGATAAAAAAGACTTCAGAAAGGTCAAAGGGCACTTCGAGGTAGTGATCGCCAAAGGTATGATTTTGCTCGGGGTCGAGCGCCTCTAAGAGGGCCGCCGCCGGATCGCCCCGAAAATCAGCGCCGACCTTATCAATCTCGTCGAGCATAAAGACGGGATTTTTCGTACCCGCCTGTTTGATCGCTTGAATAAAACGGCCCGGCATGGCCCCCACATAGGTACGGCGATGGCCGCGAATTTCGGCTTCGTCGCGCACACCACCCAGCGAGATACGAATGAATTCGCGCCCCAGCGCCCGGGCAATCGATTTGCCGATGGATGTTTTACCTACCCCAGGCGGGCCGACAAAACAGAGAATCTGGGCTCTGGTTTTACCTTTCGCCAGTTTCTGAACCGCCAGATATTCGAGAATGCGATCTTTGACTTTCTCCAGACCAGAATGGTCGGCGTCTAGGACTTGGCGGGCCGCGACTAAGTCGATGGTACTCTTGGACACTTTTGACCACGGCAGAGCCACCAACCAATCAAGGTAGGTACGAATATAAGAAACTTCTGGGCCGAACGATGGCATTCTTCGCAACCGATCGAGCTCTTTTAAGGCCTGATCTTGGGTGGCCTCGGACATGCCGGCTTGTTTAATCTTTGCTTCAAGTTCGCTATACTCGTCGCCTTCGCCGCCGAGCTCCTTTTGGATGGATTTCATCTGCTCGCGCAGAAAAACTTCGCGCTGCATTTTACCGAACTCTTCTTGGGTACGATTTTCGATTTTACGCGAGAGCTGCATTACTTCGAGTTCGTGATTCAAAATTTTGAGGGTTAGATTGAGGCGCTCTTTGAGCGGCTCGGTTTCTAAAACTGCCTGACGGCTTTTGACATCGGGATTAACGATGACGGTGACCGTTTCGACCAGACGATAAAGATTAGGATTGGTAAAAATTCCCAGCACCAACTCCATCGGCACAACTTTGGTGAGCGACATCAGTTGTTGAAAAGCGGAAAGAATGGCGCGGCGAATAGCCTCAAGTTCAGTTGTTTGTTCGATCGGCTCGGCAATCGTCATCGCTTCGACCAAGGGATAGGGATCGGTTTTGACGAAACGGCGGAGGCGAACCCGTTCGCGACCCTCGGCTTGAACCTGAAGATGACCAGTGGGGGTGCGGAGAATCTGGGTAATACGGGCCAGGGTGCCAACTTCGTAGACTTCTCTTAAGTCAGGATCCTCGGCCTCGTTATTTTTCTGGGTTACAAAAATAACTTCATAATTTTGATGGCCGGCGGCCTCGACCGCCGCAATCGATTTGGCTCGACCAATCGAGAGCGGAATATTTAAACCCGGAAACACCACCGTGTCGCGCAAGGCGACCAGTGGCCGCGTTAAGGTTGAAGACTGTTTATCACCGAGTAAAAGCATGCGTTTAAACTCCAAATTCCAAGCACCAAATTACAAACAACTTCCAAATCCGAAATCACAAAACAGCGACAACTTTTTGGTATTTGGGATTTGAAGCTTGTGGTTTGTCCAGTTGGTGCGGGCGAAGGGACTTTCACGACTCGGAAACCCACGGTTTTCCGACCTCCGCCATGGCGGAGTGCCTTCCTTGAACGGAAAAACAGGGTGTTTTCCCGACCCCTTTCCCGTTCAAATCCCTTCGCCCGCATAATTAAAATACATATGGTGCGGGCGAAGGGACTTGAACCCCCAAGGGATTGCTCCCAATAGGTCCTAAACCTATCGCGTCTACCATTTCGCCACGCCCGCATGATCTGCTATTATCAGAAACTCTCAGTCAGGACTTACGCACTTTCGGGACCACTTCGCAAGTGTTTAGGCCGCAGTCCACTTCCGAAGTGAAAGAGAAAGTGCGTAAGTCCTGCAAGTTTCTTTCTCAAACTATAACAAAAAGCTCAGAATATGGCAATAAGTATGCCAATTTTTATACAAATATATCTATTTATGACAATTATTCTTCAAAAGTGATGAGTGGAGCGATGTCAGCCAGCACTGAAGCAGGTACTTTTGGCACACGAGAGCGGATATCATCGAGATCAATAAACGGGCCGGTGGCGCGGGCATCGAGCAGAGCCTGCGCCCGAACCTGGCCAATACCGGGGAGTTTATCGAGCTCGGCCAGAGTGGCCCGATTAATAACCACGCGACCGGATGACTCTGCCGACGGAGAGGCAGTGCTATCACTCGTGGTAGTTGTGGTTATCGCAGTGGTTGGGACAGCCGCCACCAACTGGTTAACCGTCTCACGCAACCGATCAAAATCAGCCGAGCTGATCTGGGCACTGGCTTGCCGCAGGGTAAAGATGGTCATTACCACGCCCGACCCCAACACGATCGCCAGACAGGCAAAACCAAGCAGTAAGCGAAGACGCTCGGGCATATAACTTTACTCCAATTGCGCGGCGGGTGGTTGATGCGTGGCAAGGTCGTCTAAACTTAAAAGACCTTGAGACAGCGCTCTACCGGCCGCCTCACGTGTTTCTTTAATTAGAGGATAGTCCATCAGCGAGGCCATTTTGAAGGCTGGAAAACCCGATTGGGTAGTACCCAAAAATTCGCCGGGGCCACGCAAGGCTAAGTCGGCTTCAGCTAAGGCAAAACCATCGAAGTTATTTTCAATGGTTTGGAGGCGGAGGCGGACGATCTCTGACCACGTATCGGTAAACAGAAAACAAAACGATTGGTGAGCTCCGCGGCCGACCCGACCCCGAAGCTGATGGAGCTGGGCGAGGCCAAAGCGCTCGGCGCCCTCAATCAGCATGACCGTGGCATTGGCAACATCGATCCCAACTTCGATAACGGCCGTGGCCACTAAGATATCGAGTTGGTGTTTAGTAAAGGCTTCCATAACCTGTTGTTTCTCTTTCGGTTTTAATCGGCCATGAAGCACGCCCAGACGCAGATCAGAAAAAACAGTGGTCGCCAATTCTTTCGCAACACTCGTGACGCTTTTTGACTGACCATTAGCAAAGAGCGTACCAACAGTCTCGCTCTCGGTTTCGTCAATCAGGGGGCAGACAATAAAAACTTGTCGACCAGCCTTGACTTGAGCACGCATGAATTGATAAGCTTTCTGGCGATCAGCGGGGGCGACGAGGCGCGTTTTAATGGTTTTCCGACCACTGGGGTACTCATCGAGCACTGAAAGGTCGAGATCACCATAGAGAGCCAATGCGAGCGTGCGGGGAATGGGGGTGGCCGTCATCGAAAGAAAGTGAGGCACGCGGACGTGACCACCGACGGACCGTTTCTCGCGCAGGAGCGTGCGCTGAACCACCCCGAAACGGTGCTGTTCATCGATAATCACCAGACCAAGATAGCCAAGGAGATCGTGTTTATTAAGAATGGCATGCGTCCCAATTAAAACTGAATTCTTAATTCTGAATTCTGAATTATCGAGACGATGAGAACTTGTATAGAGATAAACAGGAATATGAAAGGGGGTGAGCAGTTTTTTAAGCGTTTTATAGTGTTGCTCAGCCAAGATTTCGGTTGGGGCGAGCCAGATCGTTTGATAGCCAGCCTGCGCTGCCACATAGCTCGCAAAAGTGGCGACAACTGTCTTACCCGTACCCACATCACCATTTAGGAGACGATTCATGGGCTGGTCTTTACCCAGATCCTGAATAATTTGCCAGGCTGCTCGCCGCTGGCCAGCGGTTAAGGTAAAGGGTAAGAGCTTAGCAAAATCAATCAGATTCTGTTCACCCACCGCCAGATACGAAGCCTGATCGTGACGGAGGGCAACTTTCAACTGTTCATTGCGGAGAGCGAACCAAAAGAGCTCTTCGAAAGCAAAACGGCGGCGAGCTTGATTGATGTCACTCACAGTTCGGGGCGTATGTAAAAGTTTAAAAGCTTCAAGGCGCGCGAGAAGATGGTGGTCGTTGACGATCACGGGCGGTAAGGGATCGGCCAGATGCTGGGCTAGCGGCCAGTTTTTTAAAAGCAGATAACGGAACTGTTTGCTAGAGAGGCCAGCTGTTTCAGGATAGATAGCTAATATGGCCGCACGCGGCTCGTGCATCGGGTTGGTAAATTGCTTTAAACCCTGGTGACGGTCAAAACCAACCGTCCCGCGAAAAAACCGTGTTTCACCAACGCGAAAGACGTTGGCCAGGAAGGGTTGATTAAACCAGGTAGCTAGCAGACGGCCGGTCGAATCTTCGAGCTCGATCGATGTCAGGTGCATCCGGCGGCGGGGCGAGCGGCCAGTAGAAATCTTAGTGATGCGGGCTTCTATAACTACCCCAGCCTCGCCGATTTGAAGACTCTTGATTAGCCGAATAACCGTCCAATCTTCATAACGCCGCGGGGCGTGCTCAAAAAGATCGGCTACTTTTTCGATTCCCAGGCGTTGAAGCTTGGTGATAACTGCCGGGCCGACACCAGCCAGGCCGGCGAGTGGCGAAGGTGTAGAAATGATAGGTGGCGTCCGGCTAGCCATGACTCAACCCTGGATTTGACTCATACGTTGTAAAACCCAACGGATTTGTTGCTCCACACTCGTTGCTGTAGCCGGCAAGTCTTTGAGGACAGCCAGCACCTCTATCTTACGATAGCCCAACGATTCGAGGGCTTGCATAAGTGTAGCTGTGGCATCGTCGCCAGGAAGAAGCGTTCCGGTCCCCCCGACCTTACCTTTAAGTTCGACAATTATTTTGGCCGCCACTTTTTTGCCAATCCCGGGAATCGCTTCAAAAAGGGCGGTTTGGCCATCGCTAATCGCCTGCTCGATGCGAGTGGTCGGATTTGAACCAACAATAGCCAAGGCGCTCTTAGGGCCGACGCCCGAGACGGAGAGGAGGAGTTCAAACCAAGAGCGTTCCAACCAACTGGCCAAACCGTAGAGGGTCAAACTATCTTCTCGAACCTGCTGCGAGCAGTAGAGTTGGATTTGGCTGCCGACAACCGGGCTCGTGTGAGCAGAAGGAAAAACTTGATAGCCGATGCCGGCCACCAGAATAACGATCGAGGTGCCCTCACGGTGGACAACTAGGCCTTCAAGATAAGCAATCATAGTATGTCCTATTATAGACGATAAGCCTCCCGACGTGATGTCGGGAGGCTTATCAGTTCAGGATCTACAACTTTAGGAAGCGCTGGGTGAAGGTGAAGGAGTAGCGTTGCCACCATTTTTCTCGAAGGTATCGATAGATTTGCGGACGCGGCTGACGAATTCGCCCTTATCGTCTTTATCTTCTTTGAGATCTTCAATGTAAAGAACGTTCTCGCGGTTGATGCGCATCATATCGCTGGGACCGTGGATTTCACCACCGAGTTTAACGAGCTGAACTTGTTGAGCGGCGGCCGGTTGGTCGGTACCATCGGCTGGCTGAACTTGACGCTGGACGCGAAGATAGAAGACGTCTTTTAGCACCATGGTGCTACTATTTTCTTTGGAAAGTTTACCAAAATAAAGTTGGCCGTTATTCAAGAAAACAGCCTGGAAACCTTTGTTACGAGAAAAGACACCTTGGCTCCCCATAACCACAAGAGCAATAACGACGACGAGGCCAACAACCCAGCCCCACATACCTTTATTGGACATGAATACCTCCACAACTCTTTCAATAATTCTGACTCATTCTATTAGGGGTAATTAGGGGTGTCAAGCAAAAGTTATCCACATCAGGGCTATGTTTCAAAAGTAAAGCTTCCAAACAGTCGGTTGAAATATTTCTTGTTGAGAGCTATGAAATCGGCTTCTTTGGCTTGAGCGGCTAGATAGAGAGCTCGATTGCCATCGAGATCGATAATTAGAAATCGTTGTTTGACCTTCTCCCCTGCTGGACCGTCGTAGGTGAAGATTAATTCAGCCGCTTTATGACCATTTTGGTCAAAGTTACGTGTTGAGACCGCTTTATAACCCGTGAACCGCTGCGGGTAGGCTTTGTCAATGTTGGTTAGGAGCATGGGAATAAGCTCTTGGCGAGTAAGGCTTGTCGGTAAGCGCAAGCCATCTTCGTAGCGGGCAGTGATAAGGAGTGATTTATCACCATTTTGCGTAACCCGATAAAGGATTTTACTTTTTTTATCATCTTCGGTGAGCTGGCCAGGCTTTAACAATTTATGGGCCATAAACGTGACCCCAACTTCGTCGAGTTTAACAGGTTGCCACTGGGCCTTCTGCCAGAGAATGAAACCTGTTGCTCCCCCACCAAGCACAATAACAAGCAAACCGACAATAATGAGAATTTTTTTCATAGTTATAGTTTAGCAGAATTGTCATTCCCGACAGAAAGGTCGCTGAGTCGATGATGCGCCTAGGCGTGCGATCGCTTCTGATCGGGAATCCAGGCTTATTTTTTTTCTGGATCCCCGATAGCGAATTCACTTTTGAGTGATTCGATTCGGGGATGACGAAGTAGGGGTACTAGATCTACTCTCAAGCGGACACTTATCTTGCATCGGGGATTTGGTCAGGACTTACGCAAATCCTCTTTAACATCCGAGGTTAACGGTTAAAACCTCGGAGGTTTTCCCAGATTTGCGTAAGTTCTATTGGTTATATACAGAAGAAGAGGGCCGGGGGCCCTCTTCTTCGACGAATCCTCTGTAGTTGTTAAATTGCGAGAGTAGTTTAGCTAGCTTAGCTGTTATTGGTCGTTTGAGCGACTTGCAGCCAGTTCGTGCCATCGAAAACAAGCATCATCACGTCATATTGAGTCAGAGCGATGTCACCGCCGCCGGAAAGTTTGGTGGTGGCGGTTTGATCAATACTGACAGTGGTGGCAGAAAGATTAGTGATGATCAGGAGATCGCCTTCCTTAGCGCTACCGGTTTGGATCTGAACAAGGTCGGCAACGTTATCTTGACCGGTTACTTCCACGTAGGATTGAGTCGGGGTGAGATTTTCCGTGGCGGCGCCACCCGTAGCCATGGTAAAGGTCTGGCGGCCAAGACCCAAACGGTCTTCGACATAGAGCGAGGCGCCGGTACCAGTTAGCTCAACCCGATCATCAGTGGTTTCGTCGTAGGCCAATTCGGCATCTTGGTCGAGACCCAAATTCAGACCGTTGTCATCACCGACAAAGATATCATCCCATTCATTGGACGCTCCGCCGAGGTCGCGGGCGCTGGCGGTGCTCGGGAGGATGGTGGCGTTTAAGGTCAATTCATTAGCGCCTGACCCGTCTAAGGTGACATTGTTACTTAGGCGGATATCAGTTCCGGATGTCAGGCCAGCCAGGTCGATCCCGAAGTCAACCGCGCCGTCGATATCCAAGCCGATCGAGGTCGAGGCGCCGTTATCGTCCATCGCCAGCAGAATACCGGTCATATTCGAGCCACCGGCCGCCGGGGTGACATTCGTGTCAAGGTCAAGGTTTAAGCCAACCAGGGCACCAGTTAAGGTCGCGGCGGCATCGTACTGGGAAACAATCAGAGTCCCAGAGGTATTAGCCGGGCGGATATCAATTTGGTTATTGGTGGTCGTGTTATCGCTATTAAGGACCATCACGTCGTTATCGCCACTATTTCCGAGTGTCATCGTGCCTGAACCAGCGACGTCGAAGTTGGCAAAGTTGATAACGGCTGCCCCATTTGAACCGATTGTACCGGTCGTAATGGCAATGTTATTCGTACCGACGTTCAAGGCGTTGTCGATTTCAGCGTCGGAAGCGTCGATAGCATCGGTGATAGCGCTGGCATTAGTGGCCGTGATCAGGATGCCATCAGGCATCGAACCAGCGTTGTTTTCTTGGTTATCAATCACCAAACCGGCTTCGTACGAACCAGCGGCAGCGTTGGCTGTGGCCGCACCAGTGATAGTCATGCCAAACATGTCGCCGTCGGCGTCGTCGGCCGTCAGAAGAATTTCGATGGCCGTCGCGTCAACAGCGGCACCAGCGCCGTCAGTTTGAGCAAGGTCGATATTCAAAGCATCAACCGCGGCATTACCAGCATCGACATCCATATCGATAACGCCGGTGGTAGTCGTGTTATCAGTGGTCGCATCCAGAACGATATTGCCAGCCGCGGCGAGCGTGACGTTAAAGTCATCGTCCATGGTGAAGCGAACGTCATCTAAGGCATCGATAATCACATCGTCTTCGGCCCCGAGGTAGACATCATTCCCACCTTCAGCCGGAATGGCGGCGGCAGTATCACCACCGCGGATGGCGACTGAACCACCTTCCGCATTGGCAAAGAGGGTGACAGCGTCAACGACGGCTTCTGTGGCGGAGGCGGTAATCGAGGAACCGGTGGCGGTCAGGACGATATCTTCGCCCGTACCAGCGCCGGAAGCCAGGATGTTAATGCCGCCCAAGGTTGATTCGAGTTCGACAGCGCCCGCGCCGTTAGCCGTGGATTGAACTTCGATAAGCGAAGCGGAATCGAGTGAGACACCGGCGGTACGGTCGAAGTCCATAGTTAGAGTTCGGCCATTTTCGACAACCGCAACATCGTTGTTGGTGCTGTTACGGACCGCGGCACCGTTCTGGAGGGTGAGGTCGTTATCCCAGGCACCAGCGAGATTGACGGCGGTAACCAGGCCCGCTGAAGTAGTATCACCTGTCAGCAGAATGCCGTTTAGGAGAGAAGTCACATCGTCGCCAGCCAAGCCCGTGACATCGATATTGATCGCGTTGGCGACTTCGGCGGCCGAAAGAGCTGTCCCTATATCGAGGTCGATGTACAGACCATCAACGGAAGCGGAGTTCACATCAAGGTCCATAGTTACGAAGTCAGTCGTCCGGTCAGTCGTACCGCCATCGTAGGCTATGCTACCAGCACTCGTCATTACCATCCCACCCGCCGAGGCGGTCACCTGGAGGGCGTCAGCGCCGGTGCCGGTGGAGGAAAGGATGAGGCTGGAGTTAGTGGCGCCGGCCAGGGCAATGGTGAAGTCTTCGGCGTCAACACCCGAAGTGACGGTGACGTTGGAAGTGCCCGTGCCATCGATGGAGAAGAGGTCGGCATCGAGAGTGAAGTCAGCGGAAGCGCCAGAGCCAGTGACGGCCAGGTTGCCGGAACCGAAGCTTACTACGATCGCGCCCGTGGCGTTGGTGACGACATCGTAGGCGTCGAGGGTAATCATGTTACCGGCCGCGCCATCGGCATCAACCATAACGTCGTCAGCGGAAGTAAGGACAATGTCATCACCTGTTCCAGTGGTGGTCGTCAGGGTGACATCGCCAGTCGTGGCGACCAGATCGACATTGGTGGCGCCAGTGACATTAACGTCGGTGGTGTTGGCGGCAATGTCGAGGTCAAGGGTCTGGGAAGTGATGTCCATCCCACCCGCCGAGGCGGTCACCTGGAGGGCGTCAGCGCCGGTGCCGGTGGA
>ERZ1292633.3164-Hain-H41-02um-R1-3164-length-16295-cov-7_pt1 | contig 16295 bp, 7 predicted proteins | sample MGYA00564406_ERZ1292633 | MGnify/ENA primary metagenome ERZ1292633 (study PRJEB36523, sample SAMEA6512639) | groundwater metagenome | collected 2019-01-08 | study: AquaDiva: Metagenomics assemblies of 32 groundwater samples | reverse complement strand
GGGTGACGCGGCGCGATCTCGTGCAGTTCGTGCCGTTTCGCGACTTCGAGAACGCGTCGCGCCCGACTCTCGCGGCCGAGGTCCTGCGCGAGATTCCCGACCAGGTGGTCGAGTGGGCGCGGCTGGCCGGCGTGACGCCACCGAGAGTGTCGCGACAGTAGTTTTGCGGAGCTGGCGGATGCCTCAGCCATGCTACTCCTACTGGATGGTGCCCTCCGTTCGGCCCCCGCTTCCCTTTCTCGTTTCCTTTTGCCCTTCTCTCTTCCTCACACCCTGTTGATTCTTTCTTTTTTCCCCTCGCATTTTCTTGACACAGGGTTCGTTCGCGAGACGCACATCACCACTTATGTTCGCCCTTTGAACTTTTCTGTCGACACGCAGGTTCGTCGTGGATCTCAGCCTACAAAATTTGACTCACCTCACTTTTTTTTAACCCACGCTCAATGTTGACTCACCGTCGACTGTCAGATCAGAACTCGACCTTCCCGCGACGAGACGCACCTCCCATCCCCCTCTCTCTACACCTTTTCCTTTTGTTTTTACTTGTTTTGATTGCACTGTTTTTTTCAATGGTTGTTGCATCTGCTGATGTTCAATCTCAAATTAGCTGCCCCGGATGTAAATGTGTCGTCGGTCTCCCGATCTTGGGGGCCACGTGTGTTGTGGATGGGTTCGGGGTCAAAGCTGTGTTTTCCTCTCACTTCAAAATTGCCGCCCAACACTAAGGCAAACATCCATGTCGGCGCTCGGTGCCCTGCATGACATGGGTTTGTCCGGCGCGGCTCCCATGGTCGTCAGCGTCAACGGGCTACCACTCAACACGGTTCTTCAGCAAATCGTGTCAGCCATGCAAGAGCAGTCGGCGACCGTAGCACAACTGCAACAGTACACGTACGACACGCACGGACAAATGTGGGCTCGCATCTCCGCGTTGGAAGCGAGCGTGACGCGGCTGGACAACGACGTAGGGGTCACCCAACGTCCGCTACCGCATTTGCATCCGGCCCCCACGTTATTCACGGCTGTCAACATTTTGGAGCAGCGCATCAGCCGTCTGAACTCGCTACGGGAATGTGGTGCCGCGGTGGAGTTGCGTCGTCGTTTGGCTGCTACGTTCCGCACGAACGCGTTCATCCACTGGAAAAACATCGTTCGCGTCCGAAGAGCAGTCGGACAATCGCTGCAATCAACACAGGTCACACTTCTCTCGCGATACTTTGCCCTATGGACATCCTATCGGCGCTCATGCACCGCATGGCGGGCTCAACGTAGGAAGCTTCGTTCGCTGGCGTACTACTCTTCCAAGGAGCACTTGCGGCAATCCCTGCAAACCTGGCGAGCGGTTGCGCAAAAGCGCGTCGCCATTCGCGACTCCGTCCGCGATGCGAAACACCGTGCGTCGACTTCCATGCGAGCCGTGTCGCTTCGTGGGCACGCGCGGTCGGCGTTCGGCCGTTGGCGGGACTGGCTCACCATGCTGAAGGGTCGATCGGCGATTCAACACGCATCTGACGTGATGCGCACGGTGTCCTTGCGAGCGATCGCAGCCAGATTCTTTTCCAAGTGGAAGGTCGTGGAGACACGTAACGCGATGCGGAGGCGAAAAAGGCGTGTGGCGGACGCGCTTCGTGTCAGCACCGCGCGATACATGATGCACCGAGTGTTGCGCGGCTGGATCAACACCCAACTGCGCACCCGCCGCCGGCTCGCCAGTTCGGGCATTATTCCGAGGCTGTGCGCGATCGCGCGTAGTCGTTTAGCGCACAGTTACTACGGGAAGTTGGCGCGCCATGTCGTCGTCCAGAAAGATCAACGCGCGGTCCTCGAACGTGATGTGATGTTTGCGGACCTCGCGCACCGATGTGATAGCCTGGGGACGCAGCTGGATGTAGCGCTTCGCGCAATGTCGAACACGAATACGGTGGTAGCGAAAGTGGTGGAACGCCTAGTCGCCGTCGAGGCTTCGGGTAGTGTCGGCAACTCCAGCCTCAGAGGAGGGTCGAACAACCGGGGAAATGCTGTTTACACGACGCCTCGAGAGGCTGGCAGCGATGACCCTGACGCGGGGCCCATTTCACTGGCGGGAGACCAGTCCAGCCATCGACCCGTCCCACCACCTCGTCGATCAACGTTGGAGGCGCTTGCAGAGCCCACCGAATGACCCAACAATAGCCGGAAGGCAACGCATTCCTGACTTTTTTTTCTGTATTGTTCGTTTTGTGTTGTGGATGGATTGCTGTGCTGCTTTCACACAAATGGGCGCCGGGGAACAGAGTTGACGTGACGGGAGACAAACCTTTGTTCCTCGAGCACGCGTTTTTGGTTGCACCCTCCGTCCGCACCGGGCACTGTCGATCAGTTAGGGGGGCATCCTGGGAGATTCCTTTGTTTCTCTCGAGCGGACGGTTTGGTTTTCCTCTCGCAAAAAAAGGGATGGCCGCCGCACCCTCCGCCAAGAGCGGCTCGTCCACGTCCTCCCACACGGATCAGCTGCGAGCTCTGATACAGCGGCGAGGCGGGAGATGGGGATGCCGCGCGTTTCGGATCGCCCTTGCGTCTCTGGACGTCACGACACAAGGTCAGATTTCACGTTCGCAGCTCATCGAAGCTTTGGGAAAGTTCGGGGTCGCTGGGTTGTCGAGTCTGGATATTGACGCACTCATGGAGGGGTGCGGCTCGGCGCTGAGTGACGCTCACGTCGTGCTGGCGAGCGGAGGGGCAATACCCACCACAACGATCGACGCCGTTATGTCGTTCGTCAATCCGCGGCCGTTGTCGGCGATCCGCTATGCTGCGGTATGCCGGCTGTGGAAGGCATTTGCCATCGATCGGCAGTCAGGCGAGGGTGTTCCATGCCAGCGGTTGGTGTTGCGAGACATTTGCGAAGATGTCCAGATGCAACTTCACCCAGATGTACAATCCGGGGCGGTGAAGCTGGGTGACGCTTTGCTTTGCTTTTTCTCAATGTGGGGCGTTGGACTCGACCAGACTGTTTCTGAATCACTGTTTGCTCAGTTTTTTGCCGACTGGTCAATCGGGTTCTCACACGACGAGGAATTTTGTTCGTTCGTGCTCAGCTTGTCAACTAGCTGCGGGTGTGTGCCGGAGTCGTGGTCCTGCCGAAACGTTTCGCGCGAAGAAAGCGACAGCATCTTTGCCAAAATCGACGTCAATGGCAATGGGACGCTGAGTCTGGCCGAAGTGGATCTGGCGTGCATTCGCTTGTGGCCCGAGTTGAACGACAAGGCAGCTCTTATGCGCGCGTATCGGCTAGCGGACCGTTCTGGCAATGGTTGGCTCAATCGTGCTGAGTTTCAAAAGTTTGTGCAGTTTCTGCCAGTATTCGTTCGGTTGAAGGCCGCGTTCCGAAAAATCGATTCAAGCAGCGGAGAGCGTTATGGCGACCATCGTCTCACCCTTTCGGAGATGTTGAAGTCCAAGGCCATCTTAGGTCTCGAAAGGCGAAATGACGCCGACGTCGCCGCGTTGTTTCGCAGGATGGACAAGAATCGAGGCGGCTTTGTCCTTTTTGACGAATTCTGCACCGAAATGGCAAGGCTCGAAGGCGATAAACTTACTTCTCTCGTGTAGAGTACAAGACGACCGGCAAGTATCGTGCCTCAAGTTCCCAACCGCAAGATGCGCCACGTAAAATTATGATGCCTGCCAGGGCACGACTGGTACTAACAAAAACAGTCTTCACTCATCCCCTGTTTCCGAGATGGCCGTTGCCTCACAAGGGGAAAGCGCGAGCTCATCATCTCTGTTCAATCGAGAGGGAGCGACGGCAGCTCACGACATTTTTCGTCGAGTTGATATTGCCAACGCGAATCTCACTCGACGAGGTTACGTCAAGCAGGGCGTGAATGCTGGCACGTTGCCTTCCGCGTTAGCCGGCAGCGGGCCGTCCATAGCACCGGCAGGGAAAAAGGTTGTCCAAAAAAAGCACGACAAGAATCGTTCGCATCTGCACGGTGTGTGGGATCCTGCGGATGCGGCGCGAACCATTTTTGTCGGCAATGTCCCGAATTCAACGAGCTCGAAACAAGAGCTCGCAAAATTCTTTGAAAAGCAGCTTCCTGGGTCATCGGTGGAGTCGGTGCGCCTTAGAAACATTCGACTCACGGAAAATAACAGCGGTAAAGACCGTGGTCGTGGCGTTCGAGTGCTTCGAGGGGAAATCCTTCACGGCGAGCAGTACACATGCAGTGCCTTCGTCGTCTTCAAGGAGCCTGCCGATGTCGAACGAGCGGTTGGCACGTGCAGTGGCGCGGTCTTCCGCAATCACCACTTGACCGTGACGAGAGAAGCGAAGGAAGAAAAATTTTTCGCACCTAAAACGTCGCTGTTCTTAGGCAACCTTTCCCCGGACGTCGCTGACGAGCACATCTGGGAGTTTTTCATGCAGAACGGCATTACCGACCTTCGTCGCGTGCGGGTCGTGCGGGATCGCGTCACGGGTCAGGGTAAAGGCATTGCCTACGCAGAGTTCGACTCCGCTGGATCGGTGTATAAAGGGTTGGCCTTGAGAGGATGTGAAATTGAAGGCGGCCGCATTCCTCGGATCTGTCACGTGCAAAAAAGCAAAGACGCCTCCAGCAGTAAGCCGACCCGCCGGGCGAAGCGTGCACTGCTGGCAAAGGACGGTGCGGGCCCGGAACCGATGCAAGCCAAGAAGGCCAAGAGCGGCGACAAGACCACCGACCGGCGCCTCGCGATGGCCGCCGTCGTGCGCGGCCCTTCCGCTCCGGATGACAAGCCGTCCTGGATGGGCTTCGTCTCGAACCCTCGCAAAAAGTTGGACAGGGACCTCCGTCCGCTCACGATGAACGATGCGGAACGGCGCAAGATGCTTAGGAAGCGCGCGCAGGAAGGCGGCGCGCGGAATGCAAGCGGAGGGGGAAAGAAAAAGTCCTCCGCCGCAAAAACAGAGAAGAAAGCGAAGAAGGAAGGTGCGAAGGCGGCAACGAAGGCCGCCGGAAAGAAGGTGAAGAAGGGCGGCAAGCAGAAGAGCGGTTAAACGGACCCGCCAGTCCGTTCGTCGTTGAGGCTAAACGGTCGTGATCGATTAAATCATCGGGATTTTCCCCCTCCTCATCCTCGCGTCGGGCGTCCACATTTCTGATGACTCTTGTCGCTCTGACGTGGCAATTCTGTTTTTTACACAGATCCCCCCCCCCCCCTCCCAATTTCTTCCGGTGCAAAGCAAATGTTCGTGGACGGCTGTCCTGCTGTGTTCCACAGCAAGCCGGACGTCACGAATGTCGCTCCGTCAGGACGCGCCACCGCCTCCTCCGCCGCTCCTCCATCCCTGGTCTCCACTTTGGTGTGCGTGGTTGCCCATCCCCAACGGGGATGCCCGCTATTACTCGTCTGCTCCTCTCGATCCGTGAGTTGGTGGACGGCCGGTCACCATGTGGCACCTATTCTACAGCATTGGACCCTTCCGGAGCTCGACAAGGGCGACGACGCCCTCACCGCAGCCGTCTGGAAACCCGACGGTCGCAGCATTGCATTCACCACGCTGAATCGCAGGGTCGCCATCGTTGACGTCGATTTGCTCGGCGACGTGCCAACGGGAGTGCTCTACGTCCCCGAAGCCAGTGTCCTGCGCGTGGCCACGTCCCGCGGCCGCGCGGCCATGCGTTGCAGCGTCCTCGTTCCCCACGGCGTCGCTCAGCGCATCATCGCCACCCAGTCAGTGATTGTTCTGCTGACGTCGTCTGGTAGCATCGTGACCTTGGATTGGAGAAACGGGTCGGTGCTGCAGCACGTCACGACGTCGCAGCTGCTGAGGTCGCTTCCTAGCGGCGCGTACGGGGGTGGAGGGGCGATCGCCTGTCTCAGCGTCAATGAGTACCCGCTGGGCGTGGCGACCGCGCTGTCGCTTGCGGATGGCGCGATATTCCTGTTTCAAAATAGGGACATCCAAGAAGGAGGAGGGAGGGGAGGGGGCGATTCCCGCTTGGTGCCCGCCGCCGCCGCACTCGATGACTTGCAACCTACGCCGGCCGAAGCAAATGTCCTTTTTGCCGGCGGCGGTGCTTCATCCGCGGCGCCTCATGTATCGTCTGCGGAAGGATCGCCCTTCAGTTTAAAGGTAGGAGGTGCGCCGCTAGAATACGTGGCGTCGTGCGGCCCGCAGCGTGGATGGACTCATCTGGAAGTCAACGGAGCGCGCGGCCTTGTCGCGGTGGTGGCGCATGACTTTTCGACGCTACGATTCTTCCGTGCAGCGACGACGTCGGAGCAGCAGCACGCACCGGCTCATCCCTCTTCCTCCTCCTCCTCCTCTGCCGCTTCCATGGCTCAGCGCCGCTCGCCGATCGTCGTGAATGGCGGCGGTGGTAGCGGTAGCGGGTTGGACCAATCATTTGGCAGTAGTTCGAGGTTTCTCGCGGCGACGCCTGCTGCTTCCTCCCATGTCGTCGCCCTTGTCGCCCTCGCGGCTCCATGCGTGTCGGACTGGTGTTCGAACCGGACAGCGCTTCAAAGCCCCGTGGCAGCGATGAAGTGGTCGGCTGGGTCCGGCAATGGCAACGGCTCGACCGGCGTGCTCCTCGTGGCGGTCGCGACATCTGGTATCGCCGCTTTCTCCCCGGGTGGATCGGTGCTCTTCACGACATTTTCTCGGTTGACGAGCGAAATGTCGACTCCCTCGATAATGCGGAGAGGCAGCCAGCTGCCGACGTCCGAAGTAGGTGGGGCCGCGGCATCCGTCGCCACTGCGGCGTCACCCTTTCACGTTGCTGACGTGTGTGCGTCACTCGACGGCCAGCGACTATTCGTGCTGCGCACCTCCGGTCAACTCGACGTCTTCGCTTCGTCCACTCTTGCCTCAAGTATGGACTCCTCCGTGACCCTGCTGCTATCTCCCACGAAACTGATCGTCTGCGACACCGCATCGGCGGAAGCGGCGGACACGGCGAGAGGCATCAACGACGGGGCGGGAGCCATCACGTCTTCCCTCATGGCGTCGGCCTTAGGCAGCGAGATGATGTGCGTGGCAGACCCGTACGGGTCACGATTGGGTAGCGGCGATGTCGCCGGTGTTCGTTCCCGCGAGGCGCTATCCGTACCGACGGCCTACGTGAAGTCGAATCACCCCATCCGATTTGCGGCGGCCAGTCCTGACGCCTCCGCGTTGGTCGTTGCGGGGAAACACGGTGCCGCGGTGTGCAACAGAAAGCTGCGCCGCTGGCGCCTGTTCGGCTCTGAACGGCAAGAAAAATCATTTCGTGTGGTGGCCACGCCCGTTTGGCTAGGCAATGAGCTGCTCGCGCTGCCTGTTCGATTTGCTCATGATGCCCCATCGAGGCCGCCATTGCAATTTGCGACGCCTTCTTCAGAGACGTTCTCTGATACCGACTTTGCGATTTTGGTTTTCGGCCGTCTCAACTTGGACCTCACCGCGACGGTCGCCGCGTGGGCAATGCCAAGCCGCCCATTGCACCTCTGTGCACTGCCGCATCCCCGCGACGCGGGTCGTATGCTACTGGTGGCTGTTTTGCGGCGTCCAGCGACAAGCGCCGCCGCTGCTGCATCCACTCGGTCCTCCTCATCAACGTCTGTCACATCGGGAGGTGGCGGCTCCGGGACGACATCGACGGCGCTCTATGAGTTGTGTGCGCAAGTCATAGAGTGCGAAATGGTGTTCGGAAGTTCGAACGAGGATGGGACCAACGATGCCACCTCCTCCTCGCTCATGGGTCGAAAGTACGGGATCAACACGCTGTCGTTTCCCGGACCATGGTCGCTGAGCGCACAAGAACTGCGTCCATTGGCTTCCGAAGGCGCCATCGAGAGCATCGCGTGTGTCGCGTTTCCGGGTGCAACGCAACCCACGGCGCCCATCGACCGATTGAACGGCGTCGCGTCTGGGGGCATCGCGGCGAAGCGCGTCGACCTATCGCGGCGCTTTGATCTTTCCACCGTCTCAGACGCTACGACACGTGGTGGGCACACTGGCTCGGCGACCACCGTCAGTACGACTGGCGGCATCGCGGCGGCTCAATTCGCGTTGTTTCTTCTCACCTGCGACGGTCGGTTGCTCGCGGTACCGATGAATCCTGTCCTCAGTCCCGCCCTGTCCGTCGAGGGGCCTTCGGGCGCCCCTCTCTTTCGCCAGTCTCCATCGATCCCGAATGCCGTGGTGTTGTGTCACACGGACGGTTGCTGGCGCCTTCGGGACCGCTACCTGGGGAGCGCGGCCTTCGCCGTGGTCCTCCCCAACACCAAGGGCACTCATCTGCTCAGTGTGCGCCTTCAACCACGTGACGCCACGGCGGGGGGCGGCGGCGGTTTTATCGCCGGATCGCGTTCAAAGCTGCTGTTCGATTTCGATTGTGAAAGCTGTCCCGTTGGTGTCTCGGCCGATGATGCCGCCGTCCTGATCGCGTCGTCCACCACTTCGTCATCTTTTTTCCGACCGTGCCCCACGGACCCACCGCGTGACCGCGGTGCCGATCCTTCGGCGTCGATGGTGCGCACGGCAGCGCCTCCTCAGCCGAAGCTCACCATGACAACGATCGTCCGCGCCCACGTGGTGGACCATGCGCTGATCCTCTTGTCGTTAGACGCCGCGACGGCGCAACCTGCCTCGACGTTGACGCCGATCGCACGTCGCTACCGAGTCGCGCGCAACCCATACATGTACGCCATCTCGACCAACCCAACCAGCTTAGAAACGTTCGTCACTGAGAGCGAGATGGAGGAGCTCCGCGCCCGGGGGGGTCTTGTCGATGCGTTTGATCGGGTCTTACATGCCGTCATTCACGACGACTTGGGAGGAGGAGGCGAGGGGGGCGGCCTCCACACTCCCATGGGGGAGAGTTTGGCGGCCGCGGCCACCACAACCACGTTGCCACCCGAGACCGCTCGCCTTCGCCGCGAGAGGCAGGTCAAGTTGCAGCGCTTGGTTCAGACGCTTCGCCGCTACGACGAATACTATGAAGCGGTCGTGCTTTGTGTGCGAAAGTGCGACGCAGGGCGGTGGCGCAGCATTTTCGATGTGGTCGGTCCCCCGCAGGACTTCATGACGGAGTGCGTGGCGACGGGTCACGTGGCGCCCGCGGCCCACATGGTCCGAGTGCTGCTTATGGACCCCGATGACGCCGAGTCGGTTTGGACGTTGGAAGAAGGGCTTGCCATTGCGCGCGGTATTTTTAAGCACCTCATCGCGCGTGGGCAGGCGACGCTGGGCCACGAATTGCTCCGGTTCATCGCTCGCCTGTCGTACGAGGTCGAGGGTCGTCCGGCAGGAAAAAAAGGAGGAAGCGGTGTCGTTGGCCGGCGAGAGGCTGACACGTCATCGACCAGTCCTCCCGGAAAACGTGGCCTTTGGCAATCCGTCTTCGCGGCCTCCGATGCCTCGGGCAAGACCGTGCCGGGCTCGTCGTCGACCGCGACATCCAAGGTTGCCCCTTCTGCCGCGTTTGTCCTTCGCCCTTTACTCAACAACGGCGGGGTGACATCACTTACCCAACAACCGATCAGCCGTGTGGCATTTGCCACCGCGGCGACCGTGAGTACCGCCGCGCTTTCTCGCCCGCCGACGACACCGGACCGCTCATCTGGAATGGCGGCGTCGGCGATGGCACGGCTCATCGCCGAGCATCCGGACGTCGCGAAAGCGTTGGTAGATAGAGCGACGCGGCTCTGGACATCCGGACGGCTTTTGCTGCTGATCCACTTGTTCCTGCTATTCGAACTGGATTTGCCTCACTTTTTCTCTCATGTTTCTTCTTTGTGCGACGAGCCTGCGGTCCATCTGTCGTCAGTTTCAGTGGCGAAGAGCGGGTGGCAGCGCTGGTTCAAGAAAGTGAGGCGAGAGCTGAACACCGAGGACTTCGGTAGCAAGCGGGAAGATCACGGCGCGGGCAAGCAGCAAAGGCTGTCGAATCTTCACCCGACCGCAAGGACGTTGGCCAAGGTGTGTGTGGACGCGCTGTGTTTGGCGCGGCAGTGGGCCTGCGCGGCCGCTGTCTGCGCTGCTTGCGGCGCATCTGTTTGGTTGTCAGACGTCCTGGCTCAAGAGAAGGAAGCAGCAGCACTTGGGGCAAGCGCCGATCGAACCGCGACGCACCTGGCGACCGGACAGCCATTCAGTGCGGCATTGGTCCTGTCGTGGGTGGGAGGCGCTCATGCATGCAACGACGAAGCGGCACAAGGGGGGACCCCCACCTCCTGATGCCACCCTCTCGGTATCCTGCTGCCCCGCCTACCGACTGCCGGCTTCGCCTAGCGGGGAACGCTTGTCTCCTTTCTTGGTGGCCGTTTTCCAAGACGGCACTCGATGTAGCCCTTTATATTCCCGCTCCCTCAACAGACGCTTTTTCTCCTCGTTCCCTCTTCTCGCCAGTATTCTTCTCACGCCAGAGAAAAAAAACAATCTCCTTGCCGCTCACTGTTAACAAATTCGGTCAGAATTGATGAGCTACCCGCAAGCCACGTCATCGGCGGGCTCTGATGCGGGACGCGACATGCCACCCGGCGAGGACGATTACCCACGCGCGGGTCCCCAGGCGTCGCGCGCTCACCGCCGCAACATTAAGCCCGTGAAGGGCGAGGACGATTCAAGCTCCGACGACGAGGAGCCCATCGTTGTCGTCGGAAAATCGTATCCGACGTACAAATACACAGACTTGCTCGTCCGGTTTCCGACGGTGTTCGTCTCCAGCTATGCGTTCATCCCGCTGATTCTGGCCGTCGTTTCTTTGAGTCTCAACACGTCGATCAACACGAGCATCGACGACTTCACGATTGCCGGCCATCCCGTCGCAGATGCCGTTAGTTCGTATAACGTGAACAAAGCCGTTTGGCTTGCTAAAGTGCAACAGACGTTTTACGGTAGCAACACGTTAAGCGCCGCCGCGGTCGCCGCGTCCGATCCCACCGCGGAACGCACCTCTATTCGATATCGCATGTTCGTCAACTATGAGTTTGACATGGCGCGCTACATGCTGGACAAGGGGGTGCCATCATCCCAGGCCGACGTGGAGTCGAACTTATTGTCGAAGGACTCGCTGGTGTTCATCCGCAACGTCGAGGCCGCCATCATGCGGCTTCCTAGCTTCACGCGCGTGTGCTGGCGCAGCGCGTTCCGGGGAGCGGACCTCGTCGCCGGTGGCTCCGACATTGCCGCCGTGCGGTGCACGCCGCTCAACAGCTTGCTGACCTTTTACTACATTGGAAATCCCTACAACACGACCACGAACGTGCTGTGGGATTTTAATGGCGTCGACGGATCGCAGCAGCAGCCACTCTCCTCCGTGGAAAGCATCATTTTTAATTGGGAGAATCGCAAGTGGTTCATGGATCAGCGTGCGTCCAAGGAGCGAACGCGAACGCAGCTGCTTCGCACCCAAATCAATTTGGGCTCGCCCCTCCCGACCCGGCTCTCCGGCGGTGGCTTTCTAAAGGACGCCGCGGCCACGGCTTTCTACGACCAGTTCGCCTCCGACCTAGTGACCCTCCTAGACGGCATCTCGCATAAGTACATCCGCATCACGTATGGGGGCGATCGCTTCGCGGACGTGCTCTTGGAAAAGGCCATCTCCGCTGACACCTTACTGGTCGTGCTTCCCGCGATCATTATCATCCCCATGTTGTGGTATCACTTTCACTCTTTGGTGCTGGCGCTCATGGCCGTGTTCCACATCGCCATCTTGCAGCCAGTCGCCACGGTGATCTATATTGGCATCACCCGCTTGGACACATTGCCTTTTATGTACGCCTTAGCTTTCTACGTGTCGACGGTTATTTCTCTGGACTCCATTCTTATCTTCTTCGATACGTTTCGGCACAGTGGCGTGATGACCACTACGGGGAAGCGTAACCTGTTGAGCATCTCGCAGCGCATCGCCTACACCTATCGCAAAGCCGGAGTTGGAATCAGCATCAGCAGTTTAATCACCTTCATTGCCTTCACGGTGGCGTCGTCGACGCACATCATCGCGGTGCGTGCCTTCAGTACGCTCATGTGGATCACGGTGCTCTGCAACTGGTTCTTGATCATGACGTACTTCCCGGCAGCCATTCTCTTTCACCACTTTCACATTTCCCGTAGCCGGCGAAATTTGCAACGGCAGAAGGAAATACTCATCAACCGATCGTGCCGCAAGCGGGACGGCTTCTTAGCGGACTTCTTGAAGCACCATGACGAGCTGCGCGCCACGCACAATCAGCCAACCTATCGAACGCTGAAAACCGAATGCGCGGCCGCGTTGGAACAATTCACCGACGAGAAGAAGGGGAAGGTCAGTTTTTGGCACAAACTCAAAGTCGGTAATCCGATGGCGAAACTGCCCAACCCCTTCGGTCAATCCCGGTACGGCGCTAACCTTGTTGACGCGGCTCCTTCTCCACAAGCCGGCCAGGAATTCCTGGATCAGTTTGCCGACGTGAACCCTTCTGTGGCCGCGGGGGCCCAGCCAGGCGGGACTGGCAGCAGCAACAATGCGTCAGGCGGCGGTCCCTCGCGAGGAGGTCCCGACGAAAACGTCGCCGACCCCCATTTAGAACCCATTGACAACACCTTTCACGTCAAAAACATGACTCCTGAGGACATGATGGACTTTGACGATGGGCGGCTGCGGTTTCAACTCATTGCCACCGGTCGCCGAACCCCCGCGGAATTTTTACCTGCGGAACTGAGCAGCGTCGCGGCCACCGCTGGCGTAACGGCGAACGGACGCCGCGCGGAGGAGCGCTTGCCCACCATGATGCGCACCGTCGTCGCGCTGCTGTATGGCGAGGGCCGCACGTTGAAGCGTATTCGCATCGCGCGCAATCCGATGCAAGTCGAAGGCGGCGAAGCCCGCGTCCTTGCCGACGACAGCGATGCCAATCACTCGTCGGCAACGTCCGCCACGGTTGCGGGCGCGACTAGCACGGCCACCCCACCGCCAGCGCCCGGCGGCCGAAGTGGCGGCGTTTTGGACCGGTTTTCGGCCTGGTGGGAAGGCCGCCGCGCGGTCGAGCGCAAGTGGTGTTGCGGGCTCCTCGGCGAACGAGTTGGGGAAACCGACGCCGAGAAGCAAAGCCGAATCATGACCAAGGCCGTGAAGGAGGAGCAGCCGACGTTTCTCGAGCGATTCCTTTGCGACGTCTACGCTCCCTTCATGGAGCTGGCGCGCTTTCCTCTGATGGGCTTGCAAGGTACTGTGTTCATCGCCGCCGCGGTGTTGACGTCCTTCGTGACGCTCTCCTATGACACGCCCGTTCTACTCAACACGGTACCGACGGATGTGTATCCCCAAATGGCGAAACGCTTCGGGGAAACCGGCACCTGCGATCGGTGTTCCGCGTTCTTCCTCCATCCGAACACGTTCCCGCTGACGAAGGCCGATGCCCTGAGCGTCTGCGCGCAAACCGCCGGCTATGGTCAGTTGATGTTTGCAGAAGTCGACAAATGCGGCCTCTGCTTCGGTGGTAACAACTGCTTAGATTGCGCCGGCGTGCCGCATGGCGAGCAGACAATCGATGATTGCGGCCAGTGCCGCTCGAGAAGCGACCTCTTCTGGAATGCCTGCGTCCCTTGCCTCATCCGGGATTCATCGCTCAACTGTTCTTACTGTCACGTTGATCTCAAGCAGCCGTATGGATTTAACGGACCGAACTGTGCGGTTCAGTGCTCCGAGGATACCTGTCCCGCAAAGGGGGGGATCTGCAATCCTAGCACGGGACAATGTGAGTGCCATGCCAGCTGGACAAACGGATTTTGGGCGTCTTCCGCCACCACTGGCTTTTGCAGTGTCTGTGCCTTCGGTTTTACCGGTGCTTCTTGTACGGTGGAGTGCGACTCGACGGCATCCGCGCTGTCACAAGGCTCTCGGGGCGGCTGTCAATGCTCGACCATCGGTCGCTGCCTCAATTGCATCCCTGGCTATTATGGTGTCAACTGCACCATACGCAATGTCACCAAGTGCGAGGCGCACGGCAACTACGTGGCCACCCAGTGCGTGTGCAACACCGGTTGGGGTGGCAATGACTGTGATGTTCACACGTCGTGCAATTATCGCGGATATCAGGTGACGGATGCCGGCTGGAAGGGCTGCAAATGCATCGGGCAGTTCCGGGGCCCGCTGTGTGAATACTGCGCGTGCTTCAATGGCGGATCGTGTGATGCGCAGACGGGTGCGTGTCTCTGCATCGGCGCTTGGGGAGGGGCAGACTGTCGCACCTGCACCACGACCTGCTCCCGGCGAGGATTATGCCCCGCATCCTACAACTTCACGCAGTACAGCACCATGCAATGCCGAGCCCTTTACTGCAGTGACAACGAATTCCTAAACGGCATCAGCACCTCGCTGTGCGCAAAGTGCAATCCTGCGCGTGGCTCGACACCTTGCCTCTTAGTACCAACGGAGGCGCAGTGCCGTGCCGCAACGAATCTCAGCTGTGAATGGGATCCGCTCCGCAGTAGTTGCGTGTCCGGTTGGCCTTTAAATTTTGCTCCGCCTTCGGCGTGTGAGTGCAAAGGACTTTGGCGCGGGGGCGCGTGCACAACGTGCGCCACCACCGACACACGCGTCGGTGTTTCCTGCAACGACGCTGGTGAGGTCGTCGGCTGCGACGGCGAAACGGGGCCGCTGAATCAGCTGAAAGTGGTCGATTCGTGTGGTCTCTGCGGCGGCAATTCCCAATGTCGCGGCTGCGACGGCATCCCGGGGTCGCTCAAGATCGTCGATAACTGCGGCGAATGTGGAGGGAACAACGACTGCTACGGCGCGCCCACTGAGACGGTCACCATCGTTCACGGCCTATCCCTAACTGGCGGGAGCATCAAGATTGACATCACGGATGCCGCGACGCAAGCGCATCTCAACCACACGTGCGTCACGTTGACGTCTCTGGATGGCATACTCACGGATGACAAACGATCGACGTGCATTTGGGCCGACTTCGCGCGGTGGTTGACGACGAAGACGAGATCGACGGATTCATCGATGACCACGCTCGCATTCGAATTTGTCGCCGAGACGGGCCGCTATTCTGAAATGGGCTTCACGACCGCCAATCTCGTCGATAAGCCGCAAGTGACGTACATCGCCAACACGCTGAAAACGCGCGATGTTCGTGTGAGCGACCCGCTGCCAAAACTGGCGGCCAAGTACAGTACGTGGACCGGCGTCGTGTCCGACCTGAACAATCCGAGGGTTATGCCCTTGGGAAGGCAGCCCGCGGTCGCGATGGCGTCGGTCGGCTGGGTGCGACTCTTCACGCTCCGGGCCACGCTGGAAGGCACCGTCTTCAGCCTCGTGCTTGGCTTGCTCCTCTTTGCCGTGGTTATGGGTGCCGCGACGTGCTCGCCGACGATGACCTTGGCCGCCGTGCTCGTCCTATCATCGAGCGTGCTCACCGTGACGGCGAGCTTTTACATCGCAGGGTACCAACTCGGAATTGTCGAGCGACTGACGGCAACGTTCATTCTCGGTCTTTCCGGCGAGCAGCTCGTCCACCTCGCCGAGGGTTACATGGAACACCTGCACACCTGTCAGTCGCACCTCTTCGCCCGAGAAACCACGAGGCTGCAATCCATCTCTGGCATGTTCCGTCGCGTGGGCCGTTCACTGCTTCATAGCACGGTGACTTTGTTTCTGTGCTCCTGCTTCCTCTTCGCCGCTCGACTCGTCCTGTATCGTCGTGTGGCGGCGGTGATGCTGATCTCACTCGTATCCACCATCATCCATAGCATGCTATTCTTTCCCGCTATTTTAGTCGCGTTTGGACCCACCGCATCCTTTCGCAATCGACGGACCGCGTCTTTATCCCTCGGATTCGGCATGCTGCTGTTCCTGGCTTTGTTTCTGGGGCTGTTTTTGTCAAACACGATCGGCGACCTGTAAAGGTGCAACAGCAACAGCGGCAGAAGACCACCTGTGGACTTGGGGACCGCGAAATCATTTGCTCAGCAACCATCCGAGGCGATTGGTAACACATCATTTTATGCTATAGGAGGTTTGAAACCAGGGGGCCAACGACCAACCAACGGTCGGGTGCGTTTATTGCCGTCTCGATTCTTCTTCCCCCACTCCTCTCTGCCCCCTGTCCCACAACCCCCTCTATCCCTGGAAACAGAGATCGGAAAAGTAGACGGTCTCGATAGAGTGAGGCGCAACGTGCTATAACCCCTCACCTCACGCCCTCCCCGCGAGTTGTACATATCGATGCTCATATGTCCCTCTTGCTTCCTACTCTTCACCTTTCTTGTTTGCTTTTGCGGCATCGAGCGTCGTTCGTCTACCCCGGTGCGTCCTGTCCCTTCTCCAAGTTCCCCCTGTCCACCCGTAACC
>ERZ1292633.3162-Hain-H41-02um-R1-3162-length-16302-cov-5_pt1 | contig 16302 bp, 12 predicted proteins | sample MGYA00564406_ERZ1292633 | MGnify/ENA primary metagenome ERZ1292633 (study PRJEB36523, sample SAMEA6512639) | groundwater metagenome | collected 2019-01-08 | study: AquaDiva: Metagenomics assemblies of 32 groundwater samples | reverse complement strand
TTACACCGACTAGTTTTTGCTCGGTGTCTAAGACGTATGAATAGTAAACCGTTTCCACCTGGGTCTTAGCTTGAATACGTATATAACTGATGGCTTCATCCACATTCATATTCGGGCGTAGGCGGATGAAGCGGGAATTCATGAGTCCGCCGGCAGCGTCTTCGGCATAGGCAAGCAGGGCCGAGACCTCTCGTTTTGTTTGGGGGTCAAGTAGCGAGAGCAGCTCTTCTTTGCGATTAGAATTGAATTCTTGAATTAAATCGGCCGCATCATCGGGGGCCAGTAGGCGCAGCCACGAACGAATTTCAAGATTTGTAAGATCTTCAATCAGCGCACACTGGTCCGGGGCGTTTAAATTAAGAAAAAGCTCTTCAGCTTCGGTTCTATTAAGCGAATTAAACTTAGCAATTCGTTTTTCATTATTTAAGTGAGACCACTCATCATGGATAACGGCAAGATCGTTGGCAATTAGTTCTGCATCGGGGGTTTTAGGCTCTTCGCTATTCATGGATTCCCCTTTATTTTATGCGATAAAAAATCAAATTACCTTGATTCTTTAAAAGCGACAAGAACTTCTTTTGCGGGGCCTATTTTTTTTATGCTGCCATGATCGAGCCATAAAATTTGGTCACAATCTTCAACGGTCTGTAGTCTGTGAGCAATTCTGATCTGGGTTTTATCATTGAGTAATTCTTTCAGGGCTTGGTTCATCAGAGTTTCTGATTGAGGATCAATATTAGAAGTGGCTTCATCAAATATAAAAATAAGTGAATTTTGCAAAAGCCCCCGAGCCAAACTTAAAAGTTGCTTTTCGCCATAGGATAAATTTTGGCCTTTTTCTGCAACTGGTGTTGATAGTGAATGTTTTAAGCCTACTTTTTTTAGTACATTTTCAAGCTCTGCATTCGATTTATTTCCGAATAGGTCTAGGTTGTCTCGTATTGTTCCGGTTAGAAACAACTGATCCTGTGAAATAACTGAAAATAATGATCTATGCTTCTCGTTATCGGGCTCATTCACTCCGTTAACCATAATGACGCCTTTTTGGGCGGGATAAAGCTTGAGTAAAAGAGAAATGAGGGTTGTTTTACCGGAGCCTGTTCGGCCAATAATGCCCAGCTTCCCCCCTTTTTTTAATTTAAATGAGATCTCATTTAAAATCAGCTCTTGAGAGCTGGGGTACTTAAAACACAGGTTCTCAACTTGCAAATCAGCTTGGGATGTTAATGTGCTGGTGTTGTTTTGTTGTTTTTCTTGATGCTTGTCCTGCTTTTTGTCTTTCTTTGGATGCGAAGTCAAAAAATCAGAATAACTCGGAAGTTTGATTCCGGGTTCGATGGGGTGGCGGATGTACTCATCTAATTTTTCGACAGCTGTAAAGGCTTCTTCAAACTGCGAGAACCATTCAAAAAACATTTGTAGGGTATGAGCGGCCAGCATTGAAAAGCTGAGCACAACGCCTGTTAGCCCTATACCCATGGTATTGTTTTTAATTAAATAAAGGCAGATGAATCCGTTTAAAGTAAACAGCACAGTCGATAAGATGTTGAGTTCGAAAGAAAATTTGGTCACTCTCCAGAATACCGCCCATTTAGTGGCTAGGTATTTTGAATCATATTCCATAAATTTGTTAATAAACGTAGCTTCTTTTGAATTTTGGCGGATGACTGTAGCGCCTTGTACGGTTTCAGAAAAATGAGAAATTGAGGGGGCCCGAAGTGCCGATAAATTTCTGCGTGTTTCCCGCAGTCTACCCTGATTGCGAACCAGTAAAAGATAATAAACAAATGAGGCGCACCCAAAGGTTAGTAAAAAATAGGGATGAATAAAGACCAATAAAACCATGATGGAAATTAAATCAAACAGGATCGACAAAAACTCGGCCAGTGGTCCGCCGAACAGCCTAAAGGCGTTACCGTAATCGCTTGAAAAGCGGGTGGTGATTTTTCCGACCGGCTGGCTTTCAAAAAAACTAATCGGAAAGCGTGATACCCTATAGGTGGTTTCATCATAGATACGAGACACCGCTAAGGCTGAAAAACTTGAAAATAAAATTCGGTAAAACAAAGTCAGTACAAAAGAAATAATGCTGATGTTCAGGATTTTATAAAATAGTGGTGTTAAATTTTCGGAATTAACTATGTTGGTTCGATCTAAAAACTCACCTATGATCTGGGCATTTGATAAAATCAGTAGCCGCGCGATAAAGCCTATTAAAATCAATATGGCAATTCGCAGCATAAAGGGCCGGTAGGCCTGTAGTAAGGTGTCGTAGAGCGTCTTTGAATAGGCTTTGATAATGGGCTTTTTCAAATGAGGCCTTTAATAAATGAATTATATTCAGGGAGCTTTAAAAATTCCTTGGCATCCCCATCATATTTTATTTCGCCCTGATCTAAAAAAACAATGCGGCTACAATAGGGTAAGGTGCTAAATCTTTGCGTGGTTAATAGTATTGAATAACCTTGATCTTGCAGATTAACAAATTCGTTAATTAACTTTTGCTCGGTTGAAATATCAACAGCGCTCAGGGGGTCATCCAGCAGCAGTAAAGAATTTGGATGCATGAGCTGTCGCGCCAAACTTACCCGCTGCTTTTGCCCTCCAGATAAATTAAGTCCTCGCTCGCCAATAACAGTATCCAGTCCCTGTGTTACGCGGTCGAGTTCAAAATCAAATTGGGCCTGCGACAGGTGTTTGACAATTTGGCCGTCAAATTCGTGGGAAGACTGGTAATTAAAGTTCATATTATCTCGCAAGCTGGCACTCATAATAAAGTGATCCTGCGGAAGATAGCTGACCTTTTCTTTATAAAAAATATCTGCTGTAAAGGGGGTTTCATTGATAATTGATTTGATTAGCAGGCTCTTGCCAGCTCCCACAGGGCCAATCAGGGCAATGATTTCTTTAGGCTTGACATTAAGATTGATATTTTTAAGCAGCACATGAGTATCAATTTGCAGATTTAAATTTTTGACCTCAAGTATATGATGAGGCTCTGTTTTTTTATTTGATATAATAGATTCTGGCTTATTCTGTAAATCAAAAAATTCTTCAAGTCTTTTAAATGAGTTCCAAGCATCAAACACAAAAGTGAAAAACCAAGGAAGTTGCCTTAATGGTCTTGCTAGAAAAACAACCGTTACCCAAAGCAAGGCAATAATATCAGATTTACTAAAGTCTTGGTCATGAATCCAAATAAAAAAACCGAGTAAGGCTAAATTCAGCCAAAACATCATATTGGAAGAAACTGAATTCATAATTTGACCATTGGTCATCATATCGATGCGGTTGCGGGTTTCCTCGATGCGCTTTTTTATTATTTTATTTTCAAACCCTGCAACCCAGTTCAAAACCTTGAGTCCTTTTATATTCTGAATCCATTCGTTAACCAAACCCATGCGATCAGCAAATAAGACTTTAAATCTAAAGAAAAAAATTGACTGGCGGTAAGCAATCAAACTGTTTAAAAACACTAGTACCGCGACCAGACCAAAGCTGAAACTGAGGCTTAAACCATATAAATGATATAAAAATAATGGAGTCAAGATCAGTGGAAATAAGATCGTGAGGCCATAGGGTAGCGATTGCTCGAGCCAAACTGTCACGCTGGGCACGTCAGTCGAGTAAAGTGATACGATTTCGCCGACCGTGTTTTTTTGTAAAGTTAAAGGTTTTAATTTCAGGTTATGCCCATATAGAACTTCAGCCAATTTTCTTTGCGAGTGAATGGATTCACTTTGGCCAAAAAATAATGTGAGCTGATTAAACACCAAATAAAATAAAGATAAAACAACACAAATAAATAATGATAAATAACTGAGGTTTGTTAAAAATATTCTTTGATAATAGGGAACGGCAAGGCCAAAGATGGCGGCAAGTAGTGATAGAGTTAAAATCAGAAGTCTGAAATGCATTCTATCTAAAAAAATAATACGCAGAATAGTTTTTGCTCCGGGCTTCATTTGCGGATCCACCCCGTTAATGAATAGCGGGTTTTGTAAGTGGTTAAGACCTCATGTTCGAGCTCACTCTTGAATAAAATCATGTTGCCCGCCTGCGGCCTGATCTTAAAAAGGGTCTGTTCCTCCTCATAACCCAGAAGTTCACCGCCATCATCTGGCTGCCAAGAATTGTTAAGATAGATTACAAATGAAAAAATGCGTTTATTATTTTGAGCGGTTACATCGCTGTGTTTTTTGTAAAAGTGGCCGGCTGGATAAACTGCATAGTGGCATTCAAGCTCGGTCAAAGAAAGTCTGAAGTAATTCTTCAGGCTTTCTTTAAGAACATCGATTTGTGTTAAAGCCACCTGATCCGTTGCATTTAACGTTTCTGATTTCGCATCTAGCCAAAAAATGCTATCATTTCTAATAGTGGGCAGGGGGTTGATAGAGTCCGTAACTCTTGCTGCTTTGAATAGATCAGAATTAAATTTGGATTCTGCTGAATTCCGAAGCTTAATTGAAAAATCGGTATCAATCGGGATTTGAGTCCAACTTTGAGTACTGAGCTCTTCAAAATATTCTTCAAAAAATTGAGGGAGATTATTTGCTGGAAACACCAAGAGAGTGTAGCATTCTCTGTAGGGGTGAGCATTATAAAAAGTCGAAGAAGTTTCATTAAGAGTGCTTTAAAAAATAGCCTTATAGGTGCGGCGGGCTTAGCCACTTTATCAACATTTTCTTCATGTTCATCTTTTGATGATTATTTATTTGATGATAGGTACAGTTTTGATGATGAAGTCCTCATCATCGGTGGTGGTGTATCGGGTTTGTATTTGGCCCACATGCTCAGAAACAGCAAAACAGAGTTCAGATTATTTGAGGGATCTAATAATTTAGGCGGTAGAATTAAATCCTTTGCCGGAACCGATTATGGGGCATCGCTATTATCAAACAACGATATTTTGGCCAAAAAGCTTGTTAAATCTTTATCACTTGAAACAACAGAGCTGAATAAAGATTTTATGTATTTGTCGAATGGCATGCAGACGATGACTGATGTTTTGTTTGAAAGAACCGTCGGACTTATTCCTTACAGAAGTTTCAGGTTGCGCTGGAAATTAATTGAAATTCAAAAAAAGGGCACACGCTATAATTTGGTTTTTCAACACCCAACCGGGCAGCAGCAATATAATTGCAAAAAAATTGCATTGGCTATCCCGCCGACGCAGTGGAAGTCGGTTAAGGGTCTGCTCGGCCTTCCAGAAATGCATTGGGCGGCGGAGTGGCTGAATGCTTTGAATATTGAAAACACTGTTAAGCTCATTTTGCCCGCTAGTAGCGGTTCTAGTCTAAAACCCTATATGAAGACTGATTATTCTGGTCTTGAAATTCGTCAAATAATTAAAAAAAACAAATCTCTACCAACGCTTGAAATCGATGTGAAATATCCATCTGGGGCCAATGTTTCTACCGAAAAAATTTACGATGTACTTAAAAAGCATATGCAGATTAATTACCCCTTTCAAAAACTGCAGGCCGACCAACTTTATGACTGGAGCCATGTGAGCCTAATAAAGGGCTCAAATTTCAGAAATTCTATGACTATACCCCGAGCCTTAAACCCTAATTTTCAGATTTTAGGAGATTTTACAGCAACTAAAGACATTTATAGCATAGAAGGGGCCCTCCAGTCGGCAAAACAGGCATCAGAGTTGCTTTTATAGCTATTGTTTTATAGACTCGCGCAAATTAAGGCGGGGTTTATGGGTGGTACTGGTTCACATTTAGAGATACAAAACGAAGAAAAACGAATACTTGAGATTTTAACTAATGTCAGACCTTCTCCAACATTAAATTCTAATTATACCAACGATGAAAAAATTGAAAAAATAAAGTTTCATTTTTCAGAAATTATGAAGTATTTAGACTTGGATCTTAATGATGACAGCTTAAAAGATACTCCTAAAAGAATTGCTAAAATGTTTGTTAATGAAGTTTTTAGTGGTTTAGATCCTAAAAATTTTCCTAGAATCTCTGTTATCGATAATAGTATGCAGTACGACCAAATGGTCTGCGTGCAAGATATTGAAGTGATGTCCATCTGTGAGCATCACTTTTTGCCAATCGATGGTTTTGTAACTGTAGCTTATATCCCGAATAAAAAAGTAATTGGTCTTTCTAAAATAAATCGTATTGTTGAATACTTCGCTAAGCGCCCGCAGGTTCAGGAAAGATTGACCAAACAGATCGCCGATTGCTTACAATTTATTTTAGATACCGAAAATGTTGGGGTTCATATTAACGCCAAACACTATTGTGTTATTGCTCGTGGAATACAGGATACTCATAGCACCACCACCACGGCGGATTTAAGGGGTTCATTTAAGAATTTACCTGAAACTCGAACCGAGTTCCTTAAGCAGTGCCGAACACGCTTTAACGTCTAGTTAAACGCAGCCCTGCAAAAGCTCTCGTGAATTTTTAGATAAACCAGTTTCACTCAACACTCGTTTAATTTCAGTCTGTGCAAGAGTCTTTAGGTCGTGTGGGAATTTTTTAACAAAATTAAAACTGCTACAAACACGCGCCGCCACTTGTGGGTTGAGTTTATCAATTTTAATGATTTCATCACAGAGCCACTTAAAAGTATCTGGATCTTGTTGCATAATCAGATGATTATTACCTAAAACTGAATGTAAAGAGTAAATATTATTTGGGTTTTCTAAGCTGAATACTGACGTATTCGCAATAGTCATAAGTGTTTTAAAAGTGTCTGGAACTTTAGAATTGGCCTGTACGGACAACCATTTATTAAACACCACCGCATCGTCTTTCCAGGTATTAAAAAAATCAGCCAAAGCCTTTTTCTTTTCTGGGGAGTACGTTTGGCAAAGACTGGCCAAGGCGTTGATTTTATCAGTCATATTTTTGGCCGAATTAAATTGCTCAAATGCTATTTGCGTTGCCGGCACGGGTAGGGCTTCAATTAAATAATCTAAAATTTTATTTTTCAGGGCGCGATCCCCGGGTGTATTGAGTTGGTGGTGTTTTTTATACTTTTCAATAATTAAGGTTTCATTTTTTATTACGAAAGCATCGATCAAGGCTTTTCTGGCTGCATGAAATGCTTTTGCATCTAAGATGGATTCACTTTGTGCTAAAATATCATCGTCAGGAATTTGCAACATTAAGGCCTTGAACTGAGGATCTAGCTTGTCGTCACGCAATACGTAGGCCAAGGTTTCAACAATTTCAGTATTTGGATGTAGTGGAATCTTACTATGATAGCTCGCAATCAGTTTTTGTAGTTCCTCTAATGTCATTTTAAAGCAGGCTTCGCGTTTATTAAAGGCATCGCTATCAAACTTGATCAAATGTAAAAGCTCAGATTGAGTCGCACTCCAGTTTAACTTAATTGGCGCCGAAAACTCACGATTTAACGAAAGAACAGGCCGGTCATATACATCTGTAAATATAAAACTCTGCTCCAGTTGTTTTAAGTGGATGACGGGTTTTTCGTCAGAGTTATAAGTGATGTCATTTGATTTTAAACTTAAATTTTTTCCTGAAGAATCAATTAAACCTATAAGTAATGGGATATGAAAAGCTTTTTTAATAGCTTGTTTTTCGGTAGGCTGACAAAACTGTTTTAATTTAAGTGTGTATTCTTTTTTTGCGGAATCATAATTTTCGGTCACCGTTACTTCAGGAGTTCCGGCTTGGCTGTACCACAATTTAAATTGTGAGAAATCTGCATTGTTGGAGCTGGCGATGGCATTTGCGAAATCGATTATGGTAACAGCTTGTCCGTCGTGGCGTTTAAAGTATTCGTCCATGCCGCGTCTGAAACCCTTGGTGCCGACCATTGTCTGCATCATGCGAATCAGCTCTGAACCTTTTTCGTAAATAGTCGAAGTGTAAAAGTTGTCAACTGCCAGGCAACTTTCAGGCCTTACTGGGTGAGAGTTGGGCCCGGCATCTTCGGCAAATTGTCTTTCACGAAGTGCATCAACATCTTTTATACGCTGAACAGCTCGCGAATTAAGGTCAGATGAAAATTCCTGATCTCTAAAAACAGTTAAACCTTCTTTCAGAGAAAGTTCGAACCAATTGCGGCAAGTAACACGATTTCCGGTCCAGTTATGAAAGTATTCATGACCCACCACAGATTCGATGCGGTCAAAATCTTTGTCTGTCGCCGATTCAGGGTCAGCTAAAACTAAACGTGAATTAAAAATATTTAAGCCCTTATTTTCCATGGCGCCCATATTGAAATCATCAATTGAAACAATCATGTACTGATTTAAGTCGTACTCAAGGCCAAATTTTTGCTCATCCCACTGCATAGATTTTTTTAGTGATTCCAGAGCATGATGACAGCGATTTTGCTTTCCATGAGAGGCAAAGACCTCAAGTTTTACATTTTTTCCGGATTGAGTGGTGAATTTACCTTCAACAACTCCGAGATCTCCGGCGACCAGTGCAAACAAATAACTGGGTTTTTTGAATGGATCTTTCCACAGCACTCGGTGTTTTCCGTCAGCTAAATCAGTTTTAGAAATCAGATCACCATTTGATAATAGAACTGGGTACTTTTTTTTATCAGCTGTTATGGTGACACTATAATCCGTCATCACGTCAGGGCGGTCCAAAAAATAAGTTATTTTTCTAAAGCTTTCGGCTTCGCATTGAGTAGCAAAAATACCTTTTGATAAATAGAGTCCCTCGCAAGCGGTATTTATTGAAGGATTGATTTCAACCACCGTTTCCAGTGTGAATTCTTTTGGTGTTTTTTTAATAGTCAGAGTTTCTGCATCGGTCATGTAATCGGCATCTGACAGTTCTGCATGATCTAGTTTTATCGAAAGCAGTTTTAAATTCTCACCATTTAAAATGAGAGGATGATCTTCTAACTTAATAAATGACTGCCGCGTTGTTACGATGGTTTTGGTTTCATGAAGATTAAAATCCAGCTGAACACTTTTAACCTGAAAGAACGGTGCCGTGTAATCGGTTAGAAAAATTCTTTTAGGCTGCTGGCTGGAAGTCATGGATTATTTTCTTTCGTTCAGTGGGGTCACTTTTCTTTGCGTACTGCCAATATACTCTGATAACGGGCGAATAATGCGGTTGTTAGCTGTTTGCTCCATTATATGAGCGGACCAACCTGTTGTTCGTGCCATTACAAAAATCGGAGTGAAAAAATCAATTTCAAAACCCATCATGTAATATGCAGGACCTGCTGGAAAATCCAAATTCGGATAAATTTTCTTTTTTTCTACCATGACTTTTTCAAGCGAATTGTACATTTGCATCCATTTTTGTTGACCGGTTACATCACTCATAACCTGCGCATATTTTTTCATAGTCGGTACGCGTGAGTCGCCGGATTTATAAACTCGGTGACCAAAGCCCATGACCTTTTTCTTTTGCACCAAAGCATCTAGCATCCATTGCTCCGCTTTTTCAGCGTCAGCAATTTCAATCATCATATGCATCACCATTTCATTCGCGCCGCCATGTAAAGGGCCTTTTAAAGCGCCTATTCCAGCTGTCGTCGCAGAATAAATATCAGACTGAGTCGAAGTGACAACTCGAGATGTAAAGGTAGAGGCGTTAAAACTGTGTTCCGCATACAGCACCAAAGAGACATCAAAAGCCTTAACCACGCGTGCTTCAGGTACTTTTCCAAAGCACATATGAAAAAAGTTTTCGGCAATACTTAAGCTCGGATTGGGCGCGATAAAATCCAAACCTTTTTTAAATCTATAATCGGCAGCTATCATGGTGGGAATTTTTGCCAGCAGATGTATGGCTTTATCAAGGTTGGTGGCCGGAGTGGAATCCCAGATGCGTGTATCTTCACAACCTAAAAAACTAACTCCAGTTCGGATTGAGTCCATCGGGTGACATTTTTTTGGTAACATTTTTATAACATTCAGATTTTCTTTGCTTATGTCGCGAAGGGATTTTTCTTTAGCTGAGAACTCAGTTAGCTGAGTTTTATTTGGCAGCTCACCATTGTATAACAAATAGGCCACTTCCTCAAAAGAACAGTTTTCAGCTAAATCTTGCACCGGATAACCACGATAAACCAGTGAGTTGGTGTCGGCGTTTACTTTTGAAACACTGGAGGTGTCCATAACAACACCCTCAAGGCCCTTTTTAACATTCATTTTTTCAGGTTCTGCCACGTAATCGGGATTTATATATTCAGACATTTTTTTCTCCAGTAAGCATTATTTGACTCTTATGGGACTAAAAGTTATCAATTTAGTCTCATGAAATCAATTCCTAAAGCCAATACCCAAAAAAACGTCAATCAAGTGGTCTATGAGTCCTTGGTCTCAAAGCTTGAGTTTGGTTCAGCGGATAAGTTGCTGGTAGATGCGCCCTGCGGCAATGGTGAGTTTGCAAAGTTTTTAAGAGATAAATATCCAAATTTAGAAATTAAAGCTGTCGATTTATTCACTGAGGTAGCCGACACTAATATTCAGTTTTATAAATTAAGCGCCCATGATTTTTTTGCTCTGCAGAAGCCAGCCAGTGCTGATTTCATAACCTGTATTAGCGGGGTTATGTGTTTTGATGGTATTCCGAATTTAATAACTTTATTTTTTAAGGCACTGAGGCCCTCTGGAACATTAGTGCTGACCAACGACAATATAATGACCATGCGAGATCGACTGCATTTTTTATTTTTTGGCCATTTTAAAAGATTCAAACTTTTATATTCAATTAATGAAGGCAACTGGAATATTGTTTTACCTCAGGCCATCGTTTCCTTATTGCAAGAAAATGGTTTTAAAAATATTCGTATTAAGTACACCTCGGTGTATGCAGAGGATTTATTATTCTTACCTTTAGCAATATTGGTCTATCCGATTTTTGCATTGTATTTATTGTTGCGCAAAAGTCATTTGTCGATAGGGGAGAGGTTTGAGCTCTTCCCCTTTCAATCATTAATTTCTCGTCACTATGTAATCACTTCAGAAAAGATCCACTTGACCAATTGAGGTGTTTTAAAGCCATCTTAGAAGAGTGGGTTTTCAATCCTGGCATTCATAAAAAAATCCCACCGAGGACTAAAAACATTAGAGCAACACTACAAAGAAATGCATACACTCTGGTAGAAAGTCCCCAGATTGTTCCTTCATGCAAAGGTGTCAGAATAATTGGAAGTTCAGCGCTAAAAGGTCGGTCAATAGCATAATCTATGCGCAGTATCGCTCCATCGAATTTATCTATATAAATAAAATTTTCTGATTGTTGGCTAAAAAGGGTAGTGACAGCGCGATTAATTTCGAAAGAGGAGTTATGGGTCTGGGGCAAAATTATATCCGTCCAGTCGGCATTTGGGATGATTTTGCTCGCTGTATTAAACGCTTCATCGAGCGTAGTTTGTCGGCTCGTTGATGTACCTCGCGAAAAAGGATGATTTTTCCAGGCAGGGAGGACACTGTCGGAAAATCCAAAAATACCTTTTTCTGCGAAATTAAAGCCAGAAGCCACTCCGGTAAAAGCTAAAATAAAAAGATAAAAGGACGCCATAAAGCCTAATAATGAATGGACTTTGAAATTAATCCCTTTCCAACTTGCAGGCATTTTAAGCGAGAACTTGTTTCTAAAGCTTTGCTTTTTTCGCGGCCACCATAAAAAAAGACCTGATAATATTAAACCAATAACTACGAGGGAAGTAACGCTCACGATTTGCTTTCCGATACCTTCTAGGAAAAGTGACCGATGAATTTCGCGATTAACGCCGAAAAAGGTATTTAAATATTTTCGCGAGCCCAAAATGGCCCCACTATAGGGATCGGCAAATACCTGAAAATCATCCGAAGTAGAAAAGACAATGGGTCGAACTATATTCGACTGTATTTCAACTCTAAGAAAACGCTGCGAATGAAACTTAGTTTGAATACTTTCTAAGATACTTTGAAGAGAAACACGTGTTTCTTGCGGCGATACAGTCCACAGACTGGAATTTAGCTTATAATCAATCTCTTTTTCAAATGCTAAAATTGCTCCTGTAATCCCTAAAGTCAGAACAATGGGCCCGAAGACTAGTCCGATGTACAAATGTATGTTTTTAAGTGAATTTCGGAAGATTTTATAGAGTTCTGCGGTCATATTTACTGCTTAGGCATCACAAGCAATCTTGAAGTAAGGCTCGGCTTGAGGATAAGTAAAATAAAGCCCATATTTGTGCTACCTCCGGGGTATCTAAACCCGTCGCCGAGTTAATTTCCTCACAATTTTTTGCTGTAATCAAGTAAATTTACAAAGGTGATGGCGGGTTAGGTTCTGAAATTCTGTTTTTATAGTTAAAATTGCAATTTTTGATAAAGCTTCGTTATGGCCATGCTGAATAAGTCTCAGCCCCAAATAGGCCTATTAATAGAATTTTTATTAAGATAGTTTATAATTTTGGTGTTTTGCTACGTACTCAGTAGCTCAGTGTACATTGTACACTGAGCTACTGAGATGGATAAAAGACTTCAATTAATTACAAATGTCTGGGCCATAGTCGATACAACTTCCATCAGATCTTCTCCATGTGCAATTTTCTGTACAAGACGCATTAGGCCCACAGAAATCAGGTCCATAGCTGATGCAGCTTCCATCAGATCTTCTCCATGTGCAATTAGGAACGCATCGAACCGGATCTGGTTTATTATCATCGTCGTCACATTCTCTTGATGGAGAAATTAAACTTTCGAGAAAATTTCCATTTTGCAAACTTGATAGTTTTTTATTAGAATTTTTAGACTTAAGTTCTCTTATAGTTTCAGAAAGCATTTTAATATTTGCGTCAGCCGCACGCTGTACGGATTCAATTGCCTCTTGAGGGCTTATATTTTGGATATTAGTTTCAGCTGCAAATGAAACTGTGCAAAGAAGTAACAAAGACAATAGCAAACTGACATTTTTCATAAATGCTTTTCCTTAAATAATTGTGTGGTATCATAATTTATTTTTATGACTTGTATCAGATGGTTTGCAATGAGCGGGCCAAGTTAAAGCGACACTAATGCTGGAAAAAATATTTGCATATATATTTAGCAGCGCGCTTGAAATGATGCAGCTATTTTTCTAATTTAAAATTAAAAATACTCTGATCGAACTGATTATAATCTTCGTAGGAGGTTAAATCATAGAGCTGCTGGCGTGTTTGCATCAGCGGCAAAGCATTTGTTTGCGAACCAGTAGATTTAATTATGTCCAAACCTTTTTCAGCGGCACCCATTGCTAATCGCAATGTAGTGACGGGGTAAATAACCATATTAAAACCCAAATTTTCAAGTTCGCTTTTAGTATAGAGTTTCCCTTTGCCAAACTCGGTCATATTGGCGAGCAAGGGCACTTGAATAGCTTTTCTCATCGCTGCGAATTCTTTTTCATCTTGCAAAGCTTCTGGAAAAATCATTTCGGCGCCGGCTTCAACGTAGCGCTTAGCGCGTTCGATGGCTTTTTCAAGACCTTCATTGGCCCGCGCATCGGTTCGTGCGATAATCAAAAAATTATTATCTAATTTTTTACCTAAAGTTGCGGCCTTTATTTTTTTGACCATTTCATCCGTGCCGACAAGAGACTTATTGTCTAAATGCCCGCAGCGTTTAGGATTTAATTGATCTTCTAAATGGCAACCCGCTAAACCCATTTCAATAAATTCTTGAATAGTGCGGGTTACGTTCATGGGCTCGCCCCATCCTGTATCGGCATCGATAATGGCAGGTAAAGACGTGGTTCTGGCGATTTGTCGACCGCGAGCTGCAACCTCTGTTAATGTGGTTAAACCGATATCAGGGTAGCCCAAATCATTTGATAAAACTGAACCTGAAATATAGACCCCATCAAAGCCTTTTTTTTCAATCAACATACTGACCAGTGGAGAAAAAGAACCGGGAAACTGTAAAAGCTTTCCGGTTTTAAGTTTTTCTCTGAACTGTTTTCGTTTCTCAGCTGCTGTGATGGCTGGGAATAACATTTAGAAAATTCCTTTTTGATCACGTTTGTTACTTATTAGTTTATCGATCTGAATTTGTACGTTGAGCTGCTGAATTTCAGCGGCTGTTAATTCTGGCAGACGTTCACAAAGTGATATGAAGCGATTTCTTTCTTCTTTGGTGATGATATCAGAAGTTAATGTGTCAAATTTTCTGATGTAATCGGCGCGCTTAAATGGCTTAGCTCCTGCGGGGTGAGCATTAGCAACTCCCAATTCATCTACAATGGTCTGACCATTGGTCATTATAATTTCAACACGACCGCCGAAACGTTTTTTATTCGGATCTGGATCATGATAGGCAGCAGTCCATTTTGCATCTTCGATAGTTTTAATTTTATGCCATAATCTAATAGTATCTGAGCGACCTGCACGTTCCGGAGAATAGGAATCCACGTGATGCCAACTGCCATCTTGTAGTGCCACAGCAAAAATATACATAATCGAGTGGTCTAATGTTTCGCGAGAAGCCTTGGGATCCATTTTTTGCGGATCATTTGCACCTGTACCGATAACATAGTGGGTGTGGTGTGAGGTGTGTATAATGATTTCTTTAATGTCATCAAAATTTGTAATTTTTGATTTCATACGAGCTGCTAAATCTATTAAAGCCTGAGACTGATACTCAGCGGAATGTTCTTTAGTATAAGTTTCTAAGATCGCTCTTTTTTCTTCACCTGGCTCAGGTAAAGTTACAGTGTACTGTGCAGCTTTGCCGTCAAGCATGTAGGCTAGAACTGAATCTTCACCTTCATAAATTGGTGAGGGAGCGCCTTCGCCGCGCATGCAGCGATCAACGGCTTCGATGGCTAGTTTACCTGCGTGCGCAGGTGCAAATGCCTTCCAAGAGGAAATTTCACCTTTACGTGACTGACGCGTGCTGAACGAAACATGCACCGCTTGTTGAATGGCTTGATAGACAATTTCAACGGGAAGATTTAAGAGTGCACCAATGCCACCGGCAGAGGCAGGAGCCAAATGCGCAATATGATCTTTTTTGTGTTTGTGTAAACAAATGGCCTTAACCAGATCGACCTGAATTTCGTAAGCAACCACTGCACCACGAATAAAATCTTTACCAGTTTTTCCCATTTGCTGAGCGACAGCTAAAATTGGCGGAATGTTATCTCCTGGGTGAGAATAATCAGCCGCTAAAAATGTATCATGATAGTCGAGTTCACGAACGGCAGTGCCATTGGCCCAGGCGGCCCATTCACATGAAAATTTTTGATCATTGGGCATTCCGAATACAGTCGATCCTCCGGCGCGCGGGTGGCTTAAGGCCATTGATCTGGCAGATGAAACGGGATGTCTGTTGCTTGCGGCGATAGCCACAGAGGAATTGTCAATTACGCGGTTGATGATCATATCAATAACATCGTCTTTGATAACGGCATTGTCCGTGCAGATTTCAGCCATTTTCCAGGCCAGTTGATCCTTGCGATCTAATTTTTCTTTTGAAGGGTAAACACGCAGTAAGTGTTGATGCATAGGGGCTCCTTAGAAATTTAATACTAGAAATCTATCATTAATTAAATTAACTCAGAAAATGCCGACGGACAAATGAAATGCACCATCAGACTCACCTGCTTTTTTATCGAGCTTATGGGCATATTCCAGATTTAACGGACCAACGGGGGTGTTGTACCTGATGCCAATTCCTGCGGCGTCGCGCCAATTATCTGCAAATTGAATACCTTCAATCAGAACACGGCCGCCATCGTAGAATATGGCTCCGGCCAAGTTATATTCATCATTTATCGGGAAACGTAATTCAGATTTAAACAGTTCATAACTTGAACTGGTATTAAGTCTGAAGGAAGCCGGGATATTGCCATTAACTCCTGTTGTTGGGATAAATTCAGAGGATTCAAAGCCGCGAATTGTAGTTCGGCCACCAAGAGTAAAGCCTCTTTTGTCAAAGGGAACACCTTCTTTTCGATTATCAATATTTTTAATATAACCGGCACGAATCGACTGAACAAAAACAACTTTGGCATTCTTAAATGGAAAATAATGAGTGGTTTGGCCTGTGGCTCGATAAAAATCATCAACGTTGTTGTTTCCTAAAGATTCAGCCGCGTATTCTATTGCAAAACGAGAAAAACTTCCCTTAGTCGGATTAAATAAATTATCGCGATAATCCAGATCAAGTGTTGGACCGAAAGAGCCAATGACCAAACTTTCACCTGAATAAACGAATTTAATCTCATCTTCTGGGGTAATACCGTGATCTTTAAAAGTAGTGACCGTATAAGATAAAATTCCGGTTATATGAGACGTAAAATCCTGCTCCAAAGAAAATATGGCCGTGTTGGCTTCGGAAACTTTATTAATTCTAACGTC
>ERZ1292633.3159-Hain-H41-02um-R1-3159-length-16310-cov-5_pt1 | contig 16310 bp, 7 predicted proteins | sample MGYA00564406_ERZ1292633 | MGnify/ENA primary metagenome ERZ1292633 (study PRJEB36523, sample SAMEA6512639) | groundwater metagenome | collected 2019-01-08 | study: AquaDiva: Metagenomics assemblies of 32 groundwater samples | reverse complement strand
CGATGAATCTTTCAATCCGCGCACGCCATCGGCAACCGTTGCCGCGTTCAACTTTGCACCAGCGAGCGTCGTGTGCGTGTGATCACCGGGGCGAAAGAACATCGCACCGACCGTTTGCGCGCCAATTTTCTCATAACGATCCGCCACGAGACTGTTCAAATCCAGAAATGCCGCTCCGCCCTGCTCTGCCGCGTCCTTGCAAAACTTGCCGTAGCCAGACGACTCGCGCCCAACCTTGCCATCCTTCCAAATGTTGCGCGGGATCTGCGAAACGACAATCGGCGTTGCGCCCTGCGCTTTCGCGCCCGCGATGTATTGCCGCAGATACCAACCGTAAGTCTGCACGACCTCCACCTTGCCCGCGTTGTTGGTGATAATTTGTGTTTCGTCGCCGTTGCCCTTAAGTGATCCACGCCCGCGATTGCCGGTCAAGCCACCGCCATCATTGTGACCGAATTGCATCATCACAAAGTCACCGGGCATGATCTCCTTCGAGATATTTTCCCAACGGCCCTCGGTGAGAAATGTTCGACTGCTACGTCCGCCGATGGCGCGGTTCTCGACGCGGATTTTTGACGGATCAAAATGCGCACCAAGCAGACTGCCCCAACCCCACATCGCATCCGCACCGCGACCACTGCCGTTCTTGACGGTGGAATCGCCGATGAGGAACAACGTCGGACGGGAATTCGTTTGCGCGCTGGTGGCGGTCGTGAAGCAGACGGCAAGCAGCAGGAAAAATCCAAGCGGCAATGCGGCACGACGACGGACAATGATCTGGTGCATGAGTGTCATCTGGGTGTATCGGACGGATGATAGCCACATGGTGTTCAGGGGCGGCGGCGCTGACAATCAAAACCGCCTGCCCCAAACTGGTGAAAAACTGGTGACCTCGCCCCGACGCCGTTTACCGCTCCGCCCGGCTCATTGTGGTGAACGCCGAGGCTTTGACGACCTTGCCGTTCAGCTTCACGTTCTCGAATTCCAGGCCGACAGTGTTCTCGATCACGAAACCCTTCCGGGCCTCCACGTTGACATTTTCCAAACGCAGATTCCGCAACGGCGTTTCGGTCAACCCGGCGATGCGCCCGGCGGACTCGCAATCCTTCGCCGTCAGATTTCGCACCACGATGTTGCGGAACACCGGCAGGCCCTGCTCGGGCGGCACTGGAGTGTTAAACTCCTCCGGCACCCACATGGTGCTGAAAGCATTCATGTTGAAACTGAACACGCGCGCTGTTCCCTTTGCGGTGATGTTCTCGTAAAGAATATCCTCCACCACGCCACCGCGCCCGATTTTGGTCTTGAACCGCACGATCTCCTCGCAACCTTCATCGGCGCGACAGTTCAACACCTTCACATTGCGGATGCCGCCGGAAGTTTCGCTGCCGATGACAACGAGGCCCGCCGCGTTGCCGACGCGACAATTGCGGATGACCACATTCTCCGTGGGCCGGTTCACGCGCAACCCGTCCGCATCGCGCCCGGACTTGAGACAGATCGCATCATCGGCGCACTCGATGTCACAGCCCTCGATCAACACATTGCGTGACGAATCCACATCAATGCCATCCGAACTCGCGGCCCGGATTGGGGTGATCGGCGCGCGGATCGTGACATCGCGGACTTCGGCCCCGTCACAATACGTGAGTTGCAGATTCCAGAACGCAGAGTCTTTAAGCGTCAGCCCGGAAACGAGCACGTTGGTGGCGTTGATGATATGAACGAGGCGCGGGCGCGGAATCTTGAAGTGCGGATCGGCCCGCCCTGGCGCACTATTCCGCGCCTCCCAATATTCCCGCCACCAACGTTCGCCCGAACCATCAATCGTGCCCGCGCCGGAAATCTTCAGTCCGGTCACGCCATCCGCATTCACAAGCGCTGCCGGCCACTTCATCTCCAACCCGGCGATGCGCGTATTGATCCACGGATAATCGTTCGTCTTCTGCGAACCTTTCAACACGCCGCCCTTTTCGATAACCAGATTGACGCCTTGCTTGAGGAAGATTGCGCCCGTAACGAAAGCTCCTTGGGGCACGACAACCTCACCTCCACCATTCGTGGCGCACCGATCAATCAAGCCTTGGATCGCCAGCGTGTTCAGCGTCTTGCCATCGCCCCGTGAGCCGTGTTCGGAAATGACAAACCGCGGTGCCGCCGCGATCTGCCATGAAGAAGCCAGCAACGCAAAACCAGCCACGATGACGATCATCGTATTGCGACAAACTTTCCCGACCATGCCAGCCACAGGTTTCACTTCGTTCCCTCCGCCAGTTTGAGCAGTTGCACCGGAGTCAAAGTCACTGGACCAAGCAATCCGCAATCCGTCACGGGCCACGTTGCGGCGTTGAACGGTTTGTAATCTTGATTCACAAAATTGATGTCGTGAAAATTCCGCCACACCACCCCTTCGCGATCATAGTAGCGGATGGCATTGGCCGAGACGCTCGTGACTTCCACTTCCAACTTGTTGCCGGTGGCCTTGAGATCATCCACCAGCACGCGGAACGGCGGGAGGATGAGCGTGCCGTAACTCTTGCCATTCAATTTGACCCGGGCACTCTGGCTCACTTTGCCGAGGTCGAGCCAGATTGATTTTCCCGTCGCCTTTGGTGCATCGAACGTGACCGAGTAGCGAGCGGCACCAGCAAAGTTTTCTGTTTCACCACCCGGTTTGGTCCAAGAACCCAAACTGGTCGTGGTGAATGTCGACGGCAACGTTGGTCCGCCGGAAATGAACTCAACGCGCCAATCGCCTGAGACAATTTCGCTGCTGCCACCCGATTGCCATTGCGGCCACGAGGGCCCGCCCGGCTGCGGCGCATTCGCTGCGCGCACGATCACGGATTCACCCGGTTCGAGTTGAAGATAAACTTCGGTGCGTCCACCAGTCACACTGCGCGATGTGCCAGCGCCGGTCTTGCCAGTCATCGCATCCATCAGAACCACCGATTTCGCCACCGTTGCCAGCGGTAACCAACCCTGCACGGCCTTTTCGCTTCGATTGGCGATGAAGTAATGCCGGCCCCCCTCAAACGAACGGCGGATGTAATAAAGGTCTTTGTGGTCCACCAACGACTCGCGCTCGATTCCAGTTTGCTTCAGCACGGATTCAAGCTCGCCGATCAAGACCCGACCTTTGCCGAGTTGTTGATTGCTGGCTTCATTGAGCAAGGCCGCAAATCGTGCGCGGCGTTTCTCCAGATCAGCCATACCAGGAACATCTTTGGGCAAACTACCGGAGAAGATCTCCGTCGCCCCCGACTTCGCGAGCGCGACCAATTTTTCCAGCGTGGGCAGCGGCATGAATTCACACGGCGGCACGACGATCACACGGTAACGGCTTCCTCCGGAGGTTTGGAGTTCCGCGTTTACGCGGCTGGGGAGCGCCGAACCGCCTGAAGGCGGAACTCCCAACACTTTCACCTGCGCAAGCTGACGATCGGAAACGTAATCAAAGGCGTAGCCGCGTTGCCAAAGCTGCTCCGCCGTGTGGCCGAGTGGTTGCGATTCAAACCACGCCCGCGCGTGAACGGTCAGGTGCGGCAACAACGGTTCGGCACCCGCCTTCTGCCAGAAATCATGAATCGGCCAGTAGAGCAGGATGTCGTTGTCCGACTGACCGGATTGCAGAATGGACTGACAGCGCGCGACGTAATCATTGAGCGCGCGGGCATCACGCCAGATCGAATTGCGCGGATTCATCTCGTAGCTGGCGTAGAACACCCAACCGGGCCAGCCTGCTTCATCCGGCGAATAACACGTGCCATGATAAAACACATGGTTCACGCCGGAGACGAACAAATCATCCAGCAGATATTTCATATCCGCCAGCGTCTCGGTGAAATGTTCCTTGAGCCACGTGCCCGTCTCACAGCCGACGAACTTGCGGCCAGCCACATGCGCGGCGGATGAAGCAAACTTGGAGATGAGCTTGTTGCGATCGAGCCGGAACATCTCCGTCTCGGGCACATCAACGAGGGCGTAAAGATCCAGCAGGTTGCCGGGCGAACCATGCGCTTCATTACGTGTCATGAAGCCGCGTTGCTGCGACCACTTCACCCACTGCGGCAACGAATCTTCCACCATCACATCGGAAACGGTTTCGCGATAATCCGCCAGCACGCGCGCGGTGCGCTCGCCGGTCTTGCTGAACATGGCGGGCAATTCCATCTGCAAGCGATAGCCCCGGCGCTTCTCGAATTGCTTGAAGAAATCAGGCGACCACTCGGATTTGTATTCGTAAGAGTCGTGATATTGGGCGCGCGGTTTCGCGCCGCGATATTTGGCGAACGCCTCGGTGTGACTGCGCAAAAAGACCGGCATGGCATCCGGATAGATGAGATTGAGCATCGGCCCTTCACCACCGGGCGCGGGACGTTTGACCTTCTGGGCGTTCAACTTCTGGGAGACGGCGTAAACTTTCCAGTCCCCGGCGGGCGCAACCCAATCCACTAAACCATCTGCGGCAATCCGCAAGGTCAGATCCACCGGAACACCAGCCTTCGGATACGCGACAAGGGCCTGAATCTTTTGAGCATCGAACGGCTCGACCAATTTTGCCCCCGCCGCCACATCGAAAGTCTTCACGACCACCGAAGCGTTGCCCTCCTTCTCCCCGACATACGGGCCACCCCCAAAACACCAGCCCGTGCCGGTGGTCATGTCCACGCCCAGATCCAACCGCTTCGCCTCGCGCACAGTGTGATCCAGCATCTCCATCCATTTGGGCGAGAGATAGGAAATGTAATTGGATTCCCAACCTTTCGCGCCGTAGATGGGAATGATATGCACACCACCGTAACCCGCCGCGCGATAGCGCCCCAGTTCTCGGGTGAGATTGGCCTTATCCACCGCACTCCCCATCCACCACCAGTAAGCCCAAGGACGTTGCTCGCGGGTGATTAACGGCCAGCCCTGCGCTTGCGCCAAAGTTCCCCAAAAACAGAGAACAAGGGCGACAAGCGCATTCCGAATTTGCTTGGTGAAATGCGCACTCCTCACAACCTTGCTTGAATACTTCTAAAGGCCAAAATCAAGCTAAACAATTAGCGCGCGAAGGCCTCAAGGGTCGGCAGGTAATCGGTGTTTATATTGTTCATCTGAACCGAAGCCGGCATATTGAGAATTGCATTGTAGGTCGCACCGGGCGGTTTGCTAAAAGAGACTGAACCGTCGGTGAATCCGATGTGCCACCCTTTGGAGCGCAAATGAGCATTGGCAGCGGGATCACTCATTCCAGCATCAAGGTAGTCCATGATGAGTGTTTGCCGACGAATTGCCTGGTTCGATTTTTGGAAGCGCCGGAGATTGACAGTACCGTCTGCGGCATTGGTAAAAACGATTGGATTATAAGTATAGCTGCAACGAACTCCGACATTGCCATTATCTGCAGTCACAATCGTAATCAAACCGCGGGATGAGTAATAATTTTCGCCAAGCCATGAATTTTGCGGATAACCAGGACAGAAGTAATTTTTGCCAGACCCGATGTATTTTGCCGGATAGAGATAACCCAAGTTTTCGAAATTTCCGCCCTGACTGTTGAGCGCCGTGTGGTCTTGTGGTGCTTTTGATCCAGATATTCCCCCCATGATGATCCAGCGCACATAGGAGGGTAATCCCACAACATTCTTGGCGCGTGTATTGAAGGTCGTCCCACCCCAAGGCGGGAAGAAATCGTCACTGTCGGTGGCGTACAACATCGAACCAACAGTTAGTTGTTTGATGTTGTTGATGCACTGCGTCCGCTGGGCTTTTTCCTTCGCCTTTGCAAGGGCCGGCAACAACATCGCCGCCAGAATTGCAATGATTGCGATGACAACCAGCAATTCGATCAGCGTGAAGCCGCGTTTGCCGTCATAGTTTTTCATTTTCAAGGTTTTCATTACAGTTTCAAGTTTTGCTGCTACCGAACAAAACAGGGGCGTTGAATTAGCAACGCCCCTGTTGAACTAAAATCTCCCACCAATCAAGGGAGGACAAGGTTCAGGCGATAGAACACCGTCGGATTGCCCGGAACAATCGGCATGAACATTTGGTTGGTCGCGGTTGATCCACCGACGTTAAACCAGTTGGCCGTGATACCCACTGTCAACGCGTTGGTCTGCGCTTGCAGCGTCCACCCGGTATGGTCCAACGGCCAGCTCAATTCGAGATTGCTGCCATTGACCACAGACGTGATCGGTGTCGGCGTCGGATTTAGGCCGGTCACCAAGGTGATGGTGCCATTCGCGGCAAGGTTATTCTGCCAAGTATAGGCAATTTGACCAGTCACGTCGGTGGCCGGCAAATTCACCGTGGCAAAGGCGGAAACCGCACCGCTGAACAACTGGAACACCGTGCCGCTGACCAAGGTCGGACCAACATTCGTCACATTGAGAACCGCACCTGAGCCCGAGAAGCTTGCCGCCGTAATCCGGTCGCTGTTCTGGGCGAGATTGCTGCGGTTAAGATCCATGTTGACTGTGCCATTGAGGGAAATTGAACCGCTGATGGCCAGCGTCCCGAGCGGGTTGCCAACATTCATCGTTGAAGTCGGAGCCGTAGTCACGCTGCCCAAGAGGCTGCCTTGACCATTCAGGCTTTGACCATCAAGAATCTCCACCACACCACTGGTAACGACCACCGTGTTGGTCGCCTGTTCGACGCTATTATAATCCAGTGTCGTCTGGTTCGTTGCATACCCGATCTGCGTGGCGTCAAGTGTTCCTCCAGCGAGAGTGATGCTGGCGGAGTTGGTCAAGTTGTTCGGAGCCACAATCGTCAAGGTGCCGTTGCTGACCGTGGTGGAGCCGATGTAACCGATCCGTGAGGACTGCAGGGTGAAGCTGACGATATTGGTGGGCTCGAACGGATCTGGCAAGGTCACGATGTTTGTGGAGTAACTAATGCCGTTTAGCGTCAAGTTACCACTGCCGACTTTGACGATGCTGTTTGATGCACCGACGATACCGGAGAAGGTCGTGCTCAAGTTTTTCGCACCTATGATCATCGTGGGATAGTTGCCGGGCGTGGCGAAGCTGGCGTTACCGATTGAACCACTACCACTCAGAGCACCGAGCCGGTTGTTCCGAACATCACGGCTGAAAAGATTACCTTCCACTTGGAAAATAGTGTTGTCGCCACCACCATCAATTCCCACGCCTGTGAAAAGGCGAACGGAAGCACCGTTAGAAACAACCACTGTCCCTAGGAAATTGGCAAACGATAGGTTGCCGCCGATCGACATCGGACCAGAGAATACGTTAGTGCTGTTCGCACCACCGACGAACTGACCATTGAAGGAGTTCGCCTGACCAATTGACGAGAAATAAACCGTGCCATTTGCGTCTACGTTGGTGATGTTGTTCGGCACTTGGGAGGATGTCGAAACACTGGTAGGTAACGAGACAATCGCATTATTGCTCGCGGTGATGCCGCCAGTTCCGGGAACACCACTGCCACCGGGATTGATGACGCCGACCGCCAAGGTCGCGCCACTTGCGACTACCGTACCGCCGCTGTAGGTGTTATTGGCGTTCAAACGCAAGCTGCCCGATGGAATGTAAACTCCCACGGTGCCGCTCGCGCCATCGGAAATGATGCCGGTATAATCACCCGTGCCTGTATGAGTAATGATGGTCGCACCCGCGCCCGTAGCATTGGCCACCGAGGTGCCTTGCGCGCCAGTCAGGCTGTTCACATTGATGCTGGTGGTCGTGCGAAGATTACCACCGTTGACCGCTACCGTGCTTGCGCCAGAACCAAGGGCATTGGCATGTTGAACTTGCAAAGTGCCAGCACTGACAACAGTTGGTCCGGTATAGGTATTGGCCGCGGTCAAGGTTACCTGACCAGTGCCAATCTTGGTCAAAGCCAAAGTCCCAGAGGTGTTTGCCAACACGCCGGAGAACGTCCCACCATCATCGTTGTTGCCCACAGTCAGCACTGATGCACCACCCGATTGGTTGTCAATCGTGCCGTTGCCCAACAAGCCATTGACCGTGTTGTTAAAACCGTTCAAATCAATGACCCCGGGTGAATTAACCGTCACATCGCCCGATCCTACAGCTGAGATAGCATTGTTCGCACCAATACGGACGGTGCCGTTGTTGACCACAGTCCCGCCCGCGTAAGTGTTGGCCATCTGCAAAGTCAATACCCCGGCGCTCTGCTTGGTGAGGGAAGCCGTGCCTGCAATTTGCCCAGAACCAGCAAAAGTATAATCATTGGCACTAGTGTCCACCGTTACTGTGGCAGGAGCCAGAGTCCCAACCAGGTTGACGCTTGGATTGGCAGATCCCACGGAGTTGAAGGTGACGTTGTCCGAGTTATTGAACACAGAAGGCGTCACACCATCCAACCAGTCTGAGGTAGTGGCCAGATCCCAATCTGCGCCCGTTCCAGACCAGACCAGATTTTTTGGAAAGTAAATGGTGACGACTAGATCAACATTTCCACCGCTGACGACAATGGCGGCGGCGGCACTTGCAACCAAACCATTGCCACTGACGAGCGCCGCGTAACCGCCACCGGACGTAATGCTGCTAGCTGCTTCAACCAAACGGTAGGTACCAACACCCAAAGGAGCACCGGTATTGTTGATGAAGAATGTATTTCCACCAAGGGCCAGAGTTCCTTGAGCGATGTAAAGCGACGGACGCGTGAGATCACCCGAAGCACTGGCCGGGTTGAAGGTCAAATTGATGTTCTTGGTGGCCAAATCAAGCGTGCCACCCGCATCAGCAACCACTGTGGCTGCCGTCGTTCCGACAGTTGTGCCAGTGCCGCTCCCGCCGAAACCCGAAGTTGTCGGAGTAAAAACTCCCGCCCCCAACACCGTTAAATCGAAAATCGCACCAGCCCCGACATTCGCATTAGCCCCCGTTCCCAGCGCGCTTGGGTTGGTGATCTGGTTCGTGGCCGCGTTGAAGGACCATTTACCGATGTAAGTGTTGGCTTGACCAAAAACGAGCGTGCCCGGTCCAGCTGTGTTGAGGACCGTATCCGCCGCACCACCGGTAACCAGCGAGGCACCCCCGAGGAATGTTCCGACCGTAAATACGTCACTTGCATTGAGTGTGCTCAATGTTGCGGTAGTGCCAGCCTGATTCCCCACCGCGACGCCATTCACAGATACCGTGCCATTAGCCTGCATATTTCCGCCGTTGCGAAGATTAAGAGAAGCCTGATTCAGCGTCACACCATCAAAGCGCAACGTGCTATTCGTAACTGTTGCTGTTGTCGCTGCGCCGAATGCGTCCGGTACCAAGACTGCCAGCGTCCCTTCGTTGATGTTAAGCGGTGACGCAGCGGGAAACACGCTTGTGCCCGCGATCATCCAAGTGCCCGTACCGGTCTTGGTGAAACCGCCCGTGGCATTACCAGCACCTTCGGACAAATTCGTGACCATGTTGTTTCCGGTGTTGGAGCCTCTCAGATTGAACGTGGTGGCACGCGTGTTCGCACCATCATGGATGATGGTGTTGATGATCAGGTTCGCCGCCGGATTCGTCGAGTCATTCACCAGATTATACTGGCCCGCAGTGCTGTTCGGCAGGCGTACCCGCATCGGCACCAAGATTGTCTGGCTGTTGGTGACCGCAGCGTTGATCCGCGTAGTCTGGTTATGGCTGACAAAGAGAATACCAGTGGCTGGAATACCTGCCGCCGGCAAAGTGGCCACACTGGGAGAATAAATCACGTACGGACCGCAATCCACGCCATCAAAAGTAAGCCCACCCAAATGCCGGCTTCGCGCTGCCGCCACGGTTGCATCATCAACTATGATGGGATTCCCCGCGCCACCAATTCCACCAGCCAAGGGGGTGTTGAAAGTTGCCACATCGTTGTTCAAAGTAGTGCCCGTCAGATTGATTCCACCTGGCGCGGCGTTGCCAATCCAGTTTGCACCGGTGACCCATGCGGAACTGGTGGGCGCATTGGACCAGATTTGACTTGCCGCAAACGCGGAGGGGGCGGCCACCAGCGCCAATAACGCGGCGAGGCGGTGGGTAACCTTTCGGATGGTTTGTATGGTATTGGTTTTCATGACTTGGGTTTGACTTGGTTTGGGTGGTGGTCTTGGGAAATCAATTTCTACCAGCAGCAGAGCAAGACGCCTTGGCGCCAAAGTTGGCAGCGTCAACGACACCAGTTGCCGTGCTTGGAATGAAATCGTTTGTCATTGGGACAGGCAAAGCATCGCACACCTGGATTCCTTCGCACATCCCCATTTCTGGTGAGCGCGGGGGACAGTGGGAAATCACCGGCCCGCAGAGAGGCTCGCGCCCGGACCGACCGACCGACCGAGGTGCTTGGCCACCGCTTCGGTTCGGGAACGCACATGGAGTTTTTCGTAGATTTTGCGGATGTGCGTGTGGACGGTGTCGTAACTGATGCTCATCGCCTCGGCGATTTCCTTGTAGAGAAACCCCTTGGCCAGATGATCCAAAACTTCCTTCTCGCGCGGCGTGAGATTCTCGAATTCTCGCGCGGAACTGCCCGCCTGTTGAAATGACGCCACCACTTTGCGGGCGATGTGGCCCGTCATGGGCGAACCGCCGTTGTGGACCTCCCGCACCGCCGCGAGTAATTCGGCGGGCGGAGTTTGCTTCAAAAGATAACCACTTGCTCCCGCCGCCAACGCCTGAAAGATCAGGTCCGTGTTTTCATAGACCGTCAACATCATCACCTGTGTGTTCGGCAACAACGGTTTGAGCTGGCGCACACATTCCACGCCGTTCATCCCGGGCAGATTGATGTCCATCAACACCACCTCCGGCTTTGCCTTGGGCAACCCGGCCATCGCATCCTCGCCACTGCCGTGCTCGCTGACACATTCAAAGCCATCGGTCAATTCGATCAGGCGCGCGAGACTGCCGCGCACGCGACCGTTGTCTTCGACGATGGATACCCGGATGGTCATGTTGGTTCGTTTTTTGCCGGACGATTCTGGCGTGGTGTTCATATTCGATGCGATGCTCCGTTTGTGCCAGTCACCATTTCCGGCGAGCGCGGCGCGGTCAGGTCCACGTTCAATTCCACCCTCGTGCCCTGCTCCGGCTCACTCGTGATCACGCAACTGCCGCCGCTGGCCGCAAGCCGTTTGACCATGTTCGCCAATCCGTGACCAGATGAAATCCGCCCTTGGTCGAACCCGTTGACCGCAGCCTTGGCCGCATTCAGACCCCGACCATTGTCAGCGATGACCACGGTGAACGCCAATGGTCGCACCACCACCCGCAGCCACACCTCCGTGGCCTGCGCGTGTTTCACGACATTATTCATCGCCTCCTTGATGGCGAGGAAGAGATTATGCCGCACCTCCGCCGGCAACACATAGGGCGGCAACTCCGGCGGCACATCCAGCCGACACCGCACCTGCGCCACACTCAGATACTCCTGCGCAAATTTACTCACGTATGTCACCAAGCTGTCCAGCGTGTCGTTCTGCGGGTCCACCGCCCAGACGATTTCATCCATGTTCCGCGTCAACTCCCGCGCCATGTCAGAGATCTGCGCCACGTGATTCGGCAATTCCTGCGGGGTATCGCGCCGCGCCAGTTCACTCAACAGCGCAATGTGCGTCAACCCAGCCCCGAGATCATCATGGATGTCTTTTGCGATGCGCGCCCGGTCGCGCTCGATGGCTCGTTGCCGTTCCACCTGTTCGAGTTTGCGCCGGTAACGCCGCACGTAAACCCGCCGCACCGCGAACACCACCAAACCAATTCCTGCCAGCACGGCCAACGCCTTGGCTTCCCAGCGCTCGTAAAAAAACGGCTGCACCACCAGCAACAGCGCCGCGCCGTTCTCATTCCAGATGCCGTCGTTGTTGCAAGCCTTGACGACGAAGCGATGTTCGCCGGGTGGCAACAGATTGTATTGCACCGACCGCACCGTGCTCGGCTCGCTCCACTCGTGGTTCAAGCCTTCCAGTTTGTATTTGAACCGCACCCGATCCGGCGAAACAAAGCTCAACCCCGTGAACTGGATGCGCACCTGTTGTTTGCCCGGCGCAACTTCCAAGCGCAACGGCGTCGCCCGGGAGCGCGGGTTGCCAGGGTTTAACCGTTCCAGCTTTTGTTCCACGCCATCCACCACCGCGCTCTCGATCAACACCGGCGGCGGCAAAGTATTCACGCTCACCTCGCCGGGCCGCACCGACACCACGCCTTTCAACGTGGTGAACAACAACCGTCCGTCCCGCGTCCGCCACGCCGCCGGTTGATACTGGTCCGAACATTCCAACGAGGGCAACCCATCATAACGCCCGTACGCCGTGCAATTGATCGTCTCCAGCTTCCCCGCCGCGAACGCTTGCAACTCCGCCTTGTCCGCGTGAAAAATTCCCTGCTTCGAGCCGAACCACATCCGGCCCGCCTCGCCGTCCAGGATCTGGCAGATCACATCGTCGGGAAAACCATCCTTGGTGGTATAGCGCGTGAATTTCCCGTTCTGAAACCGCAACAACCCGCCGCGAAAAGTCCCCGCCCACACCACGCCGTTCGAGTCCGTCAACAACGACCAGATCGGTTGCCCGCCCCAGGCATCCGGCGCGCGGAAATTTGTGACCCCATTGGTCGCCACCCGGGTCAATGTTCCATCCCCGGCCCCGGCCCAGATGGCATCATCCTCAGCCTCCGCCAAGGCGCGCACTTCCGTTCGCGCCACGCCGTCATCAGGATAAAATTGCCGGAACTGTTTACCGGTGACGACGCCCAGCCCGCTCTTTCTGCCGATCCACAAACGCCCGTCGCGCGCCTGCAACAAAACTTTTATCCCATGCACTTCCGGGGTGAACTGGGTGAACTTCCCGTTCTTACCGATGTATAAATCCTCTTCCCCCGCGCTCGTCCACAACCGCCCGCCGCGATCAGGAAATACGCTGAACACAAAGCCCCGCTGCGTCCCGCCCGGCAACGTGAAGGATTGCCACTCGTTGTGGAACCAGCGATGCAACCCGCCGCCGAACGTCCCGATCCAGATCGCGCCCTCCCCGTCCTCGGCCACGCTCACCGTCGTTTTCGCCGCCACACTTTCACCCGGGGCCAACACACTGAAACGCTTTTCCCGGATGCGCACCAATCCACCGCGATCCACGCCCGCCCAGATGTTGCCCTCGCGATCTTCATGAAACGAATCCACGCGTTCGCCCGGGAAATTTTCCTCCGCCGTCAGTTGCCGCACCCGCCCGTCCTTGGCCATATGCAATATCCCCCGACCATAATCATAAAGCCACACGCCGCCCTTCGCGTCCTCATGCAAACCCGTGCGCTCCCGCCAACCGGTGAACAACCCCCGCGCCTCCTCCACCTCGAACACCCACTCCCGCCCATGCGATATCCGCACCCGCTCATTGGCAATCGTCCACACATCCCCATTGGCCAGCACCCGCAGAAACGTCACATTCAACGTCGGCTCCCCGTTCGTCGGCGTCATCGTCTCGAAACGCGTTCCGTTCCAGACCGCAAACTCCCGTTCCGTCGCCACCCAGATCCGTCCCTGCGCATCCGCCGTCAACGCGGTGATGTTTGTGGTCAACCCGCCATTGCCCGGCACCGCCTCAAACCGGCTGCCCCGCAACCGGTAGATCTTCTGATCGCGCCCGCAACTCCAGATCGTCCCGGCGCCGTCCTCCGCGACATTATGCGCCGCGCTGGCCCCGGGGGAACGTAACGTCTCCCACCGATTCGTCCCCGTCTCCTCCCGCCGCCACCGGATGAACTCGCCCGTCCGCAACATGAACATCGGGTTGTTCGACCGCGTTGAAATCAACGTCATGGCCGAATCCGCCACGCCTTCGCCCACCCATTCCAGGGTGAACTTTTCATCGCGATACGAAGTGATCGAACCGTCGTGCGCACAGATCCACAGCGTCCCATCCGCCACCGTGTAGAGCCGGCGAATGCGGGCGTTCCGCAACTCCGGCGTATTCCGGGGATCGAACGACACGAACCGTTCGCCATCAAACCGCGCCAGCCCGTTGTAAGTTCCCACCCACAGATAACCATCCGGCGTTTGCGCGATCGCCGTCACCGAACTGTTCGGCAATTGATCCTTCTCCCCCGTCTTGACATCAATCAGGTAATCCCCCGAACCGCTCACCACAGCCCGCAGCGCCGTCTGGAAAAATAGAAATGTGATAACCCCCAACCCGAAACCGAGTCGCAAGACAACCCGGCGATGTGGATGGCAGCACGTTGAAGTCACGCCCCAACCCTGCCCTCCCCGCGAAATGAAAACAAGAACGGAGTCTATCCTCGGCCGCATCGGGGGGCTTCCTGAATCCCTCTCCCCGCCCAAACGGAGAGAAGGCTGGGGTGAGGGAATTTTATCTGAAGCCAACTAAGATCAAGAGCCGAACCGACTGCCGCGCCATCCGACTTTAAACTTCAGACTTCAGGCTTGAGACTGATTCAGCCTTTTTCGATACACGCGTACGCATTGTGATTGTGGATGCTCTCCTGATTCTCCGCCTCCACCTTGTACCACGTCACATCGGGATGCGCGTTCAGCTTGAGCGCCACGTTGCGCACCAGGTCCTCGACAAACACCGGATTCTCATACGCGCGCTCCGTCACCGCCTTTTCATCCTCGCGCTTGAGCAACGCATACAACTCCGAACTCGCAGAGCTTTCCATGATCGCGATCAAATCCTCGATCCAGATCGGCTTCTTGAACCGCACCTGCACCGTCACTTCCCCACGCTGATTGTGCGCGCCGTATTTTGCGATCGCCTTCGAGCACGGACACAACGTCGTCACGTTCGCCTTCACCGTCAGCACGAAATCAATTTCCTTCTTGCACGCCCACGCCTCGAACCGCGCCGTGTAATCCATCAAACTTTCCTTGCCCGACACCGGCGCTTTCTTGGACATGAAATACGGAAACTCCATTTCCAGATGCGATGTCGCCGCCATCAACTTCTCCTGCAATGCGATCAAGATTTCCCGGATGTTCTCCACATGAATCACCTCGCCATGCGCGTTGAGCACCTCCACGAACCGGCTCATGTGCGTCCCCTTGAATTCCTTCGGCAAGTCCACGAACAACCCGATCGTCGCCACCGTGTTCTGCACCGCGTGCGCCTTGTCGCGCACCTGGATGGGAAAGCGCAATCCGCGCACGCCCACCTTGTCAATGCGCAACTCGCGATGATCGCGCTCGCTCTGTTTGTCCGTCATCTTCGCTCGTTTCACGGGCTTGATTTCACTGGTTCGACTCATGACTGAAATTCTAGCAAGCCCACGCTATTTTGCAAAAATCAATTCCAGCCCAGCGAAATATCCGATACGCCAATTTGGAAATCACGAACTCAGGAAACCAATCATTCCTGCTTTCCTGAGTTCCTCCTTCCAATACTTGGACTTTCGCCCCACATCAAAATGCCAGCAGCCTTGGACTTTGGACATTGAACTTTGGACATTCCTCCTTTTAATCTCCTCCCCATGAATAAATTGAAAATTCTCCTCGCCACCGCCTCGGCGATTCTCCTGTCCGTCGTTGGCCACGCCGAAACCTTCCGCCTCGCCACCTACAACGTCGAAAACTATCTCGATCAACCCACCGAGACCCGCCGCAACGTCAAATCCGAGGCCGCCAAAGCCAAAGTCCGCGAAGTCATCCTCGCCATGAAGCCCGACGTCATCGCCTTCGAAGAAATGGGTTCGCTCAGCGCCTTCCTCGAACTCCGCGACTCCCTCAAGAAGGATGGCCTCGACCTCCCCCACTACGACCACGTCACCGGCTTCGACACCAACATCCACGTCTGCGTGCTCAGCAAATTTCCCATCATCGCCCGCCGCTCCCACACCAACGCTAACTTCCTCCTCAACGGCAAACGCTTTCAAGTCAGCCGCGGCTTCGTTGAAGTGGACATCAAGGTCAACGACAACTACCAATTCACCCTCCTCGGCGCGCACTTGAAATCCCGCCGCCCCATCCCCGGTGCGGACGAAGCCGAACTCCGTCACGAAGAAGCCAAAGTCCTCCGCGCCATCGTGGACAAACACCTCGCTGCCAAACCCGACGCCAACCTTGTCGTCCTCGGCGACCTCAACGACAACTACAACACCAAAGGCATCAAAGAAGTCATCGGCACCGGCAAGAACAAACTCGTGGACACCCGCCCCGCCGAACAGAACGGCGACAACCTGCCCAACCCCGCCAACCCCCGCTTCTCTCCGCGCAACGAAGCCTGGACGCATTTCTACGGCGTGGAAGATTCCTACTCGCGCATTGATTACCTCCTGCTCAGCCCCGGCATGGCCAAAGAATGGATCAAAGCCCAGACCTACATCCCCGTCATCCCGAATTGGGGTCAA
>ERZ1292633.3157-Hain-H41-02um-R1-3157-length-16313-cov-5_pt1 | contig 16313 bp, 13 predicted proteins | sample MGYA00564406_ERZ1292633 | MGnify/ENA primary metagenome ERZ1292633 (study PRJEB36523, sample SAMEA6512639) | groundwater metagenome | collected 2019-01-08 | study: AquaDiva: Metagenomics assemblies of 32 groundwater samples | reverse complement strand
GACGGGATCGGTGGCGCTGGCCTGGTTTGCGGTGGGCGCGGTGGGCGGCCTCGATGGCCTGCAGGCCGGGCTGGTGCGCACGCACGGTGACTCGGCGGAGAGCCTGCTGACGTTCTTTCCGCAACACGAGGGAGCATTCCTGCCGCTGATCACGCTGGCGGTGTTCCTTTCGGTGCAGTGGTGGGCCGCAGTGTATCCCGGCGCCGAGCCCGGCGGCGGCGGTTATGTAGCCCAGCGCATGTTCGCGTCGAAGGACGAGAAGTCGTCGCTGCTCGCCGTGCTGACGTTCAACATCCTGCACTACACCATCAGGCCCTGGCCGTGGATCCTGACCGCCCTGGCGTCGATGGTGTATTACGCCGGCAACGCGGCCGTGAAGGCCGACCCGGAACTGGGCTACGTGAAGATGATGACCGACGTCCTGCCGCACGGCTGGCGCGGCGTGATGCTGGCGGCGTTCGGCGCGGCGTACATGTCCACCATCTCCACACAGCTGAACTGGGGTGCGTCGTACCTCGTGAACGACCTGTACCGCCCCTACCTGAAGCCGGGACAGTCGGAGCGCCACTACGTGGGGGTGGCGCGCGCCGCGTCGGTGCTCATCATGATCCTGAGCGGCCTGGTGGCGCTGCGCCTCGGCCAGGTAACCCGCGCGCTCGACCTGCTGCTGTCGATCGGTGCGGGAACCGGGCTGGTGTTCATCCTCCGCTGGTACTGGTGGCGCGTGAGCGCCTGGTCGGAGATCTCGGCGATGCTGGCCGCGACCGTCACGTCGGTGTGGCTGCAGCTCGGGGTCGGCCCGGAAGGGTTCGGGTTGAGTGCATCGGGGCGCGACGCGCAGGTGTTCTTTGCGTACTCGATCCTCACGACCACGGCGGTGGTAACGGTGGTCTGGATTGCCGTCACGTTGCTGACACCGCCCACCGACACCGACAAGCTCGTCGCGTTCTACCGTCACACGCGGCCGTCGCTCCGCGGGTGGGGGCCCATCGCGGCCCTCGCTCCCGACGTGAAGCCCGAAGGCAGCGGCTGGGTGGCATTGCGGCAGTGGGCGCTGGGGTGCGCGACGGTCTACCTGTCGCTCTTCGGGATCGGCGAGTTGCTGCTCGGCGGGACCGTGCGCGGCGTCTCGTACTTGGCGGCGTCGTTGGTCTGCGGCGCCGGCATCCTCCACTCGCTGCGGAGCGAGCAATGATCCGTCGAACGCCCTGGCTGGTTGTCAGGTTGGTCGCGGCCCTGCGAGCATGCCATGGTTGATCTCGCCGTCCTCGCGCAACACCTCCTCGACGGCCCCGCCGACGATGTGGCGCGCCTCACGCGCGAGGCGCTCGACGAAGGCCAGACGCCGTCCGACATCCTCGAGCGCGGCCTCATTGCCGGCATGCAGGTGATCGGGGTGCGCTTCCGCGACAACGTCATCTTCGTGCCCGAGGTGCTGGTCGCGGCGCGCGCCATGAAGGCGGGGCTGGCGCACCTCGAGCCGGTGCTCGCCGCCTGCGGCATCGAGCCGGTGGGCACGTACGTCATCGGCACCGTGAAGGGCGACATTCACGACATCGGAAAGAACCTCGTCGGCATGATGCTGAAGGGCGCCGGCTTCCGGGTCATCGATCTCGGGGTGAACACGCCGCTCGCGAAGTTCCTCGCCGCCATCGAGGAGCACCGTCCCGACCTCGTGGGCATGTCGGCGCTGCTGACGACGACCATGGGACAGATGAAGGTCAACATCGCGGCGTTCCACGAGGCGGGTCTCTTCGACCGGCTGCGCGTGATGGTCGGTGGCGCCGCCGTGTCGGAGGACTATGCCGCGACGATCGGCGCGCACGGGTATGCCAAGGATGCCCCCGACGCCGTGGCCCGCTCACTCGAACTGCTGGCCGAGGTGAGGACCGCGCGAAGCCTCGCCGGAGGGTGAGGGTGGGATTCCACATCCGGTTCCTCCCCGAAGACCGCTCCACCGTGTCGGATGGGCCGATCGACCTGTTCCTCGCGGCGGCGCTGTGCGACATCTGGACCGAGCAGCCCTGCGGCGCGCGCACCGTCTGCGCCAAGTGCCGCGTGCGCGTGGTGGACGGCGCGGCCGGCGTGACGAGCGCCGATGCGCGGTTGCTCACGGTAGCGGAGATTGCCGACGGCTGGCGGCTGGGGTGCCAGCTGACGCTCGACGCCGACGTGACGCTGGCCATTCCGCCGCAGACGAGGTCGACGGCGGCGAAGTCGTTCGGCGACGAGTCGCTCTTTGCCGATGGAATTGTGCCGAACGCCGAGGCGCACGTCGGGTCGTCAGTGCCTGCCGCGAATGGCGAGTCGCGTGAGCCGGCGGACCCGGCCTTCGGCGTGGCGGTCGACATCGGCTCCACGACGCTCGCCGCCGCCCTGGTGGACCTCACGACGGGGCGGGTGGCCGGCACGACCTCGCGCGTGAACCCGCAGGTGCGGTTCGGCGCCGACGTGATCTCGCGCATCCACTTCGCGGGGGAGCACGCCGACGGCAACGCGCATTTGCATGCGGTCGTCACGGAGGCCATCGGGGAGATGATCGCCGACCTGGCGGGGCAGGGTGGCGTCGCAACCGGGCGCGTGGTGGCCGTTGCCTGCGCGGGCAACGCGACGATGACGCACGCCGCGGTGGGGGCCGACATCACTCCCCTGGGGCAGGCGCCGTATGAAGGCTCATTCACCGACGAGCGCCGCGTGCCCTCGCGCGAGCTCGGCTGGCCCGGTCACCGCGACGCCGTCGCGTGGTTCCTGCCGATGGTCGGGCATCATGTGGGAGGCGACACGGTCGCGGCTGTTCTCGCCTGCGGAATCGATCGCGCCGAGGAGTGGCAGCTGCTCATCGACCTCGGCACCAACACCGAGGTGGTGCTGGGTTGCCGCCGCGCGCTCATCGCGACCTCCACGGCCGCGGGACCGGCGTTCGAGGGCGCCAACATCGAGCACGGAATGCGCGCGGCCCCCGGCGCGATCGACCGCGTGCGCGTACTTGGCGATGGCCGGCTCATCGTGGGCACCGTGGCCAACCAGCCATCACGCGGCATCTGCGGCAGCGGGCTCATCGACGCGGTGGCCGAGCTGCATCGCGCCGGGGTCGTTGCCACCAGTGGCTACATGCGCAGCCGCGCCGAGTGCGAGGCGGCAGGCGTGGCGCGCCGGCTGTGCGAGCGGGTGGTGGAGTCACCGGGCGGAGCACGTCACGTGCTGCTCGACGCCGAAGTGACGCTGACCGCACAGGACGTGCGGCAGTTGCAACTGGTGAAGGGATCGATTGCGGCGGGCATCGCGCTGGTGGTGCGCCACGCCGGCGTTGGCGTGGAGGAGCTCGATGCCGTGCACATTGCCGGGACGTTCGGGAGCTTCGTGCGCAAGGCGTCCGCACAGGCCATCGGACTGGTGCCCGCCGTCGATCCCGAGCGCGTCCATTTCGTGGGCAACGCCGCCGGCGTCGGCGCGCGCATGGTTCTGGTGGATGCGCGGGCGCGGCAGCGGGCCAAGGACATCGCGGAGCGCTGCGAGTATCTGGAGCTGGCGGGTCACGTGGGCTACGAGGACGCATTCTGCGCGGCCATTCCGTTCGTGGAAGACTGAGCGTGGAGGACTGATGGCACCGGTGGACGACGACGAGCGCTCGCGCACGCGCGAGGCGTTGACCAGACTGCAGGCCGCGCTCACTGCGGTGGCGCAAGACGTCGTGTCGCGCATCGACGAGCGCTGCCCGTATCGGGCGCGCGAGGATCGCTGTACCTTCGCGCACGGGTGCCGGAACCAGCGCCGCGAGCCGGGACCGGGTGAACGCGTGGTACGGTGCGCTGGTGATCACCAGCTGCGGAGGACCATACGATGAACGGGCGCGAGCGGATGGAAGTCGCCATGCGACTCGGCGTGCCCGACCGCGTGCCCGTCATGTGCCAGCTTGCCCTCGGGCACTACTTCCTGCACTCAGGCCTCGATGCCATCGACATCTGGCACGACAGCGACGCGTTTGCCGAAGCGCTGATTCGCCTGCAGCAGCGCTACGGGTTCGACGGCATCCTCATCAACCTCCCGGGCCGGGATCCCGACTGGCGACGCGCCGTGCAGCGGATCGAGGCGGTGGACGACGAGCGCGTCATCACGTGGAAGAACGGGTGGTACACGGCCGCGCCGAGCGACGACAACCCGCACGTGTACCAGGCCGACGGCACGCGGTATTTCCCGACGTTCGACGAGATCGATCCCGACACGCTGTACTATGTGGAGCCGCACGACCTGTCGAGCATCACGCATCCGTACTCGTGGGGCTTCGGCGGGGAGCCAGCGGTGCCCGGACCCGGGTTCTTCCCGCCGTGGCACTACGATACCATTCGCGCCGTCGTGAATCGCGTGGGTCACGACGTGTCGGTGCACGGCGAGCTGTTCTCGCCGTTCTCGCAGTTCATGGAGCTGCTCGACTACACGTCCGGCCTGATGGCGCTGATGGACGATCCGGGGAAGGTGAGGGCCTGCCTCGACCGGCTGGCCGAGGGCGCGATCGAGCTCGGCTGCGGGCAGGTGCGCGCCGGGGCGCACGCGGTGCTCATCTCGTCGGCGTTCGCCGGGGCGGGGCTGATTTCGCGCGAGCACTACGCGTCGTTCGTCCTGCCCTACGAGCGCCAGGTCGTGGACGGCATCCACGCGCAGCACGACGTGCCCATCTACACGCACACCTGCGGCGCGATCGGCGACCGGCTCGACCTGATGGAAGCCACGCACACGCAGGGCATCGACACGCTGGACCCGCCACCGCTCGGCACCGTCGAGCTCGCCGACGCCAAGCGACAGACCGCGGGCCGGTTGTTCATCAAGGGCAACCTCGACCCCGTCAACACGATGCTGTTCGGCACGCCGGACGACGTGCGCGCGGCCGCGCGCGGACGGCTGCGGATCGCCGCCCCGGGCGGCGGCTACATCCTGAGCACCGCGTGCTCGGTGGCGCCGGCCGCGCCCCCCGCGAACATCATGGCGCTGCGCGAGGCGGCGGAAGAGTGGGGCCGGTATGATGACCAACCTGCTTGACGAGGCGCGTCGCGGCGCCGTGATCATCGGCGACGGCGGGATGGGCACCGAGCTGCAGTGCGCGGGGCTCGAGCCGGGCGGCTGCGGCGACGAGTGGAACCTCACGCACGCCGACGAGGTGCAGGCGATCCAGCGGCGATACGTCGACGCCGGCGCGCAGCTGCTACTCACCAACACCTTCGGCACCAACCGGTTAGTGCTGTCTCGCTACGGACTCGAAGACCGCGTGGCCGACATTGCCCGTGCCGCGGCGATCAACGCGCGATCCGCCGCCGATGGACGCGCCTGGGTGCTCGGCGACGTCGGGCCGTGCGGCGGCTTCCTCGAGCCACTCGGCGAAATCAGCGAAGCCGAACTCGAGGCCACCTGGCGCGACGCCATCGGAGCGATGCTCGAGGTGGGGGTGGACGGCATCATCTTCGAGACGATGACGGCGGTGGAGGAAATCGTGCTGGGAATTCGCGTCGCCGGTGAGCTCGGTGCGCCACTGATCGTCGCGTCGATGGCGTACGACACCGTGCGCGGCGGCTACAAGACGATGATGGGCGTGACACCGGGCGACGGTGCGCGCGAGTGCGTCGAGGCCGGGGCGCACATCGTCGGCGCCAACTGCGGCCGACTGGAGCCGGAGGAGTTCGTGCACGTGGCGCGGGCAATGCGAGACGCCACGGATGTGCCGCTCGTCCTGCAGCCCAACGCCGGGCAGCCGCGGCTCGAGGGCGACGCGATCGTCTACCCGCGCGATCCGGCGAGCCTGGCCCCGGCGCTGGTCGAGCTGTCGCGCCATGCGGCAATCGTCGGGGGGTGCTGCGGCACGACGCCGGCGCACATCGAGGCGTTTCGGCGCTCGGTGCGGTGAGCGGTGGTTGGTGTAAGATTGCCGCCGCCTCTTACGGCACCACCCGCGCCGCCTCGATCCTCGCCAGCCCTCGCCCCTCCAGCAGCTTGTTGATCCTCGGCAACTCGATCGCGATCCACCGCGCGAAGTCCTTCGACACGTCGCCCATCTCGCGGCTGATGGAGCCCGCGCGCTCCACCTGCATCTCCGACGGCCGCCCCTCGTATCCGACCACGCTGCCATACAACTCGGCGAGGTTCTCCCGCAGCCGCTCCTCGCCCGTGATCATCCCGCCTTCCTTCGTCGCGACGATCTTCTTGCGCATCGTGTCCACCTGCGCCGAGCCGCGCTGGAGCGCCTGCATCAGCGAGTCGCGTGCGGCCAGGCCGGTGCCGCGCTGATCGAGCGATCCGCGCATGTCGTTCATCTTGTCGACGACCGTCGTCATTTGGTTCATCAGGTCGTACAGGGTGATTGCCAGCGCGAACTGGGCCTTGCGATCGGCAACCGCGTGCGAGACGCGCGAGTCACCCGTGACCCGCAGCGACGTCGTGTACTGCGAGTCCCCTTCCGTGAGCTTCACCGTGTAGCGGCCCGGCAGGAAGCGGGGGCCCACGGCGAACGCGGCCGTTGCCGCCGGGGGTATCCGCGGCGGCGCCATCCGCATGGACCACGCCGTGCGACTCAATCCGCGCCGTTTGCCCGTCGGCAGCGACTGCACCAGTTTCCCGGCGGAATCGAACACCTGCAGCTTCATGTCGCCGAAGATGTGGCGCCTCTGCAGGTAGTACGTGATCACCGCGTCGCCGGGCGGGTTGGGCCCGATGAACTCGGCGTCGCCGTTCGCCCAGCCGCCGAAGGTGGAGAGCACCTGCACGACCGGCTTCGTCTGCACGAACGCGGCACCCTTGGCGAGTGTGCCCGTGGTCAGGTTCCTGAGCGGCGTGATGTCGTCCACGATCCAGATGCCGCGACCGTGCGTGGCGATCACCAGGTCGTCGTCACGCGGATGGATGGCCAGGTCGTGCACCGCGACCGCCGGCATGTTGCCACCCTTGTAGCGCGACCACCGCCGCCCGCCGTCCGTCGAGATCCAGAGGCCGAACTCGGTGCCGAGGAAGAGGAGCTGCGGGTTGACCAGGTCCTCCTTGATCACGTGGGCGTAGCCGCGCACCGGCGAACCCGCCGCAACCAGCGGCGTCCAGGTCTTGCCGAAATCCGTCGAGCGATACGCGTACGGCGTCATGTCGCCAAACGCGTGAAGGTCGAACGTCGCGTAGATCGTGCCGGCGGCAAAGTGTCCCGGCTCGACGCTCGACACCCAGGCGTTTCTGGGCAGCCCGGTGATGTTGCCGGCGACGTTCGTCCACTTCTTTCCGCCGTCGCGCGTCAACTGGAGGTTGCCGTCGTCGGTGCCCGCCCAGATCACCGTCGAGTCCCTGGGCGATTCACCGATGGCGAAGATCGTCGTGTGCATCTCGGCGCTGGAGTTGTCCACCGTCACGCCGCCCGACTGCTCCTGCTTCTGCTTCGCCGGGTCGTTCGTGGTGAGGTCGGGCGAGATGCGGTCCCACGACTGGCCGTGGTTCCGCGAGCGGAACAGGTACTGCGCGCCGAGGTAGATCGTGCCGCTCTTCGTGGGACTCAGGTGAATGGGCGAGTTCCAGTTGAAGCGCAGCTTCCCTTCCTTGAAACCCGGCAGCGGCTTGATGTCGCGCACCTCGTGCGTCTTGCGGTTGATGCGGCCGATGTAGCCGCCCTGCGCTTCGGCGTAGATATACGTTGGATCGGAGGGATCGACGAACATCCAGAAGCCGTCGCCGCCGTACATGTTTTCCCACTGGCCCTTGGCGATTCCTCCCGGATACTGCGACGCACCCACCCACGAGCTGTTGTCCTGCAGCCCGCCGTACACGTTGTACGGCTTCTCCATGTCCACGCTGACGTGGTAGAACTGCGAAATCGGCAGGTTCTCGCCCTTCCACCACTTGTCGCCGCCGTCGTAGGAGTACCAGAGGCCGCCGTCGTCACCGGTGATCAGGTGATCGGAGTTCTGCGGATCAACCCACACGTCGTGGAAATCGCCGTGCGCGCTGCCGCTGATTCCGCTGAACGAGGCCCCGCCGTCGGTGCTCATGATCAGCGGACCGTCAGGCTTGTAGATGCGGTTCTCGTCCTTCGGATCCACGATGAGATGCGCGAAGTAGAACGGCCGCCAGGTCATGTTCTGGCTGCGGTCGCGCAGCTCCCACGTCTTGCCGCCGTCGTCCGACCGATAGAGCCCGTTCAGCGGCGGTACGGCTTCGATGAAGGCGTACACGACGCTGGGTTTCGATGGCGCCACCGTCACCGCGACGCGTCCCCACGGCTTCGCCGGCAGTCCCCGGGCGCTCTTGTCGTCGAGCGTGGCCCATGTCGCACCACCGTCGGTGCTCTTGAACAGGCCGCTTCCGCTCGGCTCGTCGGGACCGTCTCCGCCGGACCGGAAGCTCCAGCCCGTGCGACGGAAGTCCTACATGCCGGCGTAGAGCGTGTTCGGCGCCGACGTGTCCATCGTCATCATCGAGCAGCCGGTGGACGCGTTCGATCCGGCGAGCACTTTCGACCACGTCGTGCCGCCGTCGGTCGTCTTGTACACCCCGCGGTCATTGCTGTCGCTCCAGAGCTTGCCGGGGACGCAGGCATACACGGTGTTCGTGTTCACGGGATCAATCAGGACCTTCGCGATGCGCTCGGAGTCCCTGAGTCCCATGTTGGTCCAGGTCTCGCCGGCGTCGGTGGTCTTGTAGATGCCGTCGCCAAGGGAGACGCTGTTGCGCGTCCATGATTCGCCGGTGCCGACCCACACCGTCCGGGGGTCCTTCGGGTCTATCGCGACGGCGCCGATGGACTGCACGTCCTGCTTGTCGAAGACGGGCTTGAAGGTTGTGCCGCCGTTCATCGACTTCCACACGCCGCCGCTCGCGGCGCCGACGTAGATGGTGAGGCGGTTGCCTTCGTGGACAGCATCGAGGGCGGCGACGCGACCGCTCATGGCGGCCGAACCGATGTTCCTGGCACCGAGACCCGACGTCGTTTCGGAGTCGACGAGGGCGGAGAGCGCGGCGATCGGACGAAGTGACGAAGTGACGGGCGCCGACGGAATCGACGACGGACTGGGGCCGCTCATCGGAGGCGCCGTGGCAGCCGCCTCGGCGGCGCTCACGAGCTTCGCGCCGGCGGCGGGCTTCGTGAAGCGGGCGTCGTCGATGCCCAGGTTCACAGTGATGCGTTCCCACGCGTACTGCTGCTTTTCGGAACTCGAGCTGCCCTTGGCGCCGATCGCAAACGCGAACGGGAACAGCACACCCTGGACTTCCTTGTAGTCGCCAAGCTCGACCTCGAACGTGCGCTCGGTGCCGCGCACCGTGCGCTTGACCTCGTACTTGATTGGCACGCAGGACTCGGCATCCAGGTAGTAGGTGCGCACGTCGCCGTTGCTCGAGAGCGTGACCCGCAGCTTGTAGACGTCGGTGCCCTCGACCTGGTCGGTGCCGATCAGCTCGACCTTATTGCCCCGCTGCTGGTAATTGAACAGCGGGTCGTCGAACTCTGCGTCCTCGACGATTCCCTTGGTCTCGTCTTCACCGAGCGACTCGGGGTCCTTCTTGCCGCCCCACGGCTCGATCTTCCAGCCGCTCGTGCCGTCGAACGCCGTCACGCCCGTCATCCCGCCGAACGTGAACTCCTCGCGCACTTTGTTGGGGCGCCGGTACTCGTTGGTGACCACTGCCTCGAAACCGCCGCCGCCGTAGAAACGGCCACTCTTCCGCACGGACTGGACGGCGCGGAGGCGCTCGGCGCCGCCGATGCGCTGGGCGTAGCGAGCGATGATTTCGTCCGCGGTCGGCGTCGCTTGGGCGGACGCGTGCGCCGCAAGCACGAAGGTGAGGGCGAGCAGGGACACCGGGCGCATTTGCATTGGCGGGCTCCGTGGGCGTGTTGCGGGCTGTTCAGAGTATGCGCGGCCGGGCTCGGAGACGTCAACGGGCGCGAGGGGTTCCTTCCTAAGACTCGTACACCCAGCGCCCGCCGACCATCGTCCGTTCGATCTTCACGTTCACGATCTCGATGGGCGGCACGGAGCGCGGGTCGGTGGCGAGCACCACCAGGTCGGCCACCTTGCCGACAGTGATCGACCCCTTGAGGTGTTCCTCGTATGACGCGTAGGCGCCGTTGACGGTGAGCACCTTCAGCGCCTCGTCGAGCGTGATCTTCTGGCTGGCACCCCACGCAGTGCCGCGAATGTCGGTGCGCGTCATCATCGACGTCAGCGCCATCATCGGTTCGAACGGCCCAGGCGGATAGTCGCTTCCCATCGTCGCCGGAATCCCGGCGTCGAGGAACCACCGCATGGGAAACATGCGCTCGGTCCGCTCGGCGCCGTACTCGGTCATCTTCTCGCCGTGGAAGTAGACGTAGCTCGCGAACGGCGTGGGGATGGCTCCCAGCGCCTTGATGCGCCGAATGAGCTCGGGGGTGAGCACCGTGCAGTGCTCGAAGCGAAACCGCGGATCCTTGCGCGGCATCTCCTTCTGCAGGCGCTCGTACAGCGTGGCGACGGCGTCGATGGCGACTTCGCCGTTGGTGTGCGTCCCGATCTGCCATCCGGCCTTGTGCGCTTTCTGGAAGATGGGCCAGAGCACGTCGGCATCCATCACGGTGATGCCGAAGTCGTTCGGGCGTCCGACGTACGGCTGGGCAAGTCGCGCGGTGCGCTCGGAGATCGAGCCGTCGGCCGTGCTCTTCACCGCGCCGACCTTCACCCATTCATCACCGAGTCCGGTGCGCACCCCGGCCTGGATCATCTTGTCGAGGTGCATGTAGCCGATGTGGCAGTAGACGCGCGTGTGCAGCTGCCCCGCGTCGCGCGCGTCCTGGTAGGCGCGCAGGTCGTCGGGCGACCCGTAGGCGTCGGTGACCGAGGTGACGCCAGCGGCCGCGAGTCGTCGCGAGATCTCGGCGACACCGGCCTGCTGATCGGCGCGCGTGATCACGCGCTTGTCGGCGTCACCGACCATCCCGGCGGCGGCCTCGGTCACCCGTCCGCTCAACCTGCCCGTGGCGTCGCGCTCGAACCGTCCGCCGACGGGATCGGTGACCGATTCGGTGATTCCGGCGCGCTCGTAGGCGAGCGAGTTCACGTAGCTCGTGTGCCCGCCGCGGTGCTGCACGTGGATGGGGTGCGCGGTGCTCACCGCGTCGAGATCGGCGCGCGTGAGAAACCGTCGCTCGGCGGTCTTGGTGTCGTCGTACTTGAACCCCTGAATCCACTCGCCAACCGGAGTCTTCACCGCCCGTTCGCGCAGCGCCGCCTGAATGGCGCCGACGGATCGCAGGTCGCAGTCGACGGAGAAGAGGTGCTGGAGGCCGGCGCCTGCCGGATGATTGTGCGCGTCGATGACGCCGGGGATCACCACCCTGCCGCCGAGGTCCACCGTGCGGGTGCCGGGGCGGACGAGGGCGCGGATGTCGGCGTTGCTTCCCACGGCGATGATGCGTCCGCCGGCAATGGCGATGGCCTTCGCACGCGGCGTCGCGGCGTCCTGCGTGAGGATGTCGCCGTTGACGAGGATCAGCTCGGGTGTTTCGCGCCACGCGGGGAGCAGGGTGAACGCGGCCATATGGCCGACGAAGTCACGGCGGGAGGTCATTGCGGTCTCCGTGGGGCATCGTCGAGTGAGGCGGCGCTGGAACGGTAGGGCGCGTAGTCCCGCCCCCAGTCCACGCCGATCACCTCCAGCGAGATGCGCGTGCCGTCGACGTGCACGATGACATAGTGGTACGGATTGCCGGTGGAATCGGCGCCCGGGCGCACGAGGTGCTCGAGCGATACCTGATCCGACGCATTGGTCTTGAGGTACTCGGTGAGGTCTGGCTCGCCCGTGTACTTGTAGAGCGGCGCGCCGCCGCCGCCGCTGACGATCTGGTCGATGCGATGTGTGCCGGTGGCATCGGTGTAGCGTTCGATCCAGTGCTCGTACAGGTGCTCGTGCCCGGTGAGCAGGAGTCGGACGTGGTGACGGCGGAAGAGCGGCATCCATCGCGCGCGGACCGAGGCCGCCTGCGTTTCGATCCGCGGCCCGCCGTGCGGGCCCGACGAGAAGACCGGATGGTGGAAGAACGCCACCACGTTGACGTACCGCTTGCGATCGAGTCACTCGAGCTGCGCCTTGACCCAGGCGAACTGCACGCTGTCATCGGGAATGTCGGAATCGAACGCGATGAAGAACGTGTTGCCGTATCCGAAGGCGTAGGTGGGGTAGCCCGCCAGCCGGCGCTTCGAGCCGACGGCCGGGATCAGCCGGGCGTTGGTCGCAAAATAATTGTGCAGGCCGTCCACCCGGCGAATGCTGGCCAGGTCCGTGGAGCTGCCGACGTCGTGGTTCCCGACGGAGAGCAGGTACGGCACGTTCCCTTCCTGCGTCAGCCGGTTGATGAGCGGGATGTAACTCACGTTCAGCTGGCTGGCGATCGACCCGTTCACCACGGCGTCGCCGCTCTGCAGGATGAATCGGATGGGGTCACGGGTCTTCGCCGCCGTCTTGATGGTGGCGAGCATCGACTCGACCACCAGCCCATGCTCCACCTGCAGCGCCCTGCCATCGGCACGGCCGCGCGTGTCGCCGTAGGCGATGAAGCTGAACTGCTTGACCTTCGCTGTGGCTCTTTCGGAGGGCAGCGGCTTGCGCGGCGCGCGGGTGGGCTCGGTGATGATCGTGTCGCGCGTGGCCGGCGCTTGTGGCGGCGTGGGCACCTGGGCCGGCAGCAGGGCGGGGGCAACGAGCAGGGCGAGGAAGGCACGGCGGATCGTCATGGGAGAGTCCGTCTGTGTGGGGAAATCACTGCGGACGGCTGCCGCGCGTCGTCAGGAGAGAGAGGCCGAGACCGTACCGGCGCGCGCCGAGCCGGAGGAGAGCTGCAGGACATTCATGAGCGGGGAAAGATGCATCGCAGGCAGGTGGTTCGCATCTGGCCGCGAGGTTCAGATGCCGCTTGACGCGGGCAGCGCGGTCCGTGAGGAGATATCTTTCGTCCGTCATTCGTCATCCGTCATCATCCGTCTCGGAGCCCCCACGGCGCACCAGCCTGAAATCGACGACGCGCTCCGCGCGCGCCTCAAGGACCTGTGCACCGAAGGGTGGAACTTCTTCGCGCGCTTCGACCGTGAGGTGCGGGAGCGTGAGTTCCACTCGTTCATCGCCAGCGAGTACGAAGTGGTGCTCGAGTCGCTGATCGCGCACCGCGCCCCGGGGCGGACCTTCCTCGAGCTGGGCTCGGCGTCGGGGGTGATCACCATCATGGCCGACCTGCTCGGCTACGAGGCCGCCGGCATCGAGATCGACACGTCGCTCGTGGCGACGGCCCGCGCGCTGGCGGCGCGGTTCGGCTCGAAGGCGCGCTTCGTGGCCGGGAGCTTCTTTCCGTCGGGATACGTCTTCAAGACGACCAGCGGCGACGAGCGCACCGGGACGATGGGCGCCGGCATCTCGGCGTATCTCGAACTTGGCAGGGCGCTCGATGACTTCGACATCGTCTTCGGCTATCCGTGGGGCGGAGAAGAGCCGGTGATGCTCGACCTGATGAAACGTTACGGCAGCCCCGACGCGCTGCTGCTGCTGCACGGCGTCAACGACGGCGTGAAGGCGTATCGGGGCGGGAAGCTGGTGACGGGCGCGCGGTAACGGTCGAACAGCGCCGCGGCCCTGCCACCGGCGCGTCAGGCACCGATCACCGAGAGTCCCATGGCCCGCGCTGCCGTGGCGAGCGCCTTGTCGTGCGTCGCCATGGTCAGCGGCACCTCGCGAGCCTCCTGCCAGGTCAGCGCGGTGGACAGGTGAATGGCGTCGAGGGTGCCGAGGGGTGTGGGAAACGCATCGGACGCGCGGCGCAACACGGGGCGCCCGACGTCGACCACCTCCGTCGCCTCGAGCATGTCGTAGACTATCGCGCGGCGATCGGCGACTTCGTCGGCGCTGAGCGCGCCGGAGCGGGCGAGCCGATCGAGCGTGCGCAGGCATTCAACCTCGGTGAGGGCGCTCGCCACGGCCCGTTCTATGCGCTTCCACTCGGCGAGCCGCCCCGGCTCACCCAGCGCGAGCCGCAACACCACCGAGGCGTCGAGGTAGGCGATCATCGCGACGACTGACGCTCGTCGAGCAACGCGGCCAGGCTGTTCAGCCGGCGTCCCAGCGGTCGCGGCAGCTTCACGTCGCGCAGCGCCCGCGTGGGACGGCGAACGACCAGGGGTTCGTCATCGGCTTCGTACGGTACGAGACGCGCGACCGGCGTGTCGCGGTCGCATACGGTCACATGGTGTCCCGCGCGCGCGGCGCGAAGGTAGGCGCTCAATTGCGCCTTCAGCTCGGCGACTTTGACGGACTTCCCTGGTCTCTTCATCATGGTCACAATATGGTCATATCTGGTCATGTAATGCAATGCGCGGCCCGACGGGCGCAGGGCCGGCCCACCACCACCACGCGCGCGGCGGTGGCGCGCCCCGCTACTTCAACGGCGGCGGCACCCGGCGCTTCGTCACCTGCTCGAACGCGTAGGCGAGCTCGATGAGCCGCGGCTCCGTGCACGAGACGCTGGTGAAACTCACGCCGTAGGGCGTCGGTTGCGCATCGAAGCCCCTGGGAAACGCGGGCGTTGGCGCGTTGGGCACGCGGCCAAACGGGACGATGACCGTGGGGTACCCCGGACGCGCCGCGATGCCGGCGCTTCCCGCGCCGGGGAAGAGCAGCGCGTCGAGTCGCTGCGCCTGCACCACCTCGGCGATGCCGTGCGTGCCGGCGAGCTCGATGTCCCGGGCGCGATCCGCTTCGTACCGCGCCCGGTCGGCCGTCACGTCCATCTCGTCCGAAATATCGAGCAGCGACTGCCCGTACTTGATGGCGCCGCGGCCGGCGTTGGCGATGTTGAAGAAACGCAGGTCGGTGAGCGTCTTGATCGGCGTCGCCGCGCCCAGCGAGGCGAGCCAGGCGTTGAAGTCGCGCTTCATCCCGTACTCGAGCACCGTGGAACAGCCGGCGTTCTGTCCCTTCCTTTGTTCCACGCCGCCGCAGACGCCCCACCCGAGGAAGTTCTTCGTCGTGTCGGTGGTGATGACGCTCGGGATGTTGGCGGAATCGACGATCACCGCCCCTTCCTTCTTCAGGATCTCGATGGCCTCGGCCATGATCGCGGCCTGCGCGGGAGCGAGCCCCCCGCGCCGCGCGGCGGAGCCCGGCGTGCCGATGCCGTCGTAGAAGAAGGCGCGCGGAATGCCGATGCGCGCTCCCTTGAGCGCGTCACGCTTGAGGTGCGGTCGATAATCGCCGTTGGCCGGTGGCGTGCAGGCGCGCGTGGCCGGGTCGTTGGGGTCGGGCTGCGCGCCCTCGAGCGCGCCGAGCATGATCGCCGCGTCCTCGACGGTGCGCGCCATGGGGCCCGGGGTGTCCTGGTCGGCCGTGATGGGAATCACGCCGTACCGACTGATGCGTCCCACCGTGGGCTTGATCGCCGCGAGCATGTTCTGGTTGGCCGGGCTCAGGATCGAGCCCGAGGTCTCCGTGCCGACGTTGGCGGCCCAGAAGCTCGCCGCCGTTCCAATGCCCGAACTCGATCCGCCGGTGAACAGCGCCGGACGTCCGTCGTTGGTGCCGGCGCGCGGGTCGGGGCGCGGATCATACGGGTTCATGCCGTAGCCGCCGACTGCGCTGTAGTTGGCGGGCATCGGCGTGGGGCTGCCGGCTACCCAGTTGGCGAGTTCCGTCAGCACCGTCTTGGCGAGGATGATCGCGCCGGCGTCCTTGAGGTTCCTGGTGAGCGTTGCCTCGTACGGTGGCACCAGCCCCTTGAAGGCGAGCGCACCGCCGGTGGTGGGCATGTTCGTCGTATGGATGTTGTCCTTGAGGGCCACGGGGATGCCGTGCAGCGGCCCGCGCACCTTCCCCTGCGCCCGCTCGCGGTCGAGCGCGTCGGCCTCGGCGAGCGCCGTGCGGCTGATCGTCAGAGTCGCGTTGACGGTGCGGTCGTAGGTGGCGATGCGCGCCATGTACAGCAGCACGAGTTCGCGCGACGTCACGCGTCCGTCGGTGAGCGCCGCCTGCAGTTGCGGAATGGTCGCCTCGGTCACGTCGAACAACGCACGAACCGGCGGGGCGGCCGGCCGTCGCTGGGCCTGCGCAGGAATCGTGACGGCGGTGACGAGCGAGATCAGCAGGGAGAGTGCGCGGCGGTTCATGGGAGACGGGCGGTTGAGGGGAATCTTGCGGTCAACCATGAGAGTATGCAGGATGTGCCGGGCCGTGGCAACGCGCCGCGCGCCGCACGCGCCGCACGCGCCGTGCCGCACGCGCCGCACGCGCGCCGCGCGCCCATTGATGTGATCACCCTTTCCACATGCTGAGGTCCCGAT
>ERZ1292633.3156-Hain-H41-02um-R1-3156-length-16317-cov-6_pt1 | contig 16317 bp, 6 predicted proteins | sample MGYA00564406_ERZ1292633 | MGnify/ENA primary metagenome ERZ1292633 (study PRJEB36523, sample SAMEA6512639) | groundwater metagenome | collected 2019-01-08 | study: AquaDiva: Metagenomics assemblies of 32 groundwater samples | reverse complement strand
CTGTGGGGATCAATTTTGACGCATCGCAGGGCGTCGGCTCTTGTTGCGAAGGAGTCCTCCGTAGCTCCCGTTGAAAGCGAGTTCCATCAATCCCCTTCTGCGGGTGGTCAACATGATTTTTGGTACCAGACGGCGAATGTCTTATTGCCAATTTGGACGCCTTCGCTGTCTGTTTTTCACTTTGTCCTAAACATACGAGGAGGAACCGACGTCCGACGAAGGATGTTTTGGGAAGCAAATGGCCTAACCTCGTTCGACTCTCTTTACAGTGAGAGAGCCAAATACCGGTAAAGTTCATACACCGGATCTCCGAAGGCCACCCACACGCGTACGCAACAGCCCATTGGTAGCGAGTGAACACACGCGGTAAAAGACATTGCGAAGGGGAGGTCTGCCAAGGGGTTGTTCCGCTGTCGCACGCAGGGCATCCGTGTTTCCGGTGTCTCTAAATTAAACCCCACCCCTTTCCGTCTGAGTACACCCTTCATTCAATTCATGCAGAGGAGTTCGTCCGAGCCGTCAGTTCGCGAGCATCACCGCGGACACGCCACGTCCGACCCTAAGAAGAACGCCGTGCTCTGTGGCGGTGTCCTGCTGGTGCTGCTGCTGGGGTGGCGGCTTGCACTGCGTGAGGGCAGCGTCGTGGCGAAGGACGGCGTCACCAGAGTGCCCGGTGTTGCGTCTGCTCCTTCTATGGGTCGTCCGTCGCGGGTCACGGCCGAATCCAAGTCAACTGCAACCTCGAGGGTCGAACGCGCGCCTTCCTTCCCCCACGGCCTCAGGAACGGCTCCAACATTGGCTCCGTCACGACCGTGCCCGCGCCGCTGGAGCACACCCCTGTGCCGGAGGTCATCTTTGACGTGCGCGACAGAAGCCCCCATGAGAAATTCCCCGGCAGGCGTCGGTGCCGGATTCATCCGCAGTGTAACGCCTCGACGTGTCACAGGGATCCGGACCTCGCGTTCCGCGGCGTGGTCAAGTCTGTCGTTACGGTCACCGGTGCCTGCCGATTTCCTTGGCGGTCGGATGCTTCCGCCAGCGACGTGCGGCACATTGTCGCCCAGTTTATCGCCGCCTATCCGCCGACACACCCACCGCGACGGTGGCGTAAATCTGCGCACGTCCCTGGTGAACTCATCCATCTGTTCGACGCCACCTGGACACGTAAGACGCGGGTGCTGCCTCCCCCTCCTGAGGTCGGTGATACCCTCGATTTCGACGCGGAACGTATCACGGTGAGGTCCATTTACAACAACTTGTTCGGCCAACGGCCGATGATGCCTGCCGTGGAGTATCCCTTCCCAAATGCCACTCGGGGCTATTACATGGTCGGCACGCATCCCATCAGCCCACCCCGAGCTGCTCGCAGGAGATGTAACTGCGTGGGATGCGTGCTCGACGAGCCGTTTCACATGAAGGTTGATTTATTTTGGCACACCCAGTGCAAACCATCGGCAGATGCTTCGCGACGCGTCGAAGCCACTGGCGGAGACACGACGACGTCGTATTACTAGATGATGCGGCACCCCAGCAGCTCCACGTCGGCATACGCTACGAGCCGCTGCGACATCTCCGACACATTGATCAGTGGGTTCAAGCCCCTCGCACAACTACTGCCATTTGTCGGGAAATGGGCGTCTTGTTGGGCCAAGGACTTGATGAGCGCGTTCCCACGGTCGACGTTTTGCGAACGTGAGGAGGCATTCGTCCGCCATCCATTGTTGCAAACGTAGGCGAACTACGTGATCGCAAACCTTTCAAATCTTGCCGTGCATTCATCAGCGTTAAGCATTTGGCTTGTGAACGCAGTGATACGGTTCAACCTCTAACCCTAACCTGTGTTGACGTAGGGTTTTCGAAGACGTTTCAGGCGAGCGGAAGTACCATTTTTGGCCACTGTGGTGTTCAACGTCGCTGTTTTCTCTTCGACACGCCGCGTTGATGGCCGCTGTCGTCTTCCGAGGCGTCGCTGCGCCAGCAACAGCCCCACTACTGGCGCGGCGAGGGCGAGACAAGAGGTGCGGCGAGTTCAGGGAACGTCGTCCGTTTGGAGAGCGACAGCGTGGAGTTCGTGGCACTCGGCGCGCTGCTCCTCGGCACCTGCGTCGCCCTCATGGTTGTGGACTGTATATTGGTCCAAATTTGGATTATTGACATCGCACACATCACACGGAGCAATCGAATAGCGCACGGTGTGCTCGGACCGTCGGAGGCTGTTTGTGGTTATTACAGCCTAAAGCACACTTACATGTAACCTCCGAATGGTCATCGCAGGGCCGAAGAAAGTTGCGGCGGCGGCGTGCACTGTGATTTTGCCCCTGGCAGCTTGTGCGGTCGTCATCGTGCCTACACTCTGTACACCACACACACAATATTTGAAGCTGCAGTGAATGAACGCAGCGATCATCGCCGTGGTGCTATTCATCTGCTTGTCCGCACTTGTCGCAGGTGAATCAACGACGGTTCAATTGCCCCGTCATGCCACGGCTTCTACCGACACCATCGACTTGCAGTACGGCTTCCTGAGGAATGGTTCCGTTCTGATTCTCAACCTTACGTTCCTAAGCACCAACGACTCCGCGTTGTCGTGGTCATCGGCATCTACCGCAACGAGGAGGCGCCCTTTGTTCATCTCTCTATGCACAATGCCCAACGGTCGACGCCAGACGTCGGTGGAGGCGATGTCAATGGATGATGCCGTGGCAGGGGCGGATACAGTGGTCGTGGTACCCCCAACGCGACCGTCGGAACTGAACTTCACGGTGGGAGGAGGAGCCACCAACCCGGCCTGCGTCCTCGACGCGTACTGGACCGACGTCGCCCATCCCACGACTCCGACGTCGTCTGCCACCAACACGTCCACACGCATCACGCAGACGACGACGACGACAAGCACCTCGGTGACCACAACGGCGACGACCACAACGACCACAACTACTTCGGTTGGCAATGGTACGGCCGATCCAACCGAAATTCCGCAAGTGAATGCGTCCAACACCCTTCGCGTCGGCTTCCGCTCGGGGCGCACGTGGAGTGTGTGGCAGTCGTACATTTACTTCGGCCGGGACAGTGACGATTACGGAAGTGGCGCCGCCCTGGTGAGCGCTGAAACGAATGGCTCTGCGACATTGGCGACGGGCGGCTCTGCGACATTGGCAAAAAGCTTCCCCACGTCGCCCGCGAGGACGTCGATTGTATTGTACTTGTCGGCATTCGCCGCAGACAGCAACATTTCGGTGACCCTGGGTCTGCTCGGGCAGCCGAACGCGTCTAATGCGACGTGCGAAACTGCGGCCGAGTGGGTGCCTCAGGCATCGACGACCACATCGACGTTTTTAATCCCCTTTTTGGTCATCGTCCCAAACGACGCCGCGGCAGTGAATGCAACCTCTTCTGGGTGCATCAACGGTCCCCCTTCTCCCGCAGCGCAGTACGTTTGCGAGCGCTGCTTCACGGGATATTTTGGCGGTGACTGCAGGTTTGACAGCCAGGCAGCGGCGGTTTCGGCGACACAAACGACGACGCCCAACCCCTATGTGATGCTCGTGGCTCTCTACACATTGCAGGTGGTCGACGTGGAGGCCACAGGTAACACCCTCGACCAAAACGTATTTTTGACCTTCCTTGCACGAGGATTGGCGAGTAGACAGTTTACGGTCACGTTGGATCGTTTCGCGGTGGTATCCGTCGAGTTCAATAAGTCGGACGCGTCGTGGACGGTGAAATTTTTCTTCACGGCTGCCACCGTGCCGACCGACCCGACCCCGGATGAGTTACGTGCGCGCGTCGCGCCGGCGGTCTCACAGCTCCCATCCAGATACAACGGATCGCAACTGGTGTCGGTGGATACGACGTTTGAGGTCAACAAGTTCACGACGCGGCACGCTTCCACCAATGAACGCCCGAATGAGGACGTGCCGGTCTGGGCCTTTGTTTTGGCCGCGATGCTTGTCGCCGCGGCCGTCATCCTTGTCGTCGTCGGCATTAGCATCGGCGTCTATTGTGCGATGAAGAAGTGCACTACGACGACGACGACGACGACAACGACGAATACGACGAGGGATGAAGTGTCCACCGCAGTGTGCATTGAGGGAAGCCAAAATCAAAGCCAAGTGGAACGTCCTTACGTCGAGGCCGAAGTTCAAGGGACGGTGGAAGCGCTCCCCCCCGTTGCTGGTTCGTCATCGTCAGTGGACCCCGCGTGACTTGTTTTGGACTCTGGCAGAGGTGTGTTCTATTTCCCACAACAGCAAAAATCAAAAAACTCCATTTTCCCCATTTCGTGCAAACCGTTTCAAAACATTATTCAGAGGCAAAAGTTTCTCTAAATTGTATGATCTGCCGAACGACGCGACTCTTTCTCTTTAACTCAGCGGGACGGAGGAGGATGCGGGTTCTTTCAACCCAATTGATTTGTTCCATTTATTACTACACGAACCATAGTGACTATTCTTTTGCTTTTTTTTTTCTCCCCCCCGTTCTGTCACACATACTTGCGGCAAACACATCGATGGCCTCACCACCTCCTCCGTCCGGCGCCGCAGCCGCCGCACCGGCCCCCGCCGCGCCCCCCGCCAAGCCGCTCAAACTGATGGTCGAGGAGTCTATCAATGACGACAACTCGCTCGCGTCGATCACCGCCGCCACGGCGAAGCTGCTCGGCGACGTCTACCGTGGCGACCTCATTCTCATCAAGGGTAAGAACCACAAGACCACCTTCTGCATAGCCATGGACTACGCTGACCCGACCATTGGGGAGGGCAAAATCAAGCTCAACAAAGTGGTCCGGCGCAACCTACGCGTCAAGCTGGGTGACATGGTGTCCGTCACCGCGTGCCGCGACATCGTGTACGGCAACCGCATTCACGTCCTTCCGATTGATGACACCGTGAAGAATTTGACCGGCGATCTGTTTGACACCTTCCTGAAGCCATACTTCTACGAGGCGTACCGCCCTGTGAAGAAAGGGGACACATTCATTTACCGCGGGGCGATGCGCGCCGTTGAATTCAAGGTGGTGGAGACGGACCCGTCGCCGTACTGCGTGGTCGCGCCCGATACGGTGATCCACTGCGAAGGCGAACCCATTCGCCGCGAGGACGAGGAGAAGCTTGACGACGTTGGCTACGATGACATTGGCGGTTGCCGCAAGCAGCTCGCGCAGATTCGAGAGATGGTCGAACTCCCCATTCGCCATCCAGAGCTCTTCAAGAACATTGGCATTAAACCTCCAAGGGGCATTTTGATGTACGGTCCTCCTGGGAGCGGCAAGACCCTCATCGCCAGGGCGGTCGCCAACGAGACCGGGGCTTTCTTCTTTCTCATTAACGGGCCTGAGATCATGTCCAAAATGGCGGGAGACTCTGAATCCAACTTGCGCAAAGCCTTCGAAGAGGCCGAAAAGAATGCCCCTGCGATCATCTTCATTGACGAGCTGGACTCCATCGCGCCCAAGCGTGAGAAGACGCAAGGTGAGGTCGAAAAGCGTATCGTATCCCAACTCTTGACGCTCATGGACGGCCTCAAGAGCCGCGCGCAAGTCATTGTCATGGCAGCGACCAATCGTCCGAATAGCATCGACCCGGCCCTCCGCCGCTTCGGTCGCTTCGATCGCGAAATCGATATTGGCATTCCGGACGAAGTCGGTCGCATGGAGATCGTCCGCATCCACACCAAGAATATGAAGCTCGAACCCGACATTGACCTCGCACGCATCGCGAAGGACTGTCATGGTTACGTCGGTGCCGACTTGGCGCAATTGTGCACGGAGGCGGCCATGCAGTGCATCCGAGAGAAGATGAGCGTGATCGATTGGGACGACGAGTCGATTGATGCCGAAGTGCTGAATTCGATGCACGTGACGATGGACCACTTCAAAGACGCTATGACAAAGACGAATCCAAGTGCGTTGCGGGAAACGCAAGTCGAGACCCCCAACGTGTCCTGGGCCGATGTCGGCGGCCTCACGGATGTCAAGCAGGAACTGCAAGAACTCATTCAGTACCCGGTGGAGTATCCCTGGAAGTATGAAAAGTTCGGCATGTCGCCGCCAAAAGGGGTGCTCTTCTACGGTCCTCCTGGCTGCGGTAAGACGCTCTTAGCGAAAGCAATTGCGACTGAATGCCAGGCGAACTTCATCAGCATCAAGGGCCCGGAACTCCTCACGATGTGGTTTGGAGAGAGCGAGGCGAATGTCCGTGACGTCTTCGACAAGGCGCGCGCCGCTGCCCCGTGCGTGCTCTTCTTCGACGAGCTGGACTCGATCGCGAAGAGCCGTGGAAGTAGCCATGGCGATGGTGGCGGTGCGAGCGACCGCGTGATTAATCAAATCTTGACGGAGATGGACGGCATGAATGCCAAGAAGAATGTGTTCATCATCGGCGCCACGAACCGGCCGGATATTATCGACCCAGCGATTATGCGGCCCGGCCGCCTGGATCAGCTCATTTACATCCCGCTGCCCGACGAGGCCAGTCGCGAAGCGATTTTGAAGGCAGCGTTCCGGAAGACGCCCCTCGCGGTGGATGTGGACCTGAAAACGATGGCGGTGGCGACGCACGGTTTCAGCGGTGCGGATCTTGCTGGCATTTGCCAGCGTGCGTGTAAGCTCGCCATTCGGGAGTCCATTGCGCGTGAGGTTGAGCACGACAAGCGCAAGGAGCTAGACCCGGCGTATGCCGAGGCGAACCCGAACTTCGACCCGGTGCCGCAGGTCACGAGGCAGCACATCGAGGAGTCCATGCTCTCCGCGCGCGTCTCCGTTAGTCCCGCAGACATTCGTCGCTACGAAATGTTTGCCACGTCGTTGCAACAAGCGCGCGGCTTTGGCACCTTCCGCTTCGCCGATCAAGCGGGAGCGGCGGGAGGAGCCGGCGCTGGCGGAGCGGCTGCTCCACCTGCCGCGGACGACCTGTACGCGTAAGGCGTACGCCAACAAGGGACCGCAAACAAAGGGCTTTTCATAGAGAAGAAGAGACGAAGAGAAGGCAAACTCCCTGACGGAGTTTTCTTCTTTCCTCCCCGAACGAAAAATTGTGCGCTTCATTTTCGTTGCTCACGCCATCTGCGTCACGCGGGTCCATGTCGGCTGATTGTTTTTTTCGGCGTTTCTCTCCTTCCAGACCGTTTCTTTTTATTTCTCCCACAAAGGACACATATCTCTAATTCTTATTTTTGAAACAAAAAAACACTGGCAGTCGTTCTTTTTCGTTCTATTTTATTTTTTTTGCGTGAAAGGCAACAGTTGGTACCGAGAGCGAGAAACTCACCTTGATGAGTTCTTGTTCTTGCGACTATCCAGCACACGGCTATTTCGTTATCTCTCGGTAGTGGTGGTGGTGGTGTCCCCCCGACAATCCGAATCCACTATCAACCTTTCAATTAACAACGCACAAGTTTTGCGCGTTTGGCTGGCCAAACAGTCGTCTACTTTATCCAGAGTAGTGGGTTAGTGCTTTGTTTGAAATCTGCCCCCATCCCCCTCGGGTCGCTCCCAGTTGCGTTCTTCGTTCTTCTTCCTTCGTTTCATTCGTCTCTCTGTTGTGTTTGTGTGTTGTTTACGTCAATGGCGTCGGTTCTCGCCGACCAGACAATTCGCGTGTCGACCGAACGACATCGGCACGACGTGGATGGATCGACATCGGCACACGACGTATTGTTGCTGCTTCCCGCCTCGCGTCGCAGCGGTCGCGGGGCGGATGTGGCACCACCATCTCAACAGTTCTCATTTGCTCGCGCGCTGCTGCTCATCGTGGTGGGGTGCCTCTTGCTTTGCACAAGGGTGGGAGTGGAGGCGGTCGTGCCGCCTTGCCCCACCTCCGCGTCGTCCGTGCAGCCTGGTGGTTCCTTCTCGGCTGCGGTGGCAGGGGCCGCTGCCATGTCCGCCGCGGGCGACGACGTACTCTTTGACGTGGCTCTTTCTTCGTCGTCTTTCGACTCGGCGAATACCGCAGACTGCTACGTCGATTTCGTCTTACCGACGCATTGCAGCGACAAGCGACCGAGTTATGTAAGCAGATGGTCGGCTGTCGCGACCGGGCTCGTGGATGCCGGCGATGGCGGCAATGGAGAGTCGAAATGGGCGCCGCTTCCACACGGCGTGCTCGTCACCGTGGAAAGCAATACGGTGTCGGTCGAGGCGGCGTGGACAAACGGTGTCGACGCCGCCATACCGTCGCTTCGAATCGCGGCCGCTGAAATCACCGCATTTTCAAACGAACCCAACTTGGCGAATCCACGCCCGTCCAATGCCACGTTCGCTAGTCCGTCGGCGCTGTTTTCATCACAGCCGTCGAACGTTCCCCGGTCGGCGGTGTTTTTATTGGGCCAACAGAACGATCACGAGGCGCAAGAGGTGGCCGCAACGTGGATCGCTCATGACCTTGTCCCAACCGTACCTGTCTCTCAGGAGGAGGACCCTGAGATGGACGAAAGAAACAGAACACAGGCTATTCGAATCACCTTTGGATTCGCAGGGTATCGCCTTCAACAGCAGCAAGCGGCGGCGTCAACGACGACGACGAAAGATGTGGCCATCCGTATCTCTATTCGGTGCGCGTCGCTGGCGCCTTGCAACGCCACGGCGACGGCCATGGAGATTCGTCCCGTGGCGGTGGCAGCAGCGGCGGACGCAACGACGACCACCACCGTTGCCAACGCATCCAGTGCTGCTGCCACCGCGCCGCCTCCGGTGGCTCCGGTGTTAGTCCTTACCACCGACACGGACGGGGCTGGTTCGCGGCCATACGTGGCCGGCACTGAGTGCCGCTGGCGGGTGTATCCGGCACAACCTTCCCGCCTCACCACAACTCCGCCTTCTGGTTCTGACGTCTTCATCGCCGAGGACGACACTCTTCACGCCGTGGGTAACATGGTCGACGTCGAGCAGCTGGGCAGCCTTGCCTCGACTTACACGACGACGAATGCCAAGAACGGTCAGAATCAGCCCATCACATTGTACGCGTACTATTTCGGTCTGGTGCGCGTCGAGGCCGCCGACTACAGCCACGTCGCGCCGGCTCACACCGCGTCCGAATATTATGCGTCGCCGCGAGGAGTCAATTTGCGTCGACAGCTGCTGGCGCCGGAGTCTGTTGATTCGTTGCTCCGGCGACAGCCAGATTTACGCAGCGCGTATCGTCGCCGGGCCGCGGCCGTCATTGCGGAACGAGACGTCCGGCATGGCGCGGTCACGTTCCACACGTCGGCATCCGCCGCGACGCATGCCGGTGGCGTGACATTCATCGTCGCCACGGGAGTACGGTTACCGCTTCCGGCTGTGCCTTCTTGCTCCACTTCCGCCTTGGCGCCGACGGAGACATCATCATCATCCGCGGCCTCGTCGTCGCAGACCATTGTGATAACGCCACACGCGCCGATTCGTAACCAAATGTTCACGTTGATCGGTCGGGGATCGGTCGCTACTGGCGCCTCGACGTCGGCGGGGAAGTCCGTCGCGGTGGCCACGTCGGTATTGGATGGCACCGTCGGCCTTGCACCTTGCACGGCATGCACGATTCGAATCCGAGCTCAATGTAATCAGCCGGACGGAGAGACGGCGGACGCTTATGATCCTGGCGCCGTAATTCGCGGGCGACACGCCCACCCGATGGGCTTATCGTTGCTACTTCGATTCGGGGAAGAGGATAGTGAGCAGCAGCAGGGCTTGACGGCACCAAGTCAGTCGCTCGTGCTTCGAGTACCTAGGAGCATCGACGAAGCATCCGCGCCAAACACCGTGCTCGACCCCGCAACAGGCACTGCCATTCGATTTCCAAATGGCGCGAGTCCCAATGCTGCTCGAGAGTTTTCCTGGTTCGTGAACCCCGACTTGTTTGCTGACCGAGCTCGGGACGACTTCATTTTCGGCGACGAACCCGTCTCGACGGGGTCTTACAACGTCAGCATCGATGCGACCTTGCTGCCCGGCGACGTCGCTCGCTTCGCGCTCACGGCGGAGTGCGTCGCCTTGGCGAGTCAATGCTTACCGAAGCATCAACAGCGCTTGCGCTTGCCGGAATCGTCGGTCACCTCTGTGTTCACGGGGAAAAACCGACCGCAAACGGACGCTCAGTTGCTGCCCGCGATGATCTTACACAGCGACTTGGATGGCCATGGAACCATGAGCGGGTATGCTTTCGTCGCTGGGAATCACACGTGCAGTTACCAGCTGACCTGTGACAGTGGATTCATCAACATTACGGACGTGGCGTACAACTTGACCATGACATTCTCGCAGGTCCATTGCTGCAATAATCAGTTTGGAACCAAAATCTACTACCGCGGCTACACCGCCGATTTCGTGCGACTGTATCATCCGGCGTTATGGAATGTGAAGAAGGTACCGACCTATCTACCGACGATAACCGGAATGCCGTATCCCGATTGGACGGTGCCAGCGGACGCGTCGAAAATCTATCCCTGGCGCGCGGCCACTTTGACCCTCCCTAGAAACGCATCGCGACGGCTGACTCCATTGTTTCCTTTTGAGCCGCAAACGGACTTCTACGCCCCGGAGGATCTCCCCATGGTCGGCGTGGCGTTGTCCCCCGTCGACGTCGACACGTGGAAAGGAAATGAATTTCAAGGCGGGTACACGATCCGGGCTCGTTGTATTCCGAGCGTGTGTCAGTCGCAGGCGTGCAGCCCTGCGGTGGTGCCGCCGCGAAGTCGCACGTGGAACGTGACGGCGAATTATCGCGCGCTGTTGGATGTGCCCGAAAATTGCACCACCGTAGTGGAATTTGAATGGACCTGTGCCGAGCACGAAGTCGTGACTGTGAATGTCAGCGTCGACGCTTCGGTGATGTTGCCCAACAGTGTCACAATTGGGAACTTGGCGTTCCCTAACGCGACCCACACCCGCGGTTACTATCTACTCCCACGTGGCAACATCGCGGTGAGTGCACGGGCGCCTCCTGGGGGCATGTTGCGATACCGCGTGCAGCTAGCGTGCGCCTCCACATCGGTCGTGTGCGATGATGTGGAGGCGCAGCGCATCGGCGGGCCTGGCGCCACGGTGGGTGTCATTAAAACCAACCCCGCCGGATTCGCTTCCACAAAGGCCATCGGGGGCTGTCAATGGGCGATTCAATGCGACGAGGAGGGAGGCCGACCCAACCGGTTGCGCTACGCCTCTATTCGAGTATCCGGGGCTCTCTCGATGGAGCCACGCTACATGTATCAAGGCGTAGGCGATGGAGGAGTGAAAGTGTTCGCGTGGCGGTATTTTTATGACGTCGTCTATTTTGCAGGCGTTCCATTTTCACCGGCTTCGCCGGGGCCGTCGTTGCCAATTTTTCCGAATGGTATCGTCAACGGTGAAACTTACCAGTTGCGTTACGTCGATGGCAATTTCACGGTATTGACGCCCGTGTACGTTCGCAGCGTCACGGAGGCGCCCACGCCCGGTGGTGCCGACGTCGAGTTTGGATGTCTCCCCGCCGTCCCTTGCAACATGTCCGAGTTGGTTGGCGATTGGACTGCGGCATTGCAACCCGTCGTGGGTATGACGACGACGACGTCGACGACAATGGCAGCGGAGGCTGCGCCCCACAATGTGAGTGGGTCGATGCCGTTGCCCTCCCTAATGGGCAAGTCGGCCGCTTTCACCTTCAACGGCTCCGCCCTGTCGGATGTCAGCTGCTCCTGGAGATTACCACTGTCGCAGGTGGCAACGGCCGCAGCGTCGCCGCCTTCATGTCCGAGCGGCGGATTCCTCGTGGAAGTGACGATGTGGCAGGCGCCCGAGACGGCCGGTTCCGCCAAAGCGCGTCTGACGGTCGCCTCGATGACAGACAGCGGTTTCAGCGCGTTTGCCGGGAGCGCCCCTTCGATCCCTTGGGCAGCCCCACTCTCTTCTCGGCCGCTATTCGGATTCGTGTTGCCTTCTCCTGTCCCCGCAGTGAACGACGCATCGAGCGGAGTCCTCGGTCTTCAGCGAATTTCGGGTTACCTCGTCGATGCGATGCCTCCGGAGGCTGACACGGGCACGGCACGCGCATCCAACAGCCTTGTTCTTGGACTCGATTTACTTGCAGGGGGGGCTATTCAGGCCCATGTGTTCGTCGCCTGCGCCCAACGCTACAACACCACGGAGGGCAGCGAGCATGCGTGCCGCGCGGACGAGGCGGACGCCGCCGCCAACCCTTTGCCGCTGTCGTCATCGGTCACAACAATACCATCCGCTCTCCTTGCGTCTGACGCCGATGGCGCGGGATCGTTGTTCTCCCATCGCGTACCCGTTGCCAATTCGGCCAGCGGAGGGGGGTGCGTTTGGGCCGTGCAGTGCCCGCGGCCGACGGAGCAGCGGCTGCACTTGAGAGCCATCGTGAGCATGACACCGTCAAGCACGTTGACGTTTCGACCGCAAACAACGACCACCAACGGTGGTGGTTCGCCCCCAACGGTGGTGGTTCTATCGTCGGCGACCGCCATCGACCTTTCCTATTTTCGCGGAGAAGACGGCGTCCCGGATGATGCGACGGGCATGATATTCATTAGCGCTCCCGTTGCCGGAGCACCGGGCTTTCAGGTCAGTGTGAAATGCTGCGACCCCACGCGGTTTTCGTCCGACTGCCTTCGCTGCGCAGTCGGATTCCATTCCTATCCCCTCTGTGTCGCAGAATATTGCACCGTGGAATTGCATTGTGGAGGGACAACGAAAGCGACGTCCGCCTCCTTGCAGTCCGCCGCCGACGTTGGTGGTGATTTCCCTCTATGTGAATGCCGGTGCCGTTCGCCGTTTACTGGACGTTTTTGTGAGCGGTGCGAAAACGCCCGCTATGATCCGTCGACCTCTTGTCTCTCGTGCGCGCCTGGATACAACCACACCGTTGGAGGGTTTCCCGAACAATGCGACACCCTGCTCGAATCAATGCGTCGTCGCGCGGAAGCCAGAGTGGACAAGTTGATGACCGCGCGCGGTCCGGCCTGCGTTGAGGGGCGTGGCTGGATAGCGGGTCCTCGGACACCAACCCGGGACGTTTCCTCTTCCGCTAGCCATAGCGTTTCGTCCACATGGACACGGCCGCTACCTACCACGGTCACGGCTCCGTTGCAGACTACAGCAAGTGATGGGGGGACGCGAAGCGGCGGAACGATCAACAACGAAGTCCCGGTGACCACATCTGCGGTGGTGGGAGTTGGCTCAGTCAATGTGACCTCCCATCGGCCGCGCCGCACGCGTTCGGTTTGGTTCTTTTCCCAGTCCCTTCCGGTGGCGGTTGACGGCCGCCTTCAACGCCGGTACGCGCCTCGTGACGCCACCCGCATTGCGCCGTTGGTCGTGGATATCGCCAGGGGGGGCGATGCCGTCACGGCGCTCATCAGCCCGTCGCTCGCGCTGCAGGGATCACGTGCGTCGATGATTACCGATGCGGTGCAATGCGTGTACAACTCGGAGGAGCTGGACGAACCTTTGACGGTGTTTCCCCTCCAACCCGCTGTCCCGCTGACCGCAGTGAGTGTCGTGAATCACCTCCTCGGTGGTATTTTGGTCTCGTCGTGCCTCATGTCCTTTCCGCCGGTGATCCTGTTGCTGTGCCACTTGCACCACCTCAGGCGCTCGGGAGCGAACGAAGACGGGAATCATGGCCAACGCAGTGGTGCGGCGCAATTGGCCGCAGTGGGAATTCTGTCATCGATTTGGTGCGCGGCAGCGGCGTTCTTTGCTTCCAACGTTCTCCGAGTGGCCACCATGCTGACGTTGAACGCAGCAGAGGGCTGCGGTGCGACTTGTTGGCTGTTGCTCGCGACCATGGGCGTCGTCATGCCCGTCGTCGCGGCGCTTGTGCTGCCCACCATCGCCCTCACAGGGGCCCGGTTCAAGGCTCGCCTGGTCTGGGAACGTCGGAGCCGCTGTACTTCACAGGCGGCAGAGGAGACGATTCCGGACCCCGTCGACGTCGCCAATCGTCCTTCGGAAATCGATTACAAGCCAGTCTACGAAGATGCCCAGTTACCGAATGCACTGGCCTACGTGAAGTCCTTCGGTCCATTCTTTGACGGTTCACGCGATGCCGTGCAATCTATGGGAAACAGGCTCTCGTACGTGGTGGAAACCACTGCCTCGCTGGTCGCGGGGCTCCTCACGGGCCTCCGTCCCAGCACACAAGATCGCTGCAAATACGTCGCGAGTGGCGTGTTTTGTTGTGTCCTTGTCGTCGCGGTGTATTCATTGGTCTGGCGGCCTTACATCAGCCGCACGGAAGCAGCCTTCGTCTACGCCAATTGTTTGTTGCAGTTAGTGGCCGCTGGAGTGGCGGTTTTTGCGACCGTACTGTCTGACGGTAATGACGATCGCTTCTTGATGCCGCTGGCTTGGCTGTCGCTCATACAGTCGGTGGTGTCGCTCGCGGCCCTTATGGCCCTTGCAGGGCAACGGGTTGTATTATGGATCGTACGGCGACGTCATTTTGACACTTCGCACGGCAGTGGCCGAACTGGTGAAACGGCAGCGTCTTTGAGCATTGAAGCCACCGCTGCACTCCCTGGCAGCACCACCAGTGTGTCGGGGGGCGGATCTCCCGAGTGCCCGCTATTGATGCTGTCCCCGGAACGGACCGCGCCGGCGACGACCGATAGCGTTGGTGACGTCGCGCGGCCTGTCGGTGTTGCAGGAGGACGGGAAAAGCGTCCGAGTCGAAGTGGCGCCATGGCGAAGGCTCCTTTTTCCCGGAACCCCTTGGAGGCCTTGTGATCAGGGTCATTCCTCCTTCCGGAAGCGTGGCTGTGTGGGGGGACAAAAAATTCGCAGACCACAGCTCCTTTTCATCCTGGAAACACAGAAGGTCTCCGAGTCACAACACAACACGAGCGCAAGTGACAACGCTTACGATTGATTATTGCCCTACCAGATACTACCTTTCTTCTTTGTCTTGTTTTGGCGTCAGAAAGAAAATCGCTGTGATACTCAAATGGGCATTGCCGGCTTTTTTCTGTGGCTTCAGCGCAGATATGCAGATGGGGTATTGGACGCGCGGACTGGCCGCCCGCTACCACAATGGGGCGGCCGTGGCGGTGGCGGGGGCGGACGGGGCGGTGGTGGTGGTGGGGGTCGTGATACCGGCGCCGCGGGCCAAGGTGAAGTCGCGCCTGCGGAAATGGCCACGAAGGAGGATAGCACCTCCGCTGCCGAGGCGACCACCTTCGAGCTCCATCCGCAAGCGTTTGAAATCGACAATCTCTACCTCGACATGAATGGCCTCATCCACCCATGCTGTCACGACACCGCGCCGTTGCCGGAACCCGCCAATGAAGAGGAGATGCTGCTGCGGATCTTTCACAAGCTTGAGGAACTCGTCCGCGTCGCGCGCCCACGGAAGGTGCTAATCCTCGCGATCGACGGCGTGGCCCCGCGATCCAAGATGAATCAACAACGCTCCCGCCGTTTTCGCGCGGCCGACGAGCGCAAGTGCAGTGATCAAATCAATGAGTCCTACGCGCGCTATATCGAAGAAACCTACGGCCTTCCGAAGCCGCCGCAAAAGCGACGCTGGGACCACAACGTCATTACCCCTGCCACGGCGTTTATGGAGCGAGTGTCCAGCGGACTGGAATGGTTCGTGTTGAAGAAGCTGAATGGGGATCCAAGCGACGATCCCGAAGCGGCCGTGCTGTGGCACCACTTGGCGGTCGTCTTCTGCGACGCTCATGTCCCCGGGGAAGGGGAGCATAAGATCATGCATTACATCCGTGGTCTGCGAGGCGTCGCGGCGGCCACCACGGCAGCCGCGACCACGACGATGATCGCGCAACGCGCCCACGGCGGTCGAGGTGGCGGCGGGGGAGGAGGTCTGCTGCCGCTTCCCGACGCAGGGGCTACGTCGCTTCTCGGCACGTACGACCCGAACACGCGGCACTGCATCCACGGGATGGACGCGGATCTCATTGTGCTCGGACTCGCCACGCACGAGGCGCAGGTGAGCATTCTCCGCAACGTGCTGGACATGGAGACATTCCAAGCAGTACCGGATAAGTACTGCGTCTTTAGCATCCCGTACTTGCGAGCGGGTCTGAAGCGCGACTTTCACGCCCTGCTCACTTGGTTTGATGAACAATGGGACATGTGGTGGCGTGGCGGAGGTCATCAACATCCACGTGGGCAACCCCACCACCACCAGCACCACCGAGGAACCGGCTCTGGACAGCGATCGGAACCCGAGCCGCAGGGGGAAGACGAACGCGACTTCATTTCCATCGTCACCCAATCCACCGCCGTCACCGCTCACGGCGCCGATGAAACCACGCGAAAAGCAATCGCGCGCGATGTGTTCTTCGAGCGAATCGTCGACGATTTCGTGTGTCTTTGTTTTCTA
>ERZ1292633.3155-Hain-H41-02um-R1-3155-length-16318-cov-7_pt1 | contig 16318 bp, 8 predicted proteins | sample MGYA00564406_ERZ1292633 | MGnify/ENA primary metagenome ERZ1292633 (study PRJEB36523, sample SAMEA6512639) | groundwater metagenome | collected 2019-01-08 | study: AquaDiva: Metagenomics assemblies of 32 groundwater samples | reverse complement strand
CCCCCCCCACCCCCCCTTGCCATGGGGGGGAGCTTGACCCCCCCGACCCCCCCTTGGCAAGGGGGGGGGCTTGGCGCGACGAGTCTGCCCTACCCCAGGAATCACGGGGCGAGGTGAATCGCGAGTCCAGACCGTCAGTCCAATCGACGCATTCCTTCGGGGCGACGACGCGGACGAGGTCCAGGCCCATTTGCGACGGCGATTCGACGGCCAACCGGACACATTCGGCGGGATCGTCCACTTCGGTCGTGATGATTCCGCGCATAGCGCCCTCGGTGCGGAGCTTGCGGGTGAGCGCCCGCGTGTCGATCCCTTCGATGCCGATGATGCCGTGCTCGGAGAGATAGTCGGCAAGACTCATCGACGCCCGGTGGTTGCTGTACCGGCGGGCGAGTTCCCTGACGACGAAGCCGGCGACCTGCGGCCCGGACGATTCGACATCCTCGGCGTTGACGCCGTAGTTGCCGATCAGCGGGTAGGTCATGGTGACAATCTGGCCGCAATACGACGGATCGGTGAGCACTTCCTGATAGCCGGTCATCGAGGTGTTGAAGACGACCTCGCCGGTACGCGCCCCGCTCGCGCCGAACGCGCGGCCCCGGTAGCACGTCCCGTCCTCGAGTGCAAGGAAGCAGCGTCGATCGTTTAGATCGGCAGGCATGGAGCGCAGGATAGTGTCCCTCGCCGTGCGCGTCCATCGAGCGACGTCGGGCTTGTTCAATGCGTGCGGCGGTGCGAGAATCGTTTTTCCGGAAGTCGTGCGGCGCGGATCGTCGCGCCTTGACCGACCGTGATTTTTGGCGGAATCGTATGCGAATCGCCTTGGCACAGATCAATCCGACCGTCGGAGACATCGACGGGAACGCAGTCAAGGTCATCGCACAGATCGAGGGAGCCGAAGCGGACGGCGCGGACGTGGTGGTCCTGCCCGAGCTTTGCGTTTTCGGTTACCCGCCCAAGGACCTTGTGCTTCGCAAGGACATCGTGCGCCAAAACGTCGAGGCCGTGAATCGGATCGCGGCGCGCTGCACACGGCTGACGGCAATCGTCGGCTACGTACAACCCGATCCGAGCGGAGCGGGCAAGGGCGTTTTCAACGCCGCCGCCGTCTGCCGGGGCGGAACGGTCGAGGCGTGGTACGCGAAGATGCTTCTGCCGACGTACGACGTGTTCGACGAGTCGCGTTATTTCAACGCCGGGCGTGAAGTGCGAATCGTCGAGATCGGCGCGGGCGGCAAGCTATTGCGGGCGGGACTCACGATCTGCGAGGACCTGTGGAACAACCAGCAGTTCGAGGGGCGGCAAGTCTACGGCATCGACCCCATCGAACGCACCGTTCGCGCCGGCGCGGAATTGCTGGTGAACTTGTCGGCCTCGCCCTATCGCGCGGGCGTGGAGCAGAATCGCGAGCGATTGTTTGCGGCGCAGGTTCGCGAGCACGGCGTCCCGCTGGTCTATGTGAATCAGGTGGGGGGCAATGACGACCTGGTGTTCGACGGGGCGAGCATGGCGCTCGACGCCGCAGGCGGCGTCGTTGCTCGTGCGAAGGCCTTCGCCGAGGATTTTCTGGTCGTCGATTTCGACCAGCCGCGCCGCTGCAGGATCGAACCGCAACCCGATCGCATCGACGGCATCCGCTCCGCGCTCGTTCTGGGCCTGCGCGACTACGTGGCGAAATGCGGGTTTGGCGATGTCCTCGTGGGACTCTCGGGCGGGATCGATTCGGCGGTGACTGCGGCGCTGGCCGTCGAAACGCTTGGCGCGAAGCGGGTACACGGTGTAGCCATGCCGTCACGCTTCAGCAGCACGCACAGCATCGAGGACGCGGAAGAACTGGCGAGCAATCTCGGCGTCGAGTTGTTCGTGCTTCCCATCGAGGGCGCGCACGGAGCCTTCGAGAGCACCCTGCAAAAGAGCTTTGCGGGTCGGCCGACCGATGTGACGGAAGAGAACATCCAGGCGCGGATTCGCGGCGTATTACTAATGGCGCTGTGCAACAAGTTCGGTTGGATGCTGCTCACCACCGGGAACAAGAGCGAACTCGCCGTCGGATACTGCACGCTCTACGGCGATATGTGCGGCGGGTTGGCGCTCATCAGCGACGTGCCCAAGACCACGGTTTACGAGCTTGCCCGCGAGATCAACCGCACAGCCGGCCGGGCGTTGATTCCGCAACGCACGATTGACAAGGTTCCTTCGGCCGAGTTGCGCGAGAATCAAACCGATCAGGACACGCTGCCGCCGTATGAGATTCTCGATGCGATCCTCGAACAGTACGTCGAACAGGGGCGCTGCCCGGACGAGATCATGGCGATGGGATTCGAGCGCGCGACGGTCGAACGCATCGCCAAGATGGTTCGACAAAACGAGTACAAACGTAAACAGGCCGCGATCGGATTGAAGGTCACAAGTAAGGCGTTCGGCACAGGCCGCAGGTTTCCCATTGCCGCCCGGTATCGTTGAATTATGGTCAGCGACGACTTCCTTTGAGATTGGTTTTTCCTTGGTTTTACCACGAAGAACACGAAGAAGTCATAGAACCGGTCGTTTGATTCCGTCTTTTCTCTTCGCGTTCTTCGTGGTGACCGTCACGATTCCGGTAGGGTGCGCAGCAGGGCGAGGAATTCCGTAAAGCCGCCGACCTGAAGGGCCTTGACGCGGGTGTTCTCGTCTCCGAACTTGCGGGCGATGTCGGCCAGAATCTCGATCTGAGCGCCGTCGTCCTGTCGCGGGGTCAACAGCAGAAAGATGATCCTCGCGGGATCGCCGTCCGGCGCGTCGAAGTCCACGCCGTTATCGGAGAGTCCGACGGCGATGACCGGCGACTTGAGTCCGTCGATTCGCGCGTGGGGGACGGCGACGCGTTTGCCGATTCCAGTCGCGCCCTGCATTTCGCGATCCCAGACGGCGGCGTCGACAAGGGCGCGGTCAAGACCCGCCGCCGCGGCGCCGACCTGCGCAAGCTCGCGGACGGAGTCGCGGCGCGTCGCGGCCTTCAAGCGGACGAGGAAAGCCTTCGCCGAGATGAACTGATCCAGGCGGCGCGGCCGGCGAAGCCGCAGGCACCAGCGAATCGCGGGACCGCCAAGCAGCGACGTTGCAATAGCCATGATGACCAGGGCGACGAACGTTCGCTCGCGGATGACGCCGTTTTGCAGAGCGAGCAGACCGAGGATGATCTCCATGGCGCCGCGGGCGTTCATGGCGAACCCGATGGCCCAGGCCTCGCGTCCGCGAACGCCACCGACCGCCGCGCCCAGCCAGGCGCCGATTACTTTTCCGATGCATGCGATCAACAGGACGAGGAGGGTGATGGACAGATCAAAGTGCGTCAGGAAGTTGACCGAAAGACCGACGCTCGCAAAGAACAGCGGCGCGAAGATGAATGAAATGAACTGGTGAATAATCGCCCGCGTCTGCTCGCGCAGGTGCGACGAGTCGCCGATCGCCACGCCGACGAGAAAAGCCCCGAAAATGGCATGAACGCCTATCCACTCCGTGAAGGCCGCGCCGAACAGCCCGAGGGAAAGCGCGAATCCAAGAACGCCTCCGGGCCAGGACGTGTGCGCCTGAACCCACGGAAGCGAGCGGTGAATGCACCAGCGGCCGATGGTCAACACGAGTGCCGCGAACGCGAAGGTGGCGATGGTGATCCCGCCGATGCCCCAGGCGTGTCCGTTGCCGCCGGTGGACACCATACCGAGGATCAATGCAAAGCATAGCCAGCCGATCAGATCGTTGAAGACGGCCGCCGCGATCACCACCATGCCGAGATCGCTGCGGTAGATATTGAGGTCCATCAGGGTCTTCGCGATGACGGGAAGTGCCGAAATGGAAAGTGCCGTGGCGAAGAACAGGGCGAACGCGACCCGCTCGGCGTCCGGTTCGCAACCCAGCGCCAGCGGGGCGACGCAAGCGGCCAGGAACCCGAACCCGAAAGGCATGAGCATTCCGCCCACACCGACCGATATGGCAGTCTTGCCCTGACGCCATATGGTGGAAAGGTCAACTTCCATGCCCGCCACGAGCAGGAAGAGTGCAATGGCCACGGTGACGAAACCATTGAGCACAACGGCGACCGGGCCGTCCGACGGGAAGACGCGGCCCATCAAATCAGGATAGAACGAACCAAGAACAGTGGGGCCGAGGACCACACCCGCCAGCAGTTCTCCGACCACGGACGGCTGATTCAGCTTGCGGGCGATTTCGCCGCAGATTCTCGCCATCGACAGCAATACGCCGAGGGCGAGAAAAACAGTAACGACTTCTGACGGCGACAATCCGTGCATGCGGCTCACTCCGCCCCGGCACGCGAGTCTTTACGTGCAAGGCTCAAGGTTTGCGGTCCAAAGCGTTTCTCGGGACAACTTGGGCGACCGGTCCGCCGCGCCGCGGACTTTGCGCGCCGGGGACATTGAACGCAAAAGCCCGCCTTTGGGCAAGACACCGTCCGAGCCCCCGCATTCAGGCGGGGTGGACACCGCCCGACATGAATGTCGGGGCTTTGGGAGTGAATGTCGGGGTTCGGAAACGATGCGACGAACGGCGCGATCGTGCGAGATTGCCTACGATTCGATGGGTCTGTCTTCTTGATGCGGCGTGATGGTGAGGAGGACGCGGGTGACGCGGCGGGGTTCGGCCCCGATGACCTGAAGCGCGAAGTTGTCGCGTTCGCAGCGCTCGCCGACTTTGGGAATCTTGCCAAGCGTGCTGAAGACGTATCCGCCGACGGTTTCGTAGTCCGGGTGCTCCGGAACTTCGATCCGCAGGCGCTCGTTCAGGTCGTCGATACGGACGCGGGCGTCCACTTCATAGGTGAAGTCGTCGATCCGTTTGATCGGCTCGGGTTCGGGCTGCTCGTATTCGTCGGCGATATCGCCCACGACTTCCTCGAGAATGTCCTCGATCGTGACCAGGCCGGCCGTTCCACCGTATTCGTCGAGCACGACGGCGATGTGCAACTTCTGCTTTTGAAATTCACGAAGGAGTTCGCGGACGGGCTTGGATTCGGGGATGAACAGCGCCTTGCGCATGATCTGCCGCAGATCAAACGGTTCTTCATCGCGGTGACGCAACAGGTCCTTGGCGTATAGCACGCCGAGGATCGTATCGATCGTGCTTTCGTAGACGGGGATGCGTGAGTGACCGTGCTCGCGGACGGCCGTCAGAACGGTGTCGAGGCCGGCCTCCACCGGCACGGCGATGATTTCCGTGCGCGGCGTCATGATCGCGTCGACGCGCTGCTCGCCGAGTTCGATGACCGACTCGATCATCTGCTTTTCTTCGCTGTCCACGGCGCCGTGCAGCTCACCTTCGGTGACGGCGCTGAGAATCTCCTCTTCGAGCTTGTCGGCGTAGGACCGGGCGTCTTGAACGGGAACGCCCGCCAGACGTCGCACCAACGGATCAAACAGCCCAAGAGGCGCGATCAACGGGAGTGAGATGAAGCGACAGGCCGCAAGAAGCCGGCGCAATCGAACAATCAGTGATTCCCCGGCGTACTTCGCCCAGGCGTAGGGGATGGCCACGCCGAAGACCAGGAGTATGGCCCACGCGACGACGCACGCCGCGAGCGTGTGGGCGAATCGTCGTTCCGCCGATCCGCTTTCGGCTAAGCCAAGCACGGTGACGAACAAGGCGATCACGGCGGCGGATCGCCAGACCGCCATGGTCATCGCGTAATCGTGCCGCCGCGTGATAAACGCCTTGAGCGCGTCCGGGCCGCCGAGGCGATCGAGCTGATCGGCGATGCGGGACCGCGACGGACTGCGCAGCGCCACGTTCAGGGTCGAGCTGAGCAGCAGACCCAGAGTTGACAGTATCCCGACCCAGACGATCCAGTCGCCCACGAGCACCTTTCTCGGAGCCCCGGCATTATTGCCGGGGTTCTGATGCACAGTCGTATCCGACGGCCATTTGGCGATATTGCGATTTGGTGATTTGGCGATTGCGGATCGCCGGGGATCCTGGCCGCTCAATCGCCCAATCGCCACATCACCACATTATCAGATCGGCAGTGCGTACGACTCGCGCCGCCCTCATCGTCGCGTCACTCCGTAGACAGCTCCGAACCCGATCGACGTCAGCACTTCGTCCTCGACCTTGTGCATGCGATCGGCCTGTTCGTCGCCGTGATCGTCGTACCCGAGCAGATGCAGGACGCCATGCACGGCGTAGAGCGATAGTTCAGCCGCCACGCCGTGTCCGCGCGCGGTCGCCTGGCGCATGGCGGTCTGGGCAGATACAACGATTTCACCCTCGATGTCATCCGCTTCGGCGTTGTCGCGCATGTCAAAGGTGATGACGTCGGTGGGGCCTTCGTGGTTCAAGTGGGTTCGGTTCAGGCGGGCAATCTCGCGATCGTCAACCACGGCCAGCCCGATGCACGCCCGGCGAGTGCCGTGACGACGAAGAGCGGCTGCCACGGCGGCGCGCAACGCCGCGGCGTCGATCGGCGGCCAATCCGCGATCGACGCGGCGTTATCGGGCTCGGTGACGGTTATGTCGTACGGCGGCTTATCGTCCATGGTATTTCGCATGGTATTTCAGAGCCCCGGCAATCCCGGAGCCTCGGCATTAATGCCGGGGTTCTGGAGGCGCATGGATCGTCGTTCGACGAACCGAAGCCCAGGTCAGACGCTCAACCTCGCGGGCGGCAAGCTCTCCTCGGCGCCCTTGCGCGCCTTGGGATAGGCCACGCGACCATGATAAATGCCGCACAGGGTCTTGACCAGAGATTCCTCGACGAGGCGGATGTCGCGCATGGTGATGTCGCAATCGTCGAACTGTCCGTCGTTGAGGCGGTCCATGACGAGCTGGTGAACGGTGCCCTCGATCCGCCCCACAGTCGCCTCACTGAGCGCCCGGACCGCCCCCTCGACGCCGTCGCAAAGCATCAGCACAGCCGTCTCGCGCGACCGGGGCTTGGGACCGCCGTAACGGAAATCCGCCTCCGACACCGCGCGGTCGTGGCGACCGGTGGCGATGCGCGGTTGATTCTCGGCGGCCCGGTTGTGGAAATAGCGAACCACCGTCGTCCCGTGGTGCTCGGCGATGAACTGATGGAGCACGGGTGGAAGGCGGTATTGTTTGGCCATCTCCAGCCCGTCCTTCACGTGGCCCAGAATGATAAGCAGGCTCATCGTGGGGGAGAGGTTTTCGTGCCGGCTGATGCGGCCTTCCTGGTTCTCGGCGAAGTACGCGGCTCGATGAATCTTTCCGACATCGTGATAGAGCGCTCCGACCTGAGCGAGCAGTCCGTTGGCGCCGATGCGTTCGCAGGCGGCTTCAGCGAGGGTGCCCAGCACGAGGCTGTGGTTGTATGTTCCCGGCGCCTCGCGAGCGAGCAGTTGTAGAAGCGGTCTGGTCGGATCGCGCCATTCGAGCAACGTGAGCGACGTCGCCACGCGGAATGCGCGCTCGAGGAAGGGCAGCAGCCCTGACAGGACGAACGCGGCGAGCAGCGCGCTTCCGCCCGCCCAGAACGCGTGCCTGGTGAGGAAGTCCAGTTCCTGCCCGGCCCACAAGCTGCCCGCCGCGGACACGAGCATGACGGCGATTCCCGCGGTGAGACCCGTGACCGGCAGCTTCGCGCGTGAGCGGATTTCGTCGAGCTGGTAGATCGTCGCCGCGATGCCCGTCGCCAATACGAGCAATATTTCCAGATGGGTGTGCAGCATCGTTCGCATCAGCACGGCGACGATGCACATCGCTCCGATCGCAAAGCGTCGTGGATGAGCGATCGCCAGCGTTCCACCCGCGACGAGACACGGCCCGAGTGTCAGCTCAGGGAACTGAGGCCAATTGAAGTCCATCGCCCGCGCCACCGCGAGCGTGCCCAGTATCACCACGCCGAATCGCACGCTCGGTCCGGGTGCATTCAGTATGCGCGGTTCGTATATGCGCGTGTATCCGAGAAGTCCGATGGTGATGACACCCACGAGCATGCCCAGTCCGATCCGCTGCAGCAGTCGCTCCTGGCGAAGAGCGGCCGCCTGGGCCGTGTCCTGCTGCAGAAACTGACCGTACGCCGCCTGGTGCGCCCGCAGCAGTTCGTATCCTTCGGGGCCCAGAAAACCGGGATTGATGAAGGGCTTGCCCGCCTCGTAGGTGGTCATGGCCTCGGGCGTCGCGTCCTCGGCTTTCTTCATCGCGGCCACGGTGCGTTCGCGATCGAATAGGATCGTGGGTTGATCGTGGAACACCGTGGAGATGATCACTTCCACCGTGGCGCGAAGCTTCGGTTCGGTGAGTCGGCGTGCGACGTGGCTGGCGACGCCTTCCAACGCCTTGGGGCTTCCCCACGGTACAAGCTCGGAATTGGCGACCTGCATCGGTTCGGTCGACGGTTCGGCGGTCTTGCTTTCGAGAAGAATGTAATCCAGGGTGCTCGGCGGGGTGCGATTTTCGCGTGAAAGCTCGGCGACGACGTATTGGTTCTCAATCGGAAGCTTGCTGATGATCTCCTGGAAACGGGAGCGACCCGCTTCGCCGGGCAAATCGGCGAATTCGCGAAGCCGATCGTAGGCCGGGCGTTCGGTAGGCCATTTCAGCGGTTCGAGCGCTTTGACATAGTCCTCGAAGGTCGCCGCGTCGGTCGCAATCTGGTACCAGCGCATCAGATCGGCGCGGATGCGATCGAGGGTCAGAGCCGGATCGTTGGGCGTGTAATAGCTCGGAATCTTGGCACGGGCGGCTTCACGCTCGGCGGCTGTCCGCTTCGGATCGGGAACCTGAAAAGCGACCTTTGCGTAGACGGGCTGATCGATACGCTGTCCGATGGCGTAGTCCAATCCGCCCTCGCCGACAATCGCAATCGCCACGGCACCGGCCGTGAGCGCGACGCCGGCCAGAGTTGACCAGGCGAAAGCCGATCGCCATCGGCTCGACCGGCCGGAGAGGGCGGATCGTGCCCGCTGCTCGCGAAGCTGCCGCTCGCGCGTCCCGCGTCTTGATAGGAATCCTGCCACGGTGTTTCTCGGTGCTTCCGGTGTTGTCTGACCTTTATATGGCTTGCTTGAGCCTTAATTCAGTCCGCTCCCGCCTTGGTCGCGGGCTGCGTCACGGCGCCTCGCGCCCGTTGCGGCTGTACGCCTCCACCACGCGCTGCACCAGCGGATGCCGGACGATATCCGCCTTGTCCAGCCGCACGGTTGCGACGCCGGGGACGCCCTCCAGCCGTTTAACGGCGTCCGCAAACCCCACCGGCTCGCCGCCGGGAAGGTCGCTCTGACTGTCGTCTCCGGTCACTATCATTTTGCTGCCTTGGCCGAGCCGCGTAAGAAACATCAACATTTGCGAGACGGTGCAGTTCTGCGCCTCGTCGAGAATAATGGCGGCGTGGTTGAGCGTTCGACCGCGCATGAACGCCAGCGGAATCACTTCGAGCACGTCGTTTTGCAGGAAGCGCTTGACCTGCTCGTACGGAACCATGTCGTGCATCGCGTCCCACAAGGGGCGCAGGTAGGGGTTGACCTTGGCCTGCAGGTCGCCGGGCAAATAGCCGAGCTTTTCGCCGGCTTCCACGGCCGGCCGCGCGAGCACGATGCGTTTGATCTTGTGCTGTTTGAGAAGCGCGACGGATACCGCCACCGCGAGGTAGGTCTTTCCGGTTCCGGCCGGGCCGAGGCAAAGCGTCAGGTCATGATTGAGCATCGCCTCCACGTATCGTTGCTGGCCTTCGCCTTTCGGCGCGATCGTCGTCGCGGCAAGAAATACATCGAGTCCGCCGGCGGATGAAGGGTGTCCGTCCCGATTGGCCAGCTCGATGGCGTCCTGAAGGATTTCCTCGGAGACGTCGGGACGATGTTGCAGGCAGCGTTGGAGGTCATCAATCACCAGCGCGGCTCGCCGTACGGCTTCGTTTGGACCGCTGAGGTGTACGGCGTTGTCGCGCGCGGAGATTCGCACGTCGAATGCCGCCCGGATCAGGCGCAGGTTTCGATCGGCGGTTCCGTACAGCGCGCCGCGCCGCGAAGGATCGTCAATGGGAATGGTCAGTTCCAACGGCTGCAATCAGGCGGAACCCATGGGACCGCCTTGTAAACGTGCCCGGCCCGGATTGGGTCCGCAGGCACTCTTCCGATTTTATCCGCAACCTACCCGATGTTCCAAATCCGCGTGAGCAAAAACCAGGCAACCGGCATCGCAAAAACCGGGCTGTCCACGAGGTCGAGGATACCCCCATAGTGCGGCATAACTGCCCCCGAATCTTTAATACCGGCGTCTCTCTTAAAGCAAGACTCGAACAAATCGCCAATCTGGGCTGAAATCGATAGTAGAACGCCGAACAGGAACGCTCCCCGGAATAGGGTCATTCCGTCACCGTTAAACGCGACGCCAAAAGAATGGGCGATTTCATCCAACATCCAGGAAAAGCGCCCGGGCGTCCACCCGAGCCAGGCAGGCCAGCGATCCGTTGAGGCGAGGAGCATGGCGGCGATTGCGCTGCCCAAAAGCCCGCCGAAAGCACCTTCGATTGATTTCCCCGGACTCACTCGCGGAATCAGCTTGTGGCGACCCACCGCCGATCCCACGAAATAGGCGCCGATGTCGGAGGACTTGGTTACAAGAAGCACAATCAGCAACAACCAGACGCCTTGCTGCTGGGGCGAGTCGATGCCGCACCGCGTCTGCAACCCGAACGAACCGAGAAACCCGAGATACACGATCATAAGCAACGTGGCGCCGCCGTCGCGGATGGCTCCCGCCGGGTTGTTACGCAAAACACAAAGCACTCCGACGCCGAGGATCGATCCGAGGACGCCGACCAGCGGCCAATACAATCCCTCCCGATCGGTGACGCCGGATCCTAGGAGCCCGGCTGCCGACAACCACGGCAGCAACAACATCACCGCGATCATCAGATACGCGAACATTGAAAAAGGCTGAACCCCCCGCGCTCGGAGCAGGCGGTCCATCTCTCTGGCCCCGAGCAGGAGGACGACCAGAAATAGCATCGGTATGACGCTTCCGCGTTTGAGGAGCTCGCCGAACCGGTCCGGCATTCCGGTTGCGTGCAAGGCGATGCCCCGGTCCAGTTGAAAAAGCGCAACCAACAGGACGATCGCCAGCGCGCCGAAGAGAACGCGCTGAATCATGACAGGAGGTTTTGGGTTCATCGATCCGAATGGCTCCGCGCCGACGGCGGAACATAGCCGGGCGGGGAGAATGTGTCCATTCGCAGCGCGTCGGGGATGGACGCGATGGGTCGGCTACGAAAGCTATCCGCAGATTGCGCAGTTGAGCACGGATCGTAAGAGAACGACTACGATTTGTCGGGTCGATGACCCGACGCGCACTACGCACTTCGCGCTACGGACACAGGATGCACGGGCCGTTGGCCCCGCAATCCACATCCGTGATGCAAGCCGTGGTCTGAGCGCCCGTGCACTTGCCGGGCTTGTACGGATACGCCAGTCCCTTGAACGCATCGATGCACGCCGAAATGTGGCCGAAGCCCAGGTCCGGCGTGATGTTGATCAAGCCCCTCAGACCGTAGCCGGCGAGCATCGCCCGGGCCTTGATCGGAGCGCCCGGCGCGCTCTTGAACTTGTTGATCAACGCTCCGATGTCGCCGAAATCCGGCTGCGTGACCGGAGGAGTCGGAAGCTGGAACGTAGTCACCACGTCGCCCCAGCGCCCCGTTGCCATCGCCAGAGGCGTCGAGACATTGGCGCCGCCGGAGAGGCACGGTGCACTCGTCTCCTGGCCTTGACAGGCGAAGGCCAGGTTTTCGACGTCAAACGACGAACTGGGCAGGATCGCCTCACCCGTGACGTGCAGCAAGGGAATCGTACTCCAATCCTGGTAGTACGGGGTGCACTGCAACGTCGAGGCCATGAACGTCGTGCCGCTGGACACCGACTCGACGTACTGCACCGGCGGACCGACGTATTGCGACTGACCTTCGAACAACGTGAACGGGATCGAAGCGCCGGCCGTGTACGGCGGGACTACGTTGTGCACCGTCGTCAACTTGACGCGCAGCGCCGTTTCCGGCGCACTACCGCAGCCGCTTGGCCAGCTGGGTACAAAAAACGACACGAAGCGAGACTTGTCGGGATTAACCACGTCCGACAGCGGCGCGATAGCGTCACACTCGTCGGGGATGGCGTTGCCGTTGCAATCGCTGCTCGCGCCCGAAGCAATGTCACATTGGTCGGGGACGCCGTTGTCATTACAGTCATCAGTCGGCGTCTGAAATTCGAAGATGTACGCTGAGCCGCAGTCCGTCCCGGCCGCGCAATCGTCGAAGTAGGCACCAACGACGGCTGTGTCCCCGCTCAGGGAGACGGAAACGCCGAATTTGTCACCCGTTGCCGCATCCGAAGCGGTGAGCTTGCGCTCTTCGACCCAAGTGCTCCCGTTGAAGCGGTAGACGTACGCCGCACCGCAATCGGACCCAGCCGCGCAATCGTCGTTTAAGGCGCCCACGATGGCTGTGTCACCGCTCACGGAGACGGAAAGGCCGAACTTGTCACCTGCTGCCGCATCCGACGCGGTGAGTTTGGCGTCCTGGACCCAGGCGCTCCCGTTGAAGCGGTAGACGTACGCCGCTCCGCAATCGGCCCCAGCCGCGCAATCTTCGTTGAAGGCACCCACGACAACTGTGACTCCGCTGACCGAGACGGAAATACCGAAACCATCAGTATCTGCCGCGTCCGACGCGGTAAGTTTTGCCTCTGGGACCCAAGCGCTCCCGTTGAAGCGGTAGACGTACGCCGCTCCGCAATTTTGCCCGCCCACAACACAGTCGGCCCATATTGCCCCTACAACGGCCGTGTTCCCGCTGACCGAGCTGGAATAGCCAAACCAGTCACTTGCTGTGGCGTCCGACGCGGTGAGCTTGGCTTCCTGTACCCAAATACCCCCGTTGAACCGATAAACGTATGCTGAACCGCAATAAGCTCCGGCCGCGCAATCGTCCCAGACGGCGCCCACGATGGCTGTGTCACCGCTCACGGAGACGGAAAGGCCGAACTTGTCACCTGCTGCCGCATCCGACGCGGTGAGTTTGGCGTCCTGGACCCAGGTACTCCCGTTGAAACGGTAGACATACGCCGCACCGCATTCAACTCCGGAACCGCAATCGTCAAGGTAGGCGCCAACGATGGCAACGTCACCGTCAGTCGCAACGTGGCGTCCGAACCGGTCAGTATCGCCGGGATCGTCGGCCGTCAGCTTCTCAACCAGCGAAACAGTAGTGGTAGGATCGACGCTAAACGGGCGCCGTAGAATACGTTGGAACTGTGCGCCACTACCGTCAGTACCATACGCTCGAACATAGAAGCGATCGATCAACGAAGTTGGTGTGTACTCGCCCCCCCATGTTCCCAGCCCGAGCTCGTCCTCGGTCGCATCGAGCTGCTGCAGGATCGAGCCGTCGGGGTGTACGAGGTCCAGGGAAACAACGCCCAGTTCTCCGAGCAAGACGGCCTCGAAGTGGACGTTGTGCCCTGGGTGCAATGAGGTGCCCAGGTCGTCAATGCGCGTTACACCGTCACCGCAGTCATAGATATTCAGGAAAGTCATATCGAATACTGCGATGTCACTGACCGCCTTTGCCGAAGCTTGATAGCTGCCCGTGCCAGTGACTTCCATCGTCCAGGTTCCAATTCCCGGTGCCGTGATGCGAACCTTCTTAAAGTTTGCAGAATTTACGAAAGTCGCGTCCGGATCGTTGACTGATACCGCAACACCTTTGGGCCGCCGAACTGTCAGACCGTGGCTGCTGCTAAAGGTGAGTATCAAGTCCAAGCGCTCGACGGTGGTATCGACAGGCACGGCGATAACGTCTGTTTCACCGAATGTCACTGTTGCCTCCACGATTGCGATGTCATATAACCGCGGAGTCGTGGCGTCGAGGGCAGCGTCGAAGGCTTTTTCAAAACCTACCAAGTTGGTCGAGTCAAACCGTAGTGACATTCCGCCGGTTGCTGCCGCAATTTCGGGATACACGCCGATTCCCAAGGAAGGTTCAGAGGCAGCGGCCACACCTCCTTGTTCTTGGGCTGCGAAAGGAGGCAATTCACAGGTCCAATCCCAGATCGTATGGATCGTGACCTTCTGTTTCTTCAGCGCTTCCTTTTCTGCTGCCCCTTCCTTTGGTGGTGCATCAGTCGCAAGAATGATCGTCCCACCGTCTCCGATAATTTCAGCTGCTCGCGTCATCGCAGTAATCGAACTTTCCGGGCAATCGCCGCCTCCCACTGCGCTTAGCGCATTTATCCACGATAGGAATTCGCTGGGCGAGCAGCTTGTCCGCACTGGAAATACTACATCGTCAAACGTAACCAAGGTCAAACGCGGCGCAGACTCAGCCGAGGGCAGCGAGTCAATCCAAGTCGCAATCTTGGCCTTCACCATTGGAAGCTCCCCCGCCATACTTCCGGAAATATCGATCACGAATGCAATATTGCGCTGTGCCTTGGTCAGAAGGTTGTAGTATGTCGGGCCGTTGACTTCGCCAAACCTCAGGTTGAGCGCCTGCTTAAATCCCTGTCCGGTCACCGGACCGTCCCACAGCTCCCTTGTGTGTGCTTTTGCGACGTACTTCGCGAATAGGTGCAATGGGAGCTGATTGTGTTCGTATGCGCCGCGAGGGCTTTCGTTTTCATCCGGGACAGCGAGATCATTGAATGCGGCTGAGTCCTTATTCGTCGCATGGTGGCTGCACTTGTTGGACGGTATCTGACCGGGTCCCTCGGGGTAGTAGCCACTGGCCAGTGGTCCATTCGGATTCGAAGGGCCTGGGGCTTGCGTGCATGTGTCATTGAAACTCGGATCCGGCGCCAATGGCCCTGGCACAAAGATGCCGTTCACATCGAGCGTGACGAGCGACAAGCAGATCGGAATCGTGCCAGGCACCAGCGTTGGGCTCGTCAGGTGATTCTCCACCCAGTTCGAGTGCGCATAGAAATCCTGAACGGCATGAAAGGCCGCGCCCAGTCGGCGGATCGCCTGATCCTTCTCGCAGGCTGCGAGCGATGCGACTGCCTCGTTGAGATTGTCCGCAAGAAGTTGGGTCCCGGCCTGAAAGACCTCGGAGTCGAAATGGAGTGCGTGGTTGTTCAGGTTCTGTCCCATGTCACTCTCGCCGTTTGCTTGAAAAAGTCCCCTCAGGGTCGCACCGTCGACGAAGGCACTACCGATCGCATCCTTGGTTATTTCGGAATGATAGTCGAACCGCCCACTGGTTCCGACTATTACAAAACTCCAGAAAGCGGGGGCAATGACGGTCAAGTAGAGAACGCACCAGGCAACCACGACGATTATCCAGAAGGTTCGGTTGCGTCGCATAAGGTTCTAATCCTCACTGCGGGTTAGTGGACCCGCATACGAATCTTGGTTTTCACGCCACCACGCGCGCCACTCTTCGAAACTTCTTGGCTTTACATTGCCGGTCCAAGTTTCGAGGCTGCCGATAACGACCCGTGCGCGTTCCGTGTCCGGGAAGGGTTCGCGCTCTAGAATTGAAAGGTTGCGCTCGATCATGAGCTTGCCGATTTCGACAACACTCTGTGTCGAGTGCTTTGTCCACCATGAAGCGAGGTCTTGTCGTAGCACGTCAAGGTGTTGCCCGTTCGCGTCAATAAACACGCGGACCTGAGCCGTATCAGAAGCACCAGCCGGGATACGTTTGCCCTTAGCCCGTGCCTGCATGGCTTTTTCGGATTCAAAGAACGCCAGTCGGTCACCCCCAAGCGACTCCAGAGCCATGCAAATATTCCACAGCGTGACGAACCCGCCGGCTCGTGTCCGCCGCTTAATGACTAGATCAACGTCGAAGCTTGAGATCATCGCCGGAACGAGATCACGATAGTGTTCAAACACAACGCCCTTTTCAGTGTCATGGAGGAGCGCGTCAATGGCTGCGGCCCGCAAATACTTGTCATCGCTCTTGATCGCCTTGAGCAGCGCGTCGACCATCGCCTTAAACTCCGCCGTGTCGTAGTCGTTGGGTTCGCCGGCGCGGGTTAGCTCGTACAAAAGCGCTGCGTAGCTCTTCTCGGTCTCGTTGCCTTTCAGAAGCTTCTGCTTGGCGAACTCGCGTCCGTGGGCCGACAGGACTTCCAGCAACCGCGGCTTGAGCGTCCAATCCGCAACCAAGAGCTTGTCGAAAAGCTTGGGGACAACTTCCGCCCCCATAGTCTCCAAGTTCCGCCGCGCCTCCTCCCCGACCTTGGAATACTCCGACGTGAGTTGCCGGGTAAGCTCCTCGATCTCCGGCGGCACGCCTTCGGGACCTGCACACGCCACGGTGTTGACGAGTGCTACTCCAATGATCGTGCTGATCATTTCATGGAAAAGTCTTCGT
>ERZ1292633.3154-Hain-H41-02um-R1-3154-length-16327-cov-7_pt1 | contig 16327 bp, 15 predicted proteins | sample MGYA00564406_ERZ1292633 | MGnify/ENA primary metagenome ERZ1292633 (study PRJEB36523, sample SAMEA6512639) | groundwater metagenome | collected 2019-01-08 | study: AquaDiva: Metagenomics assemblies of 32 groundwater samples | reverse complement strand
AATAGCTCTCGTCGAGAACGTTCGTAATTTGGGAGCCTCTGCGGAAGTCAGGAGTGAAAACGAACGATCGTGTCTATTGATGTGTGTCATTTTGACGCTATGACATGAAGCGATATGACACATGCCCTGATGCGCGAAATGACCGGGGCCATTGGGCGTTCCTAAAACATTTCCGGTGGTGGTCGTCACCGGGATGCGCCGGGTGGACAAAAGCACTCTTTTGCAGAAGGCCCCTGATCACGGATGAGGCGCAGCGCTGCCTTTTTCTCAGTTAGGCTTGCCCGTTCGCGGCGTTTCAGCGGCCGGCTAGAAAGGCTTCAGCCGCGCCGCGGTCGGGGGCGGCGGAAAATCGTCCCGCGTCGTGACGGTAGATGTAAAGGTTTTTGTAGGGAATGTCCACGTCGCCAAACCAGCTCATCACGGCCCGGTCATCCTCGAATCGCACGCGCCCTTGTCCTATGAGCGCTTTAACGTCGCGGGAGCCGCGTATGAGGGCCAACGCGGCGTTGAGATCGTATGTGGAGTTGAACACGGGCGCTGTGCCGATGTAGTTGTCGAAGCCGTAAAGAAGGAGGGTCGCACGGCCGGCGGGCAAGGCGCCGAGGCGAGGAGCCAGGGCGTCGAGAATCTGCCGCTGACGCCGCGCGGCCTCGCCCCATTGAGCGTTGGAGGTCCACGTCGCCAAAAGAAACGCGGCGAATAGGGCGGCGCATGCCAAGGCGGCCGCGCGCGCGCGCCGGCCGCCGCAAGCGCCCAGGCGCCGCAGCGCCCAGGCGGCCAGCAGCGCCGCTCCCAGGGAGGGGACGAAATTGATCCTGTTGATAGGGGAGAAAACGGCCGGCGTATAGTCTTTGTCGAGGATGTACGGGGCATAGCCCAATACGAAAAGGGAGATCGCCAGGGCCGGCGCGTCCTCGTCGTCGGCGGCGGCGGGCAATAGGCGGGGACAGAGGAAGGCGAGGCCGCTTGCCGCCGCGAGCCACGCCAGCCAATCAAAAGGGCTGAAGTGCGACCAGGCCCAGGAGGCCTGCCGGGCCAATAAATGCCACAGGCGGTTGAGGACCTGGCATTCCAGTCCGGAGTAGAAAACCTTCAAGGCGTGCCCGGGATGAACGCTCATCGGATGCCTTTCGGGGTGCAGCCACAGCGGACAGAGCGCGCGCTGCCACACGGCGACCGCCGTAAATCCCGTCAAAAGGGGAAGGCATGAGGCGGCGGCGCTCCTGATAGCCGGGACGAGGCCGCGCCGCCGCGCGCGCCAGGCTTCGAGAAAAAAAGGCGCGAGCGCCAGCGTCATCGCCGCTTCGTAGAGAAGCCCGCCGGCGATCAGCGTCAGCGCCGAGGCGAGGGGGCGGCGGCGGCGCATGCGCACGGCCTCCAAAGTGAGCGCCATGGCGGCCGGAGAGGAGTAGATGCAGATCCAGTGCCTCGCGGCGTCGTGGTTGGGCCAGAGGACGAAAAACAGGGCGGCCAGAGCGGATGTTTCGCGGCTGAAGCCCTCTTCTTCCAGCCAACGCCAGAACGCAATCCCTCCCCAGGCGATCAGCGCGGCGATGACAAGGTGGTAGGGCAGCGCGGACGTGCCAAAAAGGCTGAAAAGCCCGGGAAGGCAGAGGAAGTTGAGAGGCCTAAACCAGAGGCTCGTTTCCGCGCGCGCGAAGTGAGCCGCCGTGCCCAGCCACGACGGGTCCGCGGAGCCGGCCATTCTCGCCAGCCAGGACCAATCGTCGTCATAGAAACCCAGAGAGCCGATGCCAAAGATGGTGGAGACCGCGGCCGAGGCAAGGACGGCCCTGCCGACGGCCTCCGCTCGCAGTCGGGGTTGGCTCACCGCTCGATGGCCTCGTCGACGATGACGAGAGGGCGGCGCTTGATTTGCCGGTACATGCGCCCGAGATATTCGCCGATGACGCCGAAAAAAATCGAGTTGACGCTCAAGGACAGCAGGATGAACGCCGTCGTCGTGGCCCAGCCCGCGGGCATGGGAACGTTGAAGAACAGCTTGCCCGCGGCGTAGCCGACCATGGCCAGGAACGTGAGAACGGAAATCGCCAGGCCGGTGTAGGTCGCCAATCGCAAAGGAACGATGGAATGGTTGAGTATGCCGTCGAGGGCGAGGCCGACGAGCTCGGAAACGGCGAACTTGCTGACGCCGCGCTCGCGCGCGCCGCGATCGTAGGGCACGCCGACTTGGGTAAACCCCAGTGTGGCCAGCGTGCCGCGCAGATACGGCGAGGAGTCCTCGATCTTGAGGAGCTCGTCGATGGCGCGCCGATCGACCAGACGGAAATCGCCGGCGTCGTGCGGGAGATCATCCTCGGACAAGGAGTCGATGAGGCGGTAGAACAGGGAGCGAGCGGTGTTCATCCACCAGCTCTCTTGACGGGAGCGGCGCACGCCGTAGACGACTTTGGCGCCTTCTTCCCAATGGCGGAGGAACTGCAAAACGAGCTCGGGCGGGTCTTGGAAGTCGCAGTCGAGCTGGATGGCGCACGCCCCTCGGGCCTTCGCGTAGCCGGTCAAAATCGAGCGCTGGTAGCCGAAGTTGCGCGAGAAGCGAAAGGCCCTCATCCGGGGATTTTTCAGCGCGAGCTCGGCGATGCGCTCCCAGGTGCGGTCGTTCGAGCGATTGTCGGTGAAGATCAGCTCGTAGTCGTAGCGGGTGCTCAACGGGCTCATGACGTCTGCGATCTTGGCGGCCAGGGGGGCCACGTTGTCTTCCTCGTTGTAGACGGGCACGAGGAAGCTGATGAGCTTCATCGGACCCTCGCTCGAGCGGCGTCTCCGTAGACTCGGCGCAGTCCCGAGGCCAGAGTCATGGACGGCGACCAGCCGGGCAGGGCGGGTCCCGCCCAGGGATGCATGACTTCCCGCTTTCGGTAAGGACGGCCGCCGAAATGGATGTTCGGAGATAACCCCGTCTCCTCTCGAAACAATTCGACGAGCGCGCGCAGGTTCAGGCGTTCTCCCGAGGAGGCGCAATACTCGCGCACACGCAGTTCCGGGTCCGCGCTGAGAAGAGTTTCGGCGCGCAGAAAGGCGGCCGCGGCGTCGTCGACATGCAGAAGATCGAGGCTTTGGTCGCCGGGCGACAAAGCCAGGGTCTCTCCCGAAGACGCGCTTCGAGCCAGGAGGTTGAGGAGTTTGGGCCGCGGATCGTCCGGGCCGTAGAGGTCGTAGAGGCACAGCGAGAGCGCGCGCAGGGGCGTGGCGCGGGCGTAATACTCGAGAATGTCCTTGAAGGCTCGCTTGGTCGCGGCGTAGAGCGAGACGGGATCGTAAGAGGAAGTTCCATCGCGGTACTCGAAGAATGTTCCGGCGTTGATGAATTTGTGGGTGCGGGTTTTGACGCAGGATTCGGCGAGCTGGGTTCCGAGAAGGATATTGGAACGCACGAGCGGCTCGACGTCGTTTTCCGAGTGGCTTTCGCCCAGCACGGCCGAGGCGAAATGAAAGACGCTTTCCGGGCGGTGCTCCTCAAGGATGGAGCGAAGTCCCGCGATCGTGCCGTCGTAGACGGCCGCGCGGGCTCCAAACAGGTTCGCGGCGCGGCCGCCCGGTCGGATCAGAGCCACCGCGGGACGACCGTCGTTCGACAAGCGCCGCAGCATCGCGCGGCCCAGGAAGCCGGTCGCTCCCGTGACGAGAACCGGCTTCAAGACGCCTTCCCCCGAACGAACGCCGTGACGCGTTCGGCGACGAAGTCGATCATCTCCGCGGTCAGCCCGGGGTAGACTCCGAGCCAGAAGGTCCCGGTCGTGATTCGATCGGTGTTGGTCAGCGCGCCGTGAACGCGGAAGGCTCGGCCGCGGAAATACGGCTGACGGGTGAGGTTGCCGGCGAAAAGGAGCCGCGTGGCGATTTTATCCTTCTCGAGCGCCCGGATCAGGTCGGCGCGGGTGAATCCGGCGTCGTCGCGCACGGTGATGGGAAACCCGAACCAGGAAGGATCGGAACCTGGGGCGGCTTCGGGAAGAATAAGAGCGTGTTCAAGAGGCGCGAGCGCGGCGCGCAGACGCCGGAAGTTGGCCTTGCGCGCGGCGATGAACCCGGGAAGGCGCTGAAGCTGGGCGACGCCCACGGCCGCCTGCATGTCCGTTATCTTGAGGTTGAAGCCCGCGTGCGAATAGGTGTATTTGTGGTCGTAGCCCTCGGGGAGATCTCCCAGTTTCCATTGGAAGCGCTTGCCGCACGTGTCGTCTTTGCCGGGCGCGCACCAGCAATCTCGGCCCCAATCCCGGAAGGACTCCAGCAGGGGCTTGAGACGCGGGTTGTTGGTGAACACCGCGCCGCCCTCGCCCATGGTGATGTGATGAGCCGGAAAAAAGCTGAGCGTGCCGATATCGCCGGCGCTTCCCACCGGCCGGCCCTTGAAGGTGGAGCCCAGCGCGTCGCAGCAATCCTCGATGAACCAGAGGCGGTGTTTTTCGGCGAGGGCCTTGACGCGGTCGAGGTCGAAGGGATTTCCGAGGGTGTGAGCGAGTATGACGACTTTGGTCTTGGGTCCGATCGCGGCTTCCAGGGCGTCCAAATCCGCGTTATAGGACGGCAGAAGGACGTCGACGAACACGGGCGTGAGGCCGAAGTGCAGGAGAGGATTGACCGTGGTGGGAAATCCGGCGGCCACGGTCACGGCCTCGTCGCCGGCCTTGAGCGCGCGGTCTCCCAGCTTGGGGGAGGTCAGCGCCGCGACGGCAAGGAGATTGGCTGAAGACCCGGAATTGCAGGTCAGGACGCGGCTTTGACCGAGGAAGCCCCCGAGTTCCTTCTCGAAGCGGTCGTTGTAGCGTCCCGTGGTGAGCCAAAAGTCGAGAGAGGAATCAACGAGCATGGCGACGTCTTCCGGACCGAACACTCGTCCCGAGACGAGGACGGGAGTTTTTCCGGGGATAAAAGGGGCGGCGGCGTGGGCCAGGCGGGCGTGCTCGGCGGCTAATTCCAGTACGCGTGCTCGCAGCTGCGCCTCGGCGGGAGCCTGGACGCTCAACGCGCCGCTCCCACGGCATCCTCGTAGGCGGCGATTTGACGGGCGGTCATGCGGGGGGTTTGGGCGCTGTCGCGGGCGTGGTCCCGGTACCATTGGGCCGTCATGCGCAGGGCGTCTTCCAGCCCCCAAACGGGTCCCCATCCCAATTCCCGCGCCGCCTTGGACCAGTCCAGCTTGAGGACCTTGGCCTCATGCGGCTGGCCGTTCGCCGAGACCACCTCGACCGGCAGCGCCACGCCCCAGGCGCGGGAGAACATGTCGACGAGTTCGGCGACGCTCACGCACGAGGCGTCGTCGGGACCGAAGTTCCAGGCCGAGGAGAACCGGGCGGGCTGTTCGAGGAGGGCGGCGCCCAGCTGAAGATAGCCCGAGATCGGATCCAAAACGTGCTGCCAGGGGCGCACGGAGGACGATTGCCTGACTCTCAGAGGGATGCCGGCCGTCAGCGCCCGCACCGCGTCGGGAATGATGCGGTCCGCCGACCAATCTCCGCCGCCGATGACGTTGCCGGCGCGCGCCGTGGCCAAAGCGACGCGTCCTTCGGGCTCCAAAAGGGCTTGCCGGTAAGACGAGCAAAGCAGTTCACAGGACGCCTTGCTGGCGGAGTAGGGATCGTGTCCGCCCAGGCGGTCGTCCTCTCGGAAGGGGCGGCCCTCGCCGGGGTTTTCGTAGCACTTATCGGTGGTGACCACGACCACCGCCTTGACCGAGGTCGCCAGCCGGCAGGCTTCCAGCACCGAGGCCGTGCCCATGACGTTGGTCTCGAAGGTTTCATACGGTTCTCGGTACGAGCGCCGCACCAGCGGCTGGGCGGCCAGGTGAAAGACGATTTCGGGGGCCGCGTCGCGGACCACCCGAGCGACCGCGGCGCGGTCGCGGATGTCGCCGAAGCAGGAGGCCATGCCGTCGAAAACCCGGGCCGCATCGAAGAAGGAAGGCGTGGTCTCGGCGGGCAGGGCGTAGCCCCGGATTTTCGCGCCGAGGGCCTTGAGCCGGCTGACGAGCCAGCCGCCCTTGAACCCCGTGTGGCCCGTGACGAGAACGGATAGGCCGCGATAGACGTCGAGGCGCCTCATGAGCGCGGCTTCCACGGCGCCCGGCCCGACGCCCAGAGATTTTCCAGGAGCTGCTTGTCGCGAAGAGTATCCATCGGCTGCCAAAACCCCTCGTGGCGAAAGGCCGACAACCGGCCTTCGGCGGCCAGACGCTCAAGCGGGGCTCGCTCGAGCACGCATGCGTCGCCGTCCATGTAGCGCAGGGCGCCGGGCTCGAAGACGAAGAAGCCTCCGTTGATCCAGCCTTCTCCGGTTTGGGGTTTTTCCGTGAACCGCGCCACGCGATCGCCCGCGAGCTCGAGGCCGCCAAAGCGTGCCGGGGGGCGCACCGCGGTGACGGTGGCCAATCGACCGGACTTTTTATGAAAGGCGAGCAAAGCCTTGAGTTCGACGTCGCCAAGGCCGTCTCCGTAGGTGACCATGAAGGCTTCTCCTCGCAAGAGCGCCGCCAGTCTCAGGAGGCGGCCGCCGGTCATGGTGTTGAGGCCCGTGTCGACGAGGGTGACCCGCCAATCGGGAGCGCGGCGTCCCAGGGTTTTAGCGCGTCCGTTTTTCAAGGACAACGTGAAATCGCTCTCGCGCAGGGCGAAGTCGGCGAAATACTGCTTGATGACCTCGCCTTTGTAGCCGCAGGCCACGATGAAATCCTTGTGCCCGAACCGCGCGTAATGCGACATGATGTGCCAGAGCAGAGGCTTGCCGCCGATGTCCACCATCGGTTTGGGGCGAAGAGAGGTCTCTTCGCTCAGCCTCGTGCCGAACCCGCCGGCCAGGATGACGGTTTTCATGGTCGCGGCCCTATTCTACCATTGAGTGCGGAGGGCCCGCCGAGAGGGAAAATGACCAGGGCGCCGTCATCCCATAGGGGCGGGCCTTGGGCCCTGAAGCGGCGCCAGAGAGAGCCGTCGGGAGCGGCGAACAGGCCGCGTTTTTCCGAGGCGATGAAGCGCGCTCCTCGCGCCGCGGCCTCGTCCAGGATGCGCGGGGCATCCTCGGGATGGATGTCGAGTTCATCGGACCAACCGCGGCGGTCGAGGTAGTAGAGCAGGACCGAGGAGGCCTGGCAATTGGTCAGAAACAGGTCCGAAGGCGAGCTGACGGCGGCGGCCGCGGCGCGGGCTGAGGCCAAATAGGTGAAGCCCTGGCGGTACCAGTGGTGAATGCGCAGGGCGGCATGGGCCGGAATCGAGGCGATCAGCAGGAGAAAGGCGGCTTGGGCCCAGGCGCGCCGGCCAGGGGCGAGAAGTCCGATGCGAGCGCGCAGGCCGGCGGCCGCCACGCCGATGAGCCCGGCGACGACCGGAGCCATGGGCAGGGCCGTGTACTCGTGGTAGTGCGAGTAGCCGGCCATGGCAAACAAATGCAGCGCCACGCCGCCGAACCAGGCGATCCAGAACGCGTCGCGGCGACGGCCCAACACTTCACGCGCGCCCAGAGCGAATAAAACCGCGCCGCCGTAGGTCGTGACGAGCTCGGGGAACCTGGAGAAAATTTGAAATTGCATGAAGTACGGCAGGCGGGCGTAGGACAGAAGCTTGACGTACTCATCCCCATGGGTGGGCACGACATAGACGCCCTGGCGCGCTCTCAGATACCAGGCGATGACCCCGCCCATCGCCAGCGCCCCGGCCAGGGCGGTGCGCCAATCCGTCCAGGCGCGCCGGCCCAGCCGCCTCCACGTCAAGCCCGCCAAGGCGGCGAGCATGTGGGCATAGGGAAGCTTCAGTCCGGTGGCGATAAACGCGCAGAACACGGCCAGCGTCCAGGCCAGCCAGGGTCTTCCCGGGTCCAGGGCTTTCTCCCAGAGGATCAAGGCCGACACCAGGGCCAGCAGGGCGGTCGCCTCCGGTTGGACGGTGCGTCCGAAGTATATTTCGACGGGGAGAAAGGAAAACGTCACCGCGCCCCAGAGGGCGGCCTCTCTGCCGAACTCTCTTTCGTAGAGACCGAACAGCAGCAGCGCGGTCAACGCCGAGGCCGCGACCGAAATCAGGCGTCCCCAGAGCTCGCCCAGGCCGAAAACGGGCCACAGCTTGCCGTAGAGCCACATATACGCCGGAAGCTCCGTGCCGGCCAGACGGTCCTCGGGTCCCGCCCAATCAATGCGCGGCTGGGCGATGGGAAGCGCTTGGCGCCAGTAGTTGCGCGCGATGGAGGCGGTGTTGACTTGCCGGTGGAAGTGGTAGTCCAGCAGCGGGGCGCTCAGTCCCTTGGCGTGGACGAGGAAGGAAACGGCGGCGACCAATGCCAAGCAGGCTCCTCTCCCGCGCAGCAGAGCCGGCATCATTCCTTGAACGCGTAGATCTCGACGGTGCCGCCTGAGCGCAGCGCGGTTTCGATCAGCGTGGCGAGCAAGGTTAGGGGAACGAACACGGGCAGCAGCAGCCCGATCAACAGGGTCTGAAACGGATAGCGCCAAGCCGCGTCCGTGCGCGCGCTCGAGTCCTTGAGCAGGGAATACAGCAGATTAAAGCGCAGGCCCAAGCCGTTGTAGAGGCTTTGCAGAAGACCGTAGGGGTTCTGTTCGAAGCTGAAATGGTCCAATTGGACGATGCGCAGACGGTGACGGCGCAGGAGGGCTTCGAGAGTCTTGGGGCCGAAGTGAGTGTAATGCCGCGGCACGTCGAGATGAAACCAGTATCGTCCGAACAGGCGGGCCTGCCAGCTCGCGTAGTTGGGAACGGCCACGGCGAGCACCCCTCCGGGCTTGAGCAATTCGTAGGCGCGGGCGATCGCGGCCGTGGGATTGGCGAAGTGCTCGAGGGTGTGCCAGAAGATGACCGCGTTGTAGCGGTCCTTCTCATGCGGGGAGGTCAGGAAGTCGCCCGTGGCCACCTCGAGCTTGAGAGCGTGGCGGGCGTGCCAGGCGGCGGTTTCCGATAGTTCCAAACCGTGGGACTCGTAGCCGAGCGAGCGCAGATTCTCCAGCAGCAATCCGCGCCCGCAGCCGACATCCAGGACCGGGCCGCGCGGGACCCGGTTGTGGATCACGGCCGCCCTGCGTTTTCGAAACCAGCGCACCAGTGTCTCGAAAAGAGGGTTGAAACGGACGTTTTCCTTTCCGTAATACTGTTCCGGGTACCAGCGGGAGATTTCGTCGGTGGGGACCGCCGGCCAGGTGCGGCCCAGCCCGCACCCCGGGCAGACCATGATCTGAAAGCCCGTCTCGACGGTCGAACGAGACAGAAGGGGGGCGGCGCCGCCGCAGGCGGAGCATTGGGCGGGATGCGCGGGGCGGTCGTGCTTGTCCGGGTGGACGCGCGCGGCGTGAGTCGTCATCGATGGGGGATTATATAAAAAAGGACCCCACCGCCGTTCCGGTTATCGAACCTTGCGCAGGTAGAGGTCCTGGACGTTCGCGTCGATGAAGGTCCCCAATCCCTTTCCGGCCAGAGCAAGGGACTTCATCGTCTTGATGTTTTCAGGATTCGCGCTTTGATTGGTGTAGCGATACACCGAACAATCCGTGAAGCGGATCGTCACGGCGTCCTTGGCGAGCTCGTAGTGCGAGACCTTGGAGCTCCCGTCGAGATTCTTGTACCGCTTGAACATTTTAGGCTTCTTGGGAGTCAACATGGCGTCTATTATGCGATAAACGCCGAGGTTCGCCAACCTAAAAATTCGATCTCCAAAATAATACAATCGAAAAATGGCCACAGCACCCAAACTCCTCCTGCGTTCATGGGCGTTCGTTCTTCTGTCGCTGCCCGCCGCCGCGTTGCTTCCCGACGAAGAAAACACCATCAAAGTGTTTAAGGAAGCCTCCGCCTCCGTCGTGTACATCACCAACGTGGCGCTCACCCAAAGCCTCTACATGGACGAGTTCGCCATTCCTCAAGGCACCGGGTCGGGGTATGTGTGGGACCAAAAGGGACATATCGTCACCAATTTTCACGTCGTCAACGGAGGCGATGCCTTTCTGGTCACTCTGAAGGACCGCACGCAGCTCGAGGCTCGGGTCATCGGGGTCGATCCCACCAAGGACATCGCCGTGCTGCAGGTGACCAAAAGCCTGGAAAAGCTCAAGCCGGTCAAGGTGGGCTCTCTCCATGCGCTCCAAGTCGGCCAGAAGACCATCGCCATCGGAAATCCCTTCGGTCTTGATCACACTCTGACGACGGGCATCATCTCCGCGCTGGGCCGCGAGGTCCAGGGCATCGGCGGCGTCGCCATTCGCGACATGATACAGACCGACGCGGCCATCAACCCCGGCAATTCGGGCGGTCCGCTGCTCGATTCCGAAGGCAATCTCATCGGCATGAACACGATGATTTTCAGCCGTTCCGGAGCCAGCGCGGGAATCGGTTTTGCCGTCCCCATATCGTTCATCAAGAGGATCGTGCCTCAGCTTATCGAATTCGGGAAGGTCGTGCGCCCGGGCATCGGCGTGAGTCTGCTCAACGCCGGCCAGAAGTACTATCTTCTCGGCGACCAGCCCGGCGTGGTCATCAACGCCGTGACGCCCGGAAGCCCGGCCGCCCAGGCGGGCTTGCGCGGGCTGAGCCGTCAGTCGGGGGGTCGCTTGACCCCCGGCGACATCATCGTAGGCGTGGACTCCCACACGGTCAACGACTTCGACGATCTTTACAACGCCTTCGACCGCTACAAGGTCGGCGACACGGTCGCGCTCAAGATTCTGCGCGGCGGGAAAGTCATCGCGTTGAATGTGACGCTGATCAACGTCCAGTAGTCTCAGCGCGACTTGACCCCGGGCGTGGCGGCGACTTCGGCGTACAGATGGGCGGCCGAGGCGATCGCTTTTTTGAACATGCCCAGGTGCAGGCTTTCATTTTCGGAGTGGGGGTTGGACAAGGGGTCTTCCACGCCGATGAGCAGGGCCGGGGCGCCCTTGAGGGCCTGGGCGAAGGGGCCCACGAACGGGATTGATCCTCCGCAGCCCATATCGACGGCCGCCTTGCCGTAGCCTTTCTTGAGGGCGCGCCGCGCCGCGTCGAAGGCCGGGGCGCCGGTGTCGGTGGTCCAGGCGGGGCTTGCCGATTCGCCGGAAAACTCCACGTTCACCCCCCAGGGCGCGTTCTTCTTGAGATGATCCTTGAGGGCCTTGAGCGTTTTATCTGGATTCATGTCCGGCACGAGGCGCACGCCGACGTGGGCCCAAGCCGAGTCGTTGATGATGTTGGCGCACTCTTTCCTGGAGGAGGCTTGGATGGCGTTGACCGACAAGGACGGCCGGTACCAGTTCGAGCGCAGAATGTCCTTGGGCGAGCAGAGCAGCTTGGTCCCACGGAAAAGGCCGGATTGCTCCCGGAACGTTTTTTCCGGGAGCTTGAGAACCTTCAGGCTGGCCTCGGCCGCCTTGGCGGGTTTCTTGACGTCTTTGTAGATTCCGGGAATCGCCAGGCGGCCCTTTCCGTCGACGCAGGAGGCGAGCATTTTCGACAGCGCCAGCACGGGGTCGACGACCGGCCCCCCCCACATTCCGGAGTGCAGAGGATGATCCATCGATCGCACGGTCACGTCCAGGGCGGCCAGCCCGCGCAGGGCCACGGTGAGCGAAGGCGTCTCATGATCGAAATTTCCCGTGTCGGTGAGAACGATCGCGTCGGCCATGACCTTGGCCGCGTACTTTCGAAGAAAGAGCTCCAAATGGTCGGAGCCGCATTCCTCCTCGCCCTCGATGAGCAGCTTCACGTTGACCGGCAGGCGACCGGCGGTCTGCAGCCAGGAGGCGATGGCGCTCGTGTGAGCCACGGCGCCGGCTTTGTCATCGGCGCAGCCGCGGCCGTAGAGGCGGCCGCCGCGTTCCGTGGGTTCGAAGGGGGGGGAGACCCACAGCTCCTCGCGGCCCGCGGGCTGGACGTCGTGGTGCGCGTAGAGCAAAAGAGTGGGTTTGCCCGGGGCGTGCAGCCAGTCGGCGTAGACGTAAGGGTGAGCCCCTTCCAGCGTGATGAGCTCCACGTTCTCCAGCCCGCGCATCCGGCAGAGGACGGCGACCGCCTCGGCGGAGCGCTCGACCTGCTTGGCATCGAAGCCGGGAAAAGAGACGCTCGGAATGCGGGCAAGGACCTTGAGGTCCTCGATGAATTCCGGGTAATGGTCGTTTGCGTACTTGACGGCCGCATCGGTGTTCTCGATCATAATTCGGATCATACTAAAGTTGGTAGAATCGGTTCGGATGCTTCCCACCCTGCCGCGCTATATTCTCAAAATGTTTTTCCCCGTGTTCGGGGCGTGCTTGGCGCTTTTTCTCGGCGTCTTGATGATGAATCAATTCCTGCGCTTGTTTTCCCTGGCGATGATGAAGGGCATATCGGCCTGGTGGATCCTCGTGTGCTTTTCCCGGCTGCTGCCTTCGTTGGCGGCCTTGGCGGTGCCCATGTCGTTTTTGGTCACAGCCATGGTGATCTTGGGCCAGCTGACCGATTCCGGAGAAATCATGGCGTTGCGCGCCAGCGGATTTTCCTATCGGGAAATCACGAGGCCTCTGTTTTGGCTGTCGATCGCCCTGTCGGTTCTCTTGCTCCTCATCAATCACAAAGTCGGACCGGAGGGGTTTCACTCGTTCAAGAAGAAAACGACCGAGGCGGCCCAACAAATCGCCAAAGTCGAGCTGCGGTCGGGGTCCTTCACGCAGTTCGGTCCTTGGCGACTGTACGCCCGTGAGTCGGACGCCGAGACCGGACGCCTGGAGGGGGTGTATCTGGCCAGGCCCGACAAAAACAAGGGCATTCGGGTCAACGCCGAGACCGGGAGGCTGGCCACCGTCGCGGGCCACGGAGTCTCTCTCGAACTTCTCGACGGTCAATTCCTGCTTCCTAACGAGGAACCCGACCGGTTCACCTCGGGCCGCTTCGAGCGCTACCAGGTTTTCGTTCCTATGGCGCTGCCGCCCGCGCCTCGTTCGCTGGACATGCAGGAGATGAGCACCGCGCGTCTTCGGGAAAAAATCAAGGACCCCGCGACAAAGGACGATCGCCGTCTCGAGTATCGGGTCGAGACGACGGTGCGCACGGCCGGGGCGTTGTCTCCCTTCGTTTTCTTTTGGGTCGGAGTTCCGCTGGGGTTGGGCTTAAAGCGCCGCGCGCGGGGAATTGACTTCGCCGTGAGCCTGGTCGTCATGTTTTCTTTCTACGGTCTTCTTGTCTTGGGGATCAGCCTGGGACGCCAACAGGCCTCGCTGGCCTCCATCGCTCCGTGGTTGAGCGACGCGGCCGGACTGGTGGCCGGCTTCTGGCTGACCCGGCGGGCGGCGGCGCGGTGAGGATTTACACCCGCCACATGGTGGGGCGCTTTCTGAAGCCGTTCTTTTTCGGCCTGGGAATATTCGTGGTGCTCATCTTCCTTGGGGACACCTTTGACAAGATGAATCCGCTCATGCGCTCCAAGGCGTCGTTTTGGGCCATCATGGAGTGCCTCTGGTTGGGCGTGCCGTATTGGGCGGTTCGCGTCATTCCGATGGCGACTTTGTTGGCGACGCTGGTCGCCATCAGCGGATTCGTTCAAGGAGGGGAGTGGCTCGCCACCCAATCCTGCGGCTTCGAGACCAAGCGGTTTTGGATTCCCGTGCTTTTCTGTTCTCTGGGGGTTTCGGTTCTGGCGTTTGCCGCTCAAGAGACCGTCATGCCCGCGGCCTGGGCGCGCTCGCGCCGGCTCTGGCGGGAAAAGGTGCACGCCGAATGGGAATGGAGCAAATACGAGAACGTGGCGCTGTTGGGAAGGAGAGATCAGTTCGTTCAGGCCTGGCTGTTTCTTCCCGCGGAGGGGAAACTCGAGCGTCCGATTCTGGAGATGATCGGACCGCTCGGAGTGGATAGGCAGCTCGACGCGAAATACGCGCTGTGGGACGACAAGCGCAAGAGCTGGATTTTTCATAAGGGGGTCGAACGGGTTTTCGGTCCCCAGGGCGTCGTCGAGATCGCCTTCGAGGAGAGAATTTCCGAGCTCAACACGCCGCCGCTGGAGCTGGTTCCGCGCGCGACCAATCCCGATGAATTGACCATGCTCGAGGCCTTCTCTTATTCCCGGTCGGTCGGCCGCCTGGGAGGTTCGCCGAGGGAATATCACGTCGCGGCTCACGCCAAGATCGCCTATCCTTTCACGAATCTCGTGATCTGCGCATTGGGCATTCCCATCGCTCTGAGGCTTCGCCGCTCCTCGAGCGTGGTCAGCTTCTGCATAGCGCTGGCCGTGTCGTTCATCTTTCTGTGGACTTTGGAGATCGGACGAACCCTGGGCGTGAGCGGGCGCCTGCCCGCTTTTGCCGCGGCCTGGTTGGCCAACGCGGGCTTTGGACTTCTTGCCGCGGGGCTTATCTGGCGCTGGGACTTATAGATAATCTGGGAGGGGGTCTTTGGACCCATGACGATCGCCAGCGTCGATGGTATCTTATCTATATGAGCCTCTTGATTCGCGCCGTATTCGGATTGATCGTTCTGGCGGCGGCCGCGTCGACTGTTCACGCCTCCGATGACACCCGCTTGAACTTTTTGCGCGCGGTGCTTCAGGAGACCACCGTCAATGAAGTCGGAGTCCGTCAGACGAAGGCCATCGAGGACCTGATGGCCCTCTACGCTCAATCAGGCACGACGGACGAGTTAAAGGACGAAATCGTGACGATTCTCTTGGTTGACACGGTGGATGCCCATGATTGGCTGACGAGCATGGCCGTCGAGGCCATTGCGACCGCCGTCGATTTGCACCGTGGCGCCGGTCCCGCGCTGAGGGAGACGATCATGAGGCGGCTAGACGACATCGCTACGAACTACGACTCCACTCGTTCACGCGCCGCGGGTCAGGCGCAAAACTTGATTCGTTCCGGCCGGTAAGTCCAGCGCGGCGTCAGGGTTGTTTGGGCGCTCCGCTTGGGTCGCTGGCTTTGCCCGATTCCGTCTCGAGAGCCTTCTGCGCCTTTTCGGCTTCCTGGCGGACCTTTTCCGTGGAGACCGGCTGCTCGTCGGCTTTGGGGGCGGCCGCCTTGCCGGCTTCGGAAGACAGGTCGCCCCGATCGTCGGACCCGCCGAAAAGAATGCTCAGTTGGACCGCGGCGCGCGCCTCGCGCGGGATCTTCTTCTCTTTGCCCTGGCTTTGGGTGGTCACGCGTTTGGGACTGACGGCTCCGGACACGTCGACGATCACGTGGAGGAAGTTGAGTCCCGCTCCGGCGGTGAGCATGGTGCCAGACCCTGTTTCCGCGAGATTGCGCATCAGGCCCACGCGCAGGGGGATGTTGATCCAAGGGCGGTTGAAAACGTTGAACTCGTTGCCGAGGCCGAACTGGCGGCTGGCCACGTTGTCGACGGGCGTGAGATTTCGGGTCAAATCGAGGTCGCTTGTGATGTTCCACCAATTGAAGGGGGAGAGGCTCGCTCCCATTCTCAGCTGGGGGTTGACGGCGAATTTTCCGATGGCTCCGGCGGCGACCGCCGCGTCGGGCTGCTTGAATTTCGGGTTGTTGAGGTTTCGTCCCACGAGGCCGATGCGGGGGTGGAGGGGCGCGGCTTCAAAGGTGCGGCTGACGTCCCACAGCACCCCGAGGTCCACGCCGAAATTCGAGCTGCCCCGGGCGCCGTCCTTGAACCGCGTGAGCATGTTCGAGTCGTCGTTGTTATTGCGCAGCACGAAGTAATCGTAGTAGCCGACCCGGGCGCTCATCAGCTTGACGTTGCCGCCGACATAGAGGCCCGGCGCGAACCCCAGTTCCCGTCCGTAGCCCACGCCGAATTCAAGGACTTGAACGCCCTTGAGGGTGAGTTTCGAGTTGTTGGTGCCGTTTACGACGGTCGTCGTCGTGGCGGAGGCGTCGACCGTGGGAACGGCGCCCATGTCCAGGAACGTGTTGGTGAAGATGGCCAGACTCCCGACCTTGAAGTCGATTCCGCCATCGACGCCCAGGCGCAGCCCGTTGCCGGGCGAATTGAGCTTGCTCAAAGCGGTGTCGACTTTCGCCTGGGTGATCGACAAGGGATCATCCTTGAGGGCTTCTAAATCTTGGGCTCCTTCGATGACCGAGCCGGTCAGGGCGGCGTGCACTCCCACGGGAATTTGCAGGCCGTAGGCGTTGGCCGTGGGGCGTCCGAGTGCGGCGGGGTTCCAATAGGACGCCAGGGGGCCTTGCGCCGAGGCGACGCCGGCTCCTCCCATTCCCACGGCGCGCGCGCCCAGGGGATGCCATTCCAGCGCCGCCGAAGGCGCGGCGCCGAGCGTGAGGACAAACAGGGAGAGGGCGATGTTTTTCATAAGCCGGAGTATGGCACATTTTTTTGGGCAAAAAAAGAGCCGGGCGGCCCTGGGGGCCGCCCCGGATGCCGCGTACGGGGGGGCCCCC